>OASU01000386.1_pt1 | contig 14331 bp, 16 predicted proteins | sample 1475801 | NCBI WGS metagenome assembly OASU01 (sample SAMEA2579919, study PRJEB22360) | human gut metagenome | biome: human gut; feature: human-associated habitat; material: faeces | place: Denmark | collected 2008/2010 | reverse complement strand
TATAGAGGCAGCAAAAGTTAATCTAGATTTACTTAAGAATTTAAAAAAATAGGGGTGAAGTAAAATGGATATGAAGGTTATAGGTCAAGGAGGACAAACTAACCTTAATGTTGTTAAATCAAACATGGAAGTAAATAGTGTGGAAAAAGAGTTAACTACAAATGCTGAAAAAGAGGAGAGATATACTAAAGAAAACTTAGATAAGGCAATAAAAAAGCTTAATGGTTTCTTAAAAGATGATAATGCTTATGCAGAATATAATGTTCATGAAAAGTTTGGAGATATAATGATAAAAATTGTAGATAGAGATACCAAAGAAGTTTTGGTTGAAGTACCTCCAAAGAAGATTCTTGACATGATAGCTAAGCTTTGTGAAATATCAGGTGTGGTTTTTGATAAGAAGGCTTAAATTATGGAATTTAGGTTGAATAAAATTGATACTGATATTAGAAGGAAACTTGCTAAAGAGGTAAAAGAGCAAGAAGTAAATCGCAAAACTCGACCTGAGATAGATAATAAAGTTAAGAAACCTTTTGTAGAGTTAGATACTGAAGATAAAAATGACACGAATAAATCTCAAAAATATATAACAGTAGAAGGAACATTGGAGAATACAAAAAAAATTACCATAGATGCAGAAAGAGATGAAAATTATATTGAAAAAGTGCATATTGGTAATGTAATTGATAGTGTTAAATAGGAGGGCAATATGTACAATAACGGATATAATGCTTATAAAAATAATAGTGTTAATTATGCATCAAAGGAACAACTACTTTTAATGTTAGTAGATGGAGCTGTTAAGTATGCAAAAATAGGAAGGGCAGCTATTGAAGAAAAAAATATAATTAAAGCACATGAAAGTCTTACAAGAACTCAAGATATATTTGTAGAGCTTATGGCAAGTCTTGATACAGGAGCTGGAGAATGGGCAAAACAAATATTTAAGGTTTATGAATTTATAAATTATAAAGTGGGACAGGCTAATTTAAAAAAAGATATAAAAGAGTTAGAAGAAGTTATACCTTTTATAGAAGATATAAGAAATATGTGGTATGAAGTGTATGAGAAAACAAAGGCTTCAGGTCAATAAGAGGATGAGGTGATAAAATGAGAATAACTGGGTTAGCTACTGGTTTAGATATGGATGAAGTCATAAAGGAAAGTATGAGACCATATAGAGTTAAAATTCAGCAACAGCAACAGCAAAAAGAAATAGTAGAAATAAAGCAAAAGCTATATAGAGATGTATTAAAGGATAGCAGAGAGTTTTATAATAAATATTTTGATGTGTCAAAAAGTGATAGCATAGTATTAAGTAAAAATTGGAGCACAATTAAATTTGAATCTTCTGATAGTAATGTTGTGTCAGTTTCAGCCAATAGTGAAGCTACAAACAAAAACTTTACAATAAAGGGGAGTTCAGCTACTTCTACAAAAGCTACTTTAACTGAAGGAATAGGTGAAGGAGATAAAATAGTAGTAGATGGTAAAGAATTTACTCTAAGTGGTAGCACAGATAGGGAAAGAGTTTCTAATCTAAATAAGGAACTACAAAAAGCAGGTATAAAAGTTTCGGTATCTTATACTGATTTTGCAGGAAATGTAGATGGAGAAAATAAAAAAGGTTTGGTTTTTGAATCTACAGTATTAGGAGAGAAAAGAACTTTTACCTTAGGTGGAAGTGTACAATCAGTAAATATAGAAGAAGTTAAAGGAAGTAATGCAACAGAAGCTAAGTTTACTGGAATAACTATTAAAAATATAAGAGATTCAAAAGAAATAAAGATTGGTGATAAAGTTATTAGCTTAAACCTAGATTCTTCAAAGGAATATACTAAGGATGAATTAATTAGTGAATTAAATAAGAAGCTTGAAGAGGAAAAAATAGATTTTAGAGCTAAGGTAGATGAAGGTGAAAAGGTTACTTTGGCAAGTACTAAAAGCGGTGAACTTGCTGATTTACCAACTTTGGAAATGACTTTAGATGATAATTCTATTGTAAATGGAACTTTTGAAAATGGGAGAAATGCCACACCTTTAGTTAAATCAATAAACTTATCAGATGTGGAAGGAAAAGTTCTGTTTATTAATGGAGCTAAAATAGAACTATCATTAAAAGAAGATGGATCAATAGATAATGATGCTCTTAATAGTTTATTAGAAGAAAAGAAACTAAATGTTTCGTCAGAAATAAAGGATGGAAAATTATCTTTAATTTCTAAAATAAATGGAGAAGGTCAAAGTATAGATGTAAGTGTAGTTGAAAAACCTACGGAAGGCTTTATTTCTGTTATTCAAGGAAAAGATGCTAATATTATAATAGAAGATAGTAAAGGTGGAGTTTATACCCACAAAGGTGATAGTAATACTGTAACATTAGATGGAGTTACTTTTAAGTTTGATGGAAAGATACCAACTGATGGAATAAAAGTTACTGGTACAAAGGATGTAGCTAAAACAAAGGAAATGGTAGTTAATTTCTTTAATGATTATAACAAACTTATGGAAAAGTTAAATACTCTTACAATGGAAAAGAGAGATAGAAGCTATAGTCCATTAACAGATGAACAAAAGAAAGAAATGTCTGAAAGTGAAATAAAACTTTGGAATGAAAGAGTTGAAAAAGGCCAATTAAGTAGAGACTCTGATTTAAGTAGAATAATTAATTCTTTAAAAAGTGCTATGACTACAATGGTAGATGGAATAGATATCAATATGGAAGATATTGGAATTAAGCCTGTATCGGACTATGGTGGAGTTAGAAATGGAACATTTGCAATAGATGAAAATAAATTAACTGCAGCATTAGAAGAAGATCCAGATAAAGTAATGAGATTATTTACTGCAACTCCAACAGATTCTAAAAATTTAACATCAGCAGAGAAAAATAATAAGAGTGGAATTGCTCAAAGATTAAAGAGTATATTATATGATGAAACTATGACGGTATCTTCTAGGTTGCTAAAAAAAGCTGGTTACGAGGGAACAACTACTGTAACAAATAATGAGCTTACTAAGAGTATTGAAAAATATGAAAGAAAAATGGAAGACATGGAAAAGGCCTTTAGCAAAAAAGAACAAGCATTATACTCTAAGTATGCAACTTTAGAAACTATGATGAATCAACTAAATTCTCAACAATCTTATTTATTATCGCAGTTAGGAATGTCATAATATATGAGTTTAAGAGTAATAATAGAGGAATATAAAAAAGTTACAGAAATGTTTATACAAGCTGTAAAAAGTGGTGATACAGGTGAAGTTTTTATAGAGGATAGAGAAAAGTTATTAAATGAGATTAAAGCTTGTGACTTTGATAAAAGTGATTTAAAAAAAATATGCGAGGAATTGGAGATATTAAATCTTGAGAAAGAAGCATATAAGGTTTTAAATAATGAAAAGCAAAAGGTAAAAGAAGAAATTATAACTTTAAAAAAGCAGAAGCAAGCAAATAAAAGCTATGGTAGTGCTATAGGTAAAATGAATTTCTTTAATACAAAAGTATAAAAATGTATTTTGAAGAAAAAAAGTAAAAAAAGTTCTAAAAAGGTATAAAGTTAATAACTTCTAATACGAATATATAAATATAAAGCTTAAGCATAAAAAACTCTTAAGAGTATTTTATAAATAAAAAGCCAAGGATGGCAAAAATTAAAATTCAGGGAGGAAATTATTATGATTATTAATCACAACATGAATGCGTTAAACGCACACAGAAACATGACAGCTAACACAAGTGCATCAGGGAAATCAATGGAAAAGTTAAGCTCAGGTTTAAGAATAAATAGAGCTGGTGATGATGCAGCAGGATTAGCTATTTCAGAAAAGATGAGAGGGCAAATAAGAGGTTTAGATCAAGCATCAAGAAATGCTCAAGATGGTATTTCATTGATTCAAACAGCTGAAGGAGCTTTGACAGAAACTCATTCTATGGCTCAAAGAATTAGGGAATTAGCAGTTCAAGCTAATAATGGAACTAATACAGATGATGACTTAAATGAAATTCAAAAAGAAATAAATCAATTAAATGAGGAAATAACTAGAGTCGCAGAAAAGACTACTTTTAATACAAAAACATTATTGACAGGTGATTTAGGAGTAAAAGCTGCAGATGGGTCAGCAACAATTGCTGATTTGACAGCAGCAGGTATAACTGTTGATGCTGGAGGTGTAAAAAGTGGAACAACACTTGCTTTCAGTTTAGATGGAACTAACAGTATTTCTGTTTCTGATGGAACTACAACTCAAAAAATAACTGTAAACCCACAAGATATAAAAGCTGGCACTACTTTAAATTTTGATAAAGTTGGATTAAAGTTATCATTTGCTGCAGATGTTAACTTATCTACTGGAGTTGGTGGAGCTACATTAGATGGTAAAAATATAACAACTACAGGTAGCACTACTTCACTTCAAATAGGTGCGAATGAAAATACTGTTTTAAATATAAGTATTGGTGATATGAGAGCTGATGCTTTAGGGGCAGGCGTAGGGGGAACTGTAGCTAGTCTGTCAGATGTTGATGTTACTAAAGCAGGTAAAGGATTTGATGAAAATATAAAAGTTATAGATCAAGCTGTAAAGCAAGTTTCTGCACAACGTTCGCAATTAGGGGCTTGGCAAAACAGATTAGAGCATACTATTAATAATCTAAATACCTCTTCAGAAAACTTAACATCAGCTGAATCAAGAGTAAGAGACGTTGATATGGCTAAGGAAATGATGAATTTCTCTAAGAATAACATCCTTTCTCAAGCAGCTCAAGCTATGCTTGCTCAAGCTAATCAACAACCTCAAGGAGTATTACAACTTCTTAGATAATTAACATAGTTTATTAAAAGGTGAGATGTATTTCTCACCTTTTTGTATTATCTAGCAAAATACTAAAAAATATTAAAGAAGATAATCATTATTTCGATAATAAAGTAAATACATTTTTTGGAGTGATGAAAAATGAGACTTAATAACAATATGAGTTCTCTAAGTATATATAATGGATATAAGAAAAATTTAATTAATAATAAATCTGCAATTGAAAGACTTAGTACAGGAATTAAAATTAATTCTGCAAAAGACAATCCTAATAAAATTGGACAAAGTGAGCAGATGAGAATACAAATAAAAAGTCTTCAAGCAGTTCAAAGAAATCTTCAAGATGGGGTATCAATGCTTCAGACAGCAGATGGAGCTCTTCAAGAGGTAAATAATACGCTAGCTAGAATTAAAGAGCTTTCAGTAAATGCTGCTAATGGAAGTAAAAGTGAAAGTGAAAAAGAGATAATACAAAATGAAATAGAAGAAATGAAGAAGAACATAGATGATTTAGCTAATAATACAGAATTTAATGGGGTTAAGCTTTTGTGTGATGAGGGAGTTCCTAATAATAAATATCCAATGTATAAGAATATCGTAGTAGGGGCTATGCAAGGAGAACAAAGTAGAATTCCAAGCTTTAATATTAGAACGGAAATATTAAAGGATGAAAAAGGTAACACTTTAAAAGATATAGATGTTAGAACACAAGAGGGTGTAGGTAGTGCCTTGGAAGTAATAGATGAATCTATAAAAACTGTTTCGTCCATAAGAAGTAGATATGGTGCTATGTCTAATAGATTAGAAACTACAGCAGAAAACGTAAGTTCAAATGAACAAGTTTTTGAAAGAGCTGATAGTAATTTAAGAGATTCAGATATTGCTTTAGAAATGGCTGAACTTGCAAGAACACAAATTTTAAATGATACATCTCTAGCACTTATATCTCAAAGTAATAATTTGCCACAAGATGCATTAAGAATTTTAGAGAGAGTTAGATAAGGTCAGTAGGGAATTGTTTGGTATTTTTTACTAAACAGTTCTCTTTTTTTGATGCAAAAAGAAAAAAGCAACATGAAAAATGTCAAAATTTTAACGTTGATTAAGCAATCTTTGGCATTTTAACACCTTTTTTTTTGAAATCTGTAAAAAAACTCTAAATTATCTAGAAATTTAACTTATTGTAACATATAATAGTGATAGATAAATAAATTGGGAATAATTTTTTGTTTATTATTAGTTTGGTTATAAATTTAATTAAACTAATCCGATGTTTGAAGCGAAAGATGGGGGTGTAGTATGTCAATTAATTTAGTGGGAGGAGAAAATAGTACATATAGCTTAATTAAGCAAGGTATAAAGGCTTCTACTGCAAGAGCAAAGACCATTTCAAATAATATAGCTAATATTAATACAAAAGGATATAAAAGATTTAGTGTTGTTTTTGAAGAAAATATAAATGGAAGTGGTCAGACTGATCTGCAAATGAAAACTACAAATGAAAAACATTTATCTAACAGTGAGAGTGTAGGGAATATTTCTGTGAAAAGAGATGATAGTACAAGCATGAGAACTGATGGAAATAATGTGGATTTAGATGTAGAAAAGGTTGAGCAAGCAGCAAATACCTTAAAGTACAATGCATTAATTCAAAGTGCAAATGGTAAATTGACAAATTTAAAATATGTAATTAGTGGAGGTAATTAAAAATGAATGCATTTTCTGCAATGAGAATCAGCGCTAGTGGACTAGCAGCAGAAAGACTTAGAATGGATACAATTACATCCAATATGGTAAATGCCACAACAACGAGAACAGAAGATGGGGGGCCTTATGTTAGAAAAGTGGCTGTCTTTCAAGAAGCCTTGGATGAAAAACTAAGGGGGAATGGGGTAAAGGCAGTAGCTCTTGAAGATGATGAATCCCCTTTAAGAAGCGTGTATGATCCAACACATCCTGATGCTGATGAGAATGGGTATGTTTTATACCCTAATGTTAACGTTCTTAATGAAATGGCCGATATGATAGCATCTACTAGAGCTTATGAAGCTAATGTAGATACTTTAACAGCAAATAAAAATATGTTTATGAAAGCTTTAGAGATAGGAAAGTAGACAAGTTAGAATGGAGATGTATTTATGAGAGTTAGTAGTTTTGTTCCAAGTGAAGAAATATTTAATACTGGTTTAGATGGAATAAAGGTAGGAAAGAAAGAGAATGAAGGAGAGCTTTTTTCAAATGTATTAAAAGAATCCTTAGATAAGATAAATGAGCAACAAATAGTAGCCGATAAGTCTACAGAAGCATTTGTAAAGGGTGAAGATATAGATATTAGTGAAGTTATGCTTGCAGGAGCAGAAGCCAGTGCATCATTGCAATTTGCAGTACAAGTTAGAAATAAATTAGTTGAAGCATATCAAGAAATTAGTAGAATGCAGTTATAAGAGTTAGGAGTGCAATGTGATGAAAAAGCTTTCAGAATTATTTAAAAAGCTTTGGGCTAAATTTAAAACCTTTAGTAAAGGTATAAGAATTGCTATGGTAGTGTCTGTTATAGCTGTACTTATAGCAATTGTTAGTTTAGTTGTCTATTCATCTTCAAATAAGTATGCAGTATTATACTCAAATTTAGATCCTAGTGATGTGGATGTTGTTATAAATAAATTAACTGAAGACAAAGTAGACATGAAGGTTGATGGAAATTCTATTTTAGTAGATAAGAATCAAGTTGATGAATTAAGACTAAAACTTGCTTCTCAGTTATCATCAGGTAGTAAGGGATATGAACTTATGGATGATAGTAGTTCCTTTGGAATGACTGATGAAGAATTTAATATAAGAAAACTTAGAATGCTACAGGGGGAGTTAGAAAAATCTATAAAAAGTCTAGAACCTGTAGAGAGTGCAAGAGTACATATTACACCAGCAAAGAGTTCTGTGTTTGTTCAAGACAAGGAGCCTGGAAAGGCAGCAGTTATTCTTAAGCTAAAGAATGGGACAAAACTTTCAGATGATCAAGTACAATCAATTGTATCTTTATTATCAGTTAGTACGGAGAATGTTCCTAAGGAAAATATTGAAGTCATCGATGATAAGATGAATTTATTGACAAAGAATTTAAATACTTCAGATGAATCAAATGGAGTTTCGTCTGAAACAATACAGAATAATCAGAAGTTAGAAGCTGATTATGAAGAAAAATTAAGAAAAGAAGTTGTTAACTTGCTTGAACCTGTAATAGGTAAAAATAAAATTCAAGCTAAGATTAGTGTGGATTTAGATTTTGATTCTAAAAAGCAAACTCAAAATATTATAGATCCTAATAAAGTAATAGTAAGTCAGCAAACAATTAAGGAATGGAATAATGTCAATGGAGGCACAGTTAGTGAGAGCCCAGTTGATAATAATATGAGTAATACAATAGAGGGAAATACGTCTGTAGGTTCATCTGGTTCAGAAGAGCAAAAGACGAATTATGATACGGGGAAAACTGAAACAGTAACTATAACGGCTCCAGGAGAGGTTAAGAGACTAACAGCATCAATATTTATTGATGGGAAATTAGATGGGGCAGCTAAGGCAGACTTTGAAAAGGCAATAGGTGCAGCCATTGGGTTTGATAGCAATAGAGGAGATGAAATATCTTTAGTTGGTATGGAGTTTGACCCTACAATAAAGGAAGAAGCTCAAGCTCAAATAGATGCGTTTAATGCTGAACTTGCTAAAGAAAAGAGAAATAAGTTAATTATGTGGGGAGCAATAGCTTTAGGAATTGTAGCTGGAATTATTGTTTTAATAATACTAATTAAAAAGAGAAAAGAAAAAGTGGACGAGAGAGTTCTTGATGTAGTTATAGATGATTCGATACCTAATAAAGAAGCAATAAGCTTTGCTCCAATAGATTTTGAAGTAAAAAATGAAAAATCACACATGGAAAGTGAAATAAAGAAATACGCAAAAGACAAACCAGATCAAGTTGTAGACATAATAAAATCTTGGTTATCTGAAAATGAGAGGTGATAAGTTTTGGCTAAAGATACAAAGCTATCTGGAGTACAAAAGGCAGCAATATTATTTATAACCCTTGGGCCGGAAGTATCATCTGGAATACTGAAAAAATTACCAGAAGCAGAAATTCAAAAGATAACATATGAAATTGCTAATATTACTTCTGTTACTTCAGAACAAAGAGAAGGAATTTTAAATGAATTTTTACAGATAAATAAAGCTAGAGAATACATAATTGAAGGTGGTATGGATTATGCAAGGGAGCTTTTATCAAAGGCGTTAGGTCCTCATAGAGCTAATGAGATTTTGGAAAAAGTATCAGAAGCTACTCAGCAATATAGGCCATTTTCAATTGCAAGAAAAGCAGATGCACATCAGCTTTTAAATGTTATAACCTATGAACATCCGCAAACAATAGCATTAATTCTTTGCTATCTTCAACCAGAGAAGGCAGCACAGGTTATGGCTGAGTTACCTGAAGAGACACAAAGTGAGGTCGCATATAGAATAGCAACTATGAGTACTACTTCTCCAATGGTTATTAAGGAAATAGAGAAGGTGCTAGAGAGTAAATTATCTTCAGTGGTAAGAACAGAAATGACTACTTTAGGTGGTGTAGAGACTTTAGTTGATATATTAAATCAGGTAGATAGAACTACTGAAAGAAATATTACAGAAAGTCTTGAAAGAGAAGATGCTGAACTTGCGGATAAAGTTAAGAGTTCTATGTTTGTATTTGAAGATATTATTACTCTTGATGATGTTGCAATTCAAAGAATTCTTAGAGAAGTTGAAGCTAAAGACCTTGCACTTGCTCTTAAGGGATGTTCAGAAGAAGTTGCTGAAGTTATCTACAAAAACCAATCAAAGAGAGCTGCTGCTTCATTGAAGGAAGATATGGAGTTCTTAGGACCTGTAAGATTAATGGATGTAGAGAAAGCTCAACAAGGTATTGTTGCAATAATTAGAAGGTTAGACGAAGCAGGAGAAATAATAATCTCAAGAGGTGGAGAAGATGCAATTATCGTATAATCTTATAAGAAAAAATCAAGTATTAAGTTCTAATAGTAAGGTTATATCAACTGAATATGTAAAAGATTTCGACATAGAAGATGATAAAAAAGATATTGTTTGTAAACAAAGTGGTAAAACAATAGAAGAAATAGAAGATATATTAAGTAACTATGAGAGTATAGGAAATAGTATTGTCTTAGAGGCAAAAAGAAAAAAAGATGAAATAATGTATAAGGCAATGGAAGAATCACAGGCTATGGAGAGAGAAGCCTATGAAAAAGGATATGCTCAAGGAAAAGAAAATGGATATGAAGATGGAAAAAAAGAAGCTATAGAAAATGTATTGCCTCAAGTAGAGAGACAAGCTGCTGAAACAATAAAAAAGGCAGATGAAATTTTAGAAGGTGCTAAAGAAGATTATATTAGATACTTAGAAAGCAAAAAAGCAGATATAATTAGACTTTCTATTGCTATAGCTGAAAAAGTAATTAGAAAAAAAGTTACTGATGAAGATGGAATAAGTGAAATCTTGGAGGAAGGCATAAGGCTATCAAAGGGAGAAGAAAATTTAGTCATAAAGTGCAATCCTAAATATGTGTCATCTATTAAAGAACATATTCCTGTATGGAAGGCTAGCTATTCAATTAGTGGAGAAATATTTGTTTTACCAAATGAAGGAGTTTCCTTAGGTAATGCAATTATAGAAAAGGCTAGCGGTAAAGTAGAAGTTGGAATAGATGTAAGTTTAAAGGCAATAGAAGAAGCCTTATCATCATAGAAGTGTAGGTGACATTCTTGAATATAGATTTTGATGAATTAATTGATAAGGTAAATGAAACTTTGACTGTTTATTCAGAAGGAGTTGTAAAGAGAGTAATAGGTTTAACCATTGAAGTACAAGGAATAAAGGCTTTTGTTGGTGAGCTTTGTACAATATTTAATCAATATGGAAAACCTGTTCATAGTGAAGTGGTTGGATTTAGAGACGATTTTGTAATCTTAATGCCATTAGGGGATTTAAATGGGATAGCCTCAGGATGTAGGGTTGTTCCTTCAAATAAACCATTAGAAGTAAAGTGTTCAGATGATATGCTTGGAAAAATACTAGATGGATTAGGAAAACCTATAAATGGAGAAAAGGAACTTTCAGGGGTAGGATATGCTCTTGAAAACTCTCCTCCAGATCCATTATCTCGTATAAGAATAAAGGATGTAATGCCAACAGGGGTAAGGGCAATAGATGGATTTTTAACTGTTGGTGATGGACAAAGAATAGGTATATTTGCAGGTAGTGGAGTGGGGAAAAGTACTACATTAGGTATGATTGCTAGAGAAGCAGAGGCAGATGTTAATGTTATAGCCCTTATAGGGGAAAGAGGTAGAGAAGTTCTTGAATTCATTGAAAAGGATTTAGGGCCAGAAGGAATGAAGAAGTCAGTTGTAGTGTGTGCTACCTCAGATAAACCGGCCCTTATTAGGTTAAAAGGAGCCTTAACTGCAACTTCAATAGCAGAGTATTTTAGAGATCAAGGGAAAAAAGTTATATTGATGATGGATTCAGTAACAAGATTTGCTATGGCTCAAAGAGAAGTTGGTCTAGCTATTGGAGAACCTCCAGCTACAAAAGGATATACTCCATCAGTTTTTGCTAAGTTACCTATGCTTATGGAGAGAGCAGGTACATCTGATAAAGGATCAATAACAGCTTTTTATACTGTTCTTGTTGATGGGGATGATTTTAATGAACCTATAGCTGATGCTGTAAGAGGTATACTTGATGGACATATAGTTTTATCAAGAGCTTTAGCTCAGAAAAATCATTATCCAGCTATAGATGTTTTACATAGTGTTAGTAGACTTATGTCTTCTATAGCAGATGAAAATCATAAGATGGCAGCATCTATGGCTAGAGATTTACTTGCTACATATGAAGATTCAGAGGATTTAATTAATATAGGTGCTTATGTTAAAGGAAGTAATCCTAAAATAGATAAAGCTATAGCATATCATGATTTGCTAGAGCAATATTTAAGACAAGGAATTACAGAACGGTCTCCATTTAACGAAAGTATAAATATTTTAACCTCAATGTTTAAGTAGTGGGGGGAAGACATGGCATCAGGATATAAATTTAGTTTACAAAAACTTCTAGAAATTAGAGGAGAAAAAGAAGAAGAGAGCAAAAGGCTTTTTACTGAGAGTCAAAGACAAAAACAAATTACTGAAAATGAACTTAATAATATGAGAGATAGTTATGATAAATACAAAGGTATAAGGCCAGGTGAAGATGTTATTTATCAAAAGATAAAAAGAAACTATCTTTTAGCTTTAGAGTCTGGGATAAAAAGTAAAGAGAAGGAGCTTGTTGTTAAATCAAGAGAAGTAGAAGTGAGAAGAATTGATTTAAAGCAAAGACAAGTTGATAGAAAAATAGTAGAAACTTTAAAGGAAAAGCAATATAGGGCTTTTATTAAAGAACAGGATAGAATAGAACAAATTAATAATGATGAATTTGCCCTATATGCATATATGAGGAATTTGAAAGGGGGTGAATAAATGATACAAGGGATAAATCTTGATTTAATTAAAATGGTCAATAAACCAAATGATAATACCATATCTAAAGGTGCTAAAGAGGATAAATCTTTCAAAAGTGTGTTAGATAATGAGAAAAATACTATTCCTAAAAAAGAAGTAAATGAAGTTGTGGATGTTATAGATGAAGAAGTTGAAGAAATACCAGAAAATTTAATGGAACAATTATCTTTAATAATTTCATTATTACCATCTATTGTTGAAAAAGTTCCAAATGAACCAATTAACTTAGAAAATGTTGTGGAATCAATCAACAATACTTTCATTAAGGAAACTAATCTTTTCATTGATCTAGAAAAAGGTTTAGAAGTTAGTGATAAAAATAATTTTAAGGATATTCAAAGCATACTTAATGAGTTTGTACGTGTCTTGGATGAGGAAGTAATACCTAATTTAGATAATCAAGTTCTTCAAGAAGACGTAAGTAGGTTGAAGAATGAAGTTGAAGTATTTAACAATATCTTATCTTCAAATATACCTACTTTAGATGAAAAAAGTGTTGTTGGATTAAAGAACATCATTAAAGAAAAAATAAACACAGATGAAAGTAACTCTAATATTCTTGTTGGTAAAGAAATAGAAGAGGAAGTTAACCCTATTCCAGTTATGGAAGAAGAGACATCTGGTAATAGCTCAGAATGGAGCAAAGAGTCATTTGATAATGAAGAAAAAGTATTACATTCAATCCTTAATGATGGTGAAGATAACAAAGTTACTACAAAATTTACTCTTATGAATAATAATATTTCTTCAAGAAACATTGAAAAGGTAGATGCTCCTAAAGTAATAAATAGGGCAAATATGGTTGAGGACATAGTGAAATCTGTAAAGTATATGAACTCTAATAATATTAAAGAGCTTGTGGTAAGAATTAATCCAAAAGATTTAGGTGAAGTAGCTATAAGAGTTATCCAAGAAGATGGAATTATGAAAGCCAATCTAAAGGCATCTTCAAAAGAAACATATAGTATTTTGTCTCAAAATCTAGGAGATATAAAAAGGTATTTAGGTGAGCAAAATATCAAGATTCAACAGGTTGATATAAGCTTATATGAAGATACTACATATTTTAAAGAAGAATTCCAAGGACAAGCTTTTAATCAAGAGAGAAGAGAAAACCAATCATCTAATAAACAGATAGAAGTTAATAGTTCTTTGATTGAAGAGGAATTTGAAGAAAATCAAGTCGATATGTTAAGTAATATTAATATGTTGGCATAGGAGGAGATTATATGTCTGGATTAAGTAGTATAAACTACAATGGTGCTAGTAGGACAGACAGGGGAACTAAGATAGTAAAACCTGGAGAAGAAATGGACAAAAACGCATTCTTAACAATATTAGCAGCAGAATTAGCAAATCAAGATCCAACAGCTGATATTGATTCTACTGCATATGTATCACAGTTAGCTCAATTTGCAGCGATGGAACAAATGTCTAACTTAAATACAACTATGTCTAATTATGCAAACCAAAATCTTATTGGAAAAGGTGTAACAGTTAGTATAACTGATGATAGTGGAATGCCATATACAGGAGTTGTTCAAAGTGTAACTAATACAGCAAGTGGTACTAATATATCTCTTGAGGTAAACGTAAATGGGAAAAATGAAGTAATGACTTTTCCAATAGATAAAATCGTATCTGTTGTAAATGTACCAGATTATGCAATACCACCTTTAACAAGTTTACAAGGGAATATGCAGTTCTTAGTTGCCACATCATTTATAAATAAGAATGTAGAATTAACAACTACAGATGAAGAGGGAAAAAAGGAAGAGTTATCTGGTGTAGTTAAGGGAGTTTATAAAGATTCAAATGGGAACATAATGCTTAGAGTTGAATTAGAATCAGGAGAAATAAAAGAGTTTAATTATTCAGATGTAACTAAGGTTGGAG
>OASU01000384.1_pt1 | contig 14361 bp, 14 predicted proteins | sample 1475801 | NCBI WGS metagenome assembly OASU01 (sample SAMEA2579919, study PRJEB22360) | human gut metagenome | biome: human gut; feature: human-associated habitat; material: faeces | place: Denmark | collected 2008/2010 | reverse complement strand
GACGAAGTTCTTCTGCCATATCTGAAAATTTCATGATTTTTTTACTTCTGTAGTTCCTATTGACGACAATACATTTGAATGGTACCTTAATCTTAGCGGCGAGAGTTAAGTAAAAGCAAGAATGAATCTCAGTGGTACTAAAAACAAAAACACCATGAAATTAGAGGAAATTGAAGATATTTCCTCATTACATATAACGGATGAAAAAAGACAGTCCAGAATATTTTCTTTACTTCATAGGCTGCTATTAAATTCGAAAAATAAAACACGTAGGAGTTGATTGATTTCAACTCCTTTTTCCTTCATAATACTTTTATTGAGGTTAATGTATGGATTATGTATATGTGACAAAAGAAAATATTGAACAAGAACACATTTGTTGTGCCATTAGTAGTAATTCAGATGTCCAAGTAAGATCAAAGAAAGATTGGTTGTCTGATCGCTTTGAAGAAGGACTTGTCTTTATTAAATCATCTGTAAGAGGGAAATGCTTTATTGAGTATATTCCTGCAAAGAATGCGTGGATTCCAATCGATGCAGAAAATTATATGCACATTGATTGTCTATGGGTATCTGGATCTTTAAAGGGTCATGGGTATTCGAGTGAATTATTAAATATGTGTATTGAGGATAGTAAGAAGAAGGGTATGGATGGAATTTGTATTCTATCTACCAAAAAGAAAACATCGTATCTTGCCGATCCTAAATTTCTTGCGTATAAAGGTTTTAAAATCTCTGATGAAGCGAGTAATGGTATTCAATTGTGGTACTTGAATTTTAATGATTCAAAAGTTCCTCAATTTAAATCTTGTGCAAAAGAATGTCATATCGAAGAGTCTGGCTTTGTCTTATATTATACAAGTCAATGTCCTTTTAATGCGAAGTATGTTCCGATTATAGAGAATGTTTCAAAAGAACAAAATATAGAATTTAAAGCGATTCATATAGATACAAAAGAAAAGGCGCAGAATGCGCCAACTCCTATCACTACCTATGCCTTATTCTATAATGGTGATTATATAACGAATGATGTAATGAACGAGAAGAAGTTTTTAAAACTTGTTGAAAAGCTAAAATAGGCACTAATTATCTTGAGACATGATGGTTTTAAATAATAAATATACCAAGTAAATTGTGTTTAGTGCAAATGGAACAATGAGATTGGTAGTAATTAAGTTTTCAAAGAAAAGAATGTGGGATAAAGAATTATCGTAACCACTCACAATCACATATGGAGATATTGCCATAGTTAAAAAGATCAAAAAATAGATTGCTAAAATGACTAGAAATGATTCTTGTCTTGTTTCATTCGTAAATTCCTTCTTGATCTCATATTTGGCTTGCACTTTAAATTGTTTTGTACTAAAATTCTAAATGTAGTAGATAAATCTGGGGAGCTATTGCTGAGAGGAAGTTTGACTTCGACCCATTAAACCTGACGGATAATGCCGGCGTAGGAAGTATAGATGTTTTTTTGACCTGTCTTTTTACGTTGCAGGTCTTTTTATTTTATTGCCTTACTGTAGGGGAGCGCCTAGAGTATAGAAAACAAGCGAGGGAGCCTGAATTGACAGGATGAGAGAGGACTGTTTGTCTAATACCGAGACCACAGATGGTTTTTTGCGTGTTTTCTAGGCCATCTGTATCTGTAGGAGGTAGTATTATGAATAAACACAATTACTTATTAAGCTTAGTCTTTTTTTCAATGATGGTAGCTGTTGGAGTAGTCATTTCTCCAATCTTACGTGTAGAAGGAATGTGTCCTATGGCACACTTGATTAATATCACAATGGCTGTATTTATGGGGCCTTGGTATTCATTTCTTTGTGCTTTAGCTATTGGTTTAATTCGTATGGTTGTAATGGGAATTCCACCATTAGCTTTAACGGGCGCTATTTTTGGAGCTACGCTATCAGGCATCTTATATCGTGTTAGTAAAGGAAAGATTTGGGCTGCCGTACTTGGTGAAATCATTGGTACAGGTTTAATTGGTTCTGTTCTTTCATATCCAGTGATGACATATTTATGGGGAAGAACTGGACTTACATGGATGTTCTATGTACCTAGCTTTTTAATGGGTACAATCATCGGTGGAAGTATTGCGTATGTTTTATTGAAGTCGATGTCTCGTAGTGGAATCCTAGAAAATATTCAAAGAAAGTTAGGAGTGCAAAAATTTGTTGAAACAAACGAATAATTTGATTCACTGTATCACAAATCCGATTTCAATTAATGATTGTGCAAATCTTATATTAGCTTTAGGAGCGAAGCCAATTATGGCTTGTCACCCCGATGAAGTTGATGATATCACTTGCCATTCAGCGGCTTTGGCATTAAATTTAGGTAACTTTGATGATGTTAGAGCTAAATCTATGATGATTAGTGCAAAATGTGCCAAACAAAACGGAATACCATTCATTTTAGATTTGGTTGGAGTGGCTTGTTCAACACTTCGATTAAATTATGCCAAAGAACTTGTTTCTTTATATTGTCCAACCGTCATTAAAGGGAACATCAGTGAATGTAAAGCTTTTTATGGGATGACAAGTCATGCGCACGGTGTAGATGCGGATGTTCTCGATGAAGAGAATATCTATGAAAGTGCAAAATGGCTAAAGGACATGGCTTTACATCTTGGTTGTGTAGTTGTTTGTAGCGGCAAGATTGATGTCATTACAGATGGTAAAGACGTGAATTTAATTTCAAATGGTTGTGAAATGCTTTCAAGAATCACAGGCACTGGATGTATGTTAAATGTGGCAATCGCTACATTTTTAGCTAGTTATTCTCCATTATTGGCTTGTATTAAGGCAACTTGTTATTATGAGGTAGCTGCTGAAAAGACGAAATGTGAAGGTCCTGGAACTTTCCATATGCATTTTATGGATGAAATCTATAAGCTTACCAGTTTTGATGAATCTTTGTTTAAAATTGAGGTGTTAGGATGAAAAAAGTAGATTATACATTATATTTTATTACCAATTCAGATGGTTATGATGAAGAAACTTTTTTAAATAAAGTTAAAGGGGCATGTCTAGGTGGAGCAACCATTATACAGCTTCGTGAAAAAAATAAGTCGACTTTAGAGTACTATGAACTCGCTTTAAAAGTAAAAGAGATTACTGATTTTTATCATATTCCATTAATTATTGATGATCGAATCGATGTCGCAATGGCTGTAGGATGTGGTGTTCATTTAGGAAATGAAGATATGCCAATTTCTGTAGCTCGTAAAATAATGGGAAAAGATTGTATTATTGGGGCTACCGCAAAGACTGTTGAAGTTGCAAAAAAAGCAGAGGCTGATGGTGCTGACTATTTGGGTTGTGGTGCCATTTATCCGACAAAGACGCATGTGAAGACGACGATTACGAGTGTGGAAACATTGAATGACATTTGTTCGGCTGTCAAGATTCCGGTCTGTGCGATTGGAGGATTAAATAAAGACAATCTTTCTGTTTTAGAAAAGAGTCCTATTCAAGGTGTTTGTGTTGTATCGGCTATTATGGATCAAGAGGATACAAAAAAAGCAGCTGAAGAATTGAAGAAAACGATTCAAAAAATCGTAGCATAAAAAATGCCACTTTTATTTTTGAAAAATATAACCTAAAATAGTAATTGCGAGAGAAAGAAAAATATTAGTGCTTTCAATCACCATTGTTGCCCTCGTATTGATTCTTGAAGCATGTATATTAAGATATGTAAATGAAAAGAATGCGCAAACCACATCCTATGTATTATTGGATCGTGTGATTGCGGATCTTGATAAAAATGAGTCGAATGAAGAGCGATTTGTGAAATAATTAAAAGATGATTATATAGTACGTGCTAAAGCCATATCTTATATTGTGGATGCCAAGCCGGAAGTTGAATATGATATTGATAAACATCAAAAAATCGCATCTTTAATGTCCGTGGATGAAATTCATTTTATTGATGATACGGGAACGATCTATTCGGGTTCGATACCTAAGTATTTTGGATATAGCTTTGATTCAGGTGAACAAATGGCTTTCTTTAAACAGATGTTAAATAATAAAGATTTAACATTATGCCAGGATGTCACGCCAAATACGGCTGAAGCTAAAGAGATGATGTATGCGATTACTTGGAATGAGTCGAAAACGCATATGGTTCAAGTGGGTATTACGCCAAAGCGTCTTTTAAAGGAGTTGAAACAAAACTAAATTTCAAATGTTGTAGCTGATATGCCTGTGTATAAGGGAATGGAAATTTATGTTGTAAATTCAAAGACGAAAAAAATTGAGGGTGCTACAAATCGTACAAAGATTGGAAATACATTAACGAATGTAAATGCATCATCTAAGATGCAAAGAATCGTATTGGATCATAAAAATGGAAATGTATATCTCGAAAACATGGCAATTATTTGGTTGCCGTAACTATGGAAGAATCTGTAAATTCTTCAAGTAATATTGTTGCGATATTGATTGTCGGTATTTATCTAACTTCAGCTTCATGCTTACTTGTTTTAATGCTTTCTAGAGTATTAAAAGAGAAGTATGAAAAAGAAAAATATATGTATACTTCGAATACGGATGGACTGACGAAATGTTTCAATTGACGTGCGTATGATACGGATATGGAAAAGTTAGATTTAAATACGGAATGGGCTTATATATCTTTAGACTTAAATGGTTTAAAACAAGCCAATGATTCACTTGGACATAGTGCAGGGGATGAACTGATTTGTGCGGCTAGTAACTGCATGAAGTTTGCGTTTGCCTCTTATGGAAAAATATATCGTATTGGTGGAGATGAATTTGTCGTATTGATTCAAGAATCTGTATCGAATATCGATTCTATATTACAAGTATTTGATGTGACTATTCATGATTGGCATGGTAAGTACTCCAATTCAATATCTATATCGTCGTCAAGTCTTCAGAACAAGATTTTGATTCGGTTCAAGAAATAAGTAAATTAGCCGATGAAAGAATGTATCAAAATAAAAAGGATTATTATACAACGAGTTGTAATGATCGAAGAAGGTAATTAAAAAGCATCTCTAGGGATACTTTTTGTTTTGATATTATTTATTAACTGCTTCTTTTAGAGCTCTGGCAATTTTGAACTTAACAGATTTGCTAGCTTCAATTTGAATCTTTTCTTTCGTTAGAGGATTAATTCCTTCTCTGGCTTTTCTTTCAGTGATTTCAAATTTTCCAAATCCTGCAAGATCTACCGTTTTTCCTTCACTTAAACCTTCAAAGATTTGTGTAAGTGCCAAGTCAACAACTTCAGTAATGTCTTTTTTAGTTAAATGAGAATCTTGGGCAATGTTTGAAATGATGTCCTTTTTAGTTAATTTTTCCATGTTTATAAGTCTCCTTTATATCCCTATAATAAGCCTTTTTTCACCATTAGCCAACCCATTAGATGAATTGGTTGAACAAATTCGTTGTTTTTAATTAAATCATTGATTTCATCTTCTGTATATTCTTTGACTTCTAAAAATTCTGTCGAATCTAGATGCTGATTCGATACTTTTTCACAATCATCGGCATAATATAAATGCGCATAATTATCCGCTATGGTAGGATTGCTGGGAATGGTATATATATGTTTCCAGTGATCTGAAACGTAGCCTGTTTCTTCTTGTAGTTCACGCTTAGCTGCTAATAAGGCACTTTCATGTTCGCTTCCTTCAATGCCACCAGCACAAAATTCAGTGGTTACTTTTTTTAGACCATGTCTGAATTGCCGAACAGTTATATATTTATCATCTTTTGTTCTTGCGATAATCACGACAAAGTTTCTTCTTGAATAGTTATAGAAAGGGGAGAATTCCTTTCCGTCTGGAAGAATAAATGACTCTTTACGAAAGTCGATCCATTCATCTTGTACAATATGTTCGGTTTTATTTAATTTCCAATTTAAATCCATTTTTATCACCCAAATTATTATAATCCAAATAAAAAAAATAGTGCAACCAAAGTTACACTATTCATTGACTATGCTTGTTGAGCAATTCCAACGTATCTTGAACTTAATGCAGTCGCTAAAGCCATGTTTGAAACAACAGCTACGATGACTTCAGGAATCATATTTGTTCCTATGACACCAGCCATAACACCGTTCAATGCAGCTTGGCTAATGCCTAAAGCTTGTGAGTATTGAGGACCGAATAAGATAACGATCATCCCTAATACCATGATTGTGTGGCATACTGTCGCTACAGCTGCTGCAATACCTGCAGCGACTGGAGTATTCTTTGCGTATTTTTTCGCAAATTTAAATACATAACCAGCAATCACACCCAACAAAATACGTGGTACTAAAGCTATAACTAAACTAAAGAAGTTACCAGAAATTCCACCAACTGTGATAAATGGAGAGAAGACAAAGCTTGTGATTCCAGGTGTCATTGTAGCTCCAATTACGGAAGTACAACCAAATACGAATCCTAAGAAAGCACCGGCTGTAGGTCCCATTGTACTAGCCAAGATAATTACAGGCACGTGCATTAATGTAACACTTAATGCGTTGATACGTAAGTATCCAATTGGTGTTAAATACATGATGATTTCGATGGCTAAAAATAAAGCCAATAAGCACATCTGGCGTACTGATAGTTTTGATTTGTTCATATTTCCTCCTACTTTCGTTTCTTTTTAAGAATACGATGTAACTAATCGAATTGATATCTTCATACATAGATTATGGTCCTTAGATCCATATCCACAAAAAAACATCTTCAATAGTTTACAACAAAAAAAAACAGGAATCAAGTCCCTGTTTTAGTTCCAAAAATCAAATGGAGAAGAATAATCATCCGCATCATTGTTATAATAAGAAGATTGATTTGATGACTTACTTACATCTTTTCCTTCAAGCATAGTATTGATTGAATCTTTGACATCGCTGATCGCAATCGCATAGCCCATACCTTCTACATTCGTATCACTTAATTTGGCTGAGTTGATGCCAATCAATTCACCACTCATATTCAATAATGCTCCACCCGAGTTTCCTGGGTTAATAGCTGCATCGGTTTGAATATACGATTGTGATTTGTCTGTATCTGAACTTGTTGAAACACTACGATTTGTAGCCGATACAATACCTGTTGTAACACTTTGACCATAACCTAAAGCATTACCAATCGCAACGACTTGTTCACCGACTTGTAGTTTGTCACTATCTCCAATTGTCGCAATCGCAATTTGTTTTAAAGTATCTTCACTTAAATCACTTGTCTTAATCGATATCACAGCTAAGTCACGATCTGCATCTACACCTTTTACTGTGGCTTCAACATTTGTATTATCCGCTAATGTACAGGTAAGTGTAGTTGCACCTTCAATGACATGATAGTTTGTCAAAATATCGATTTCACCATTCTTTTTATTAATGATAACACCACTACCGACACTTGTACTTTCTTGTTGCGTAAACGGATTGCTTCTTGAGTTATTTCCATACATACTAAAATAATTTTGTACATCTGATACCGAAACATTGGTAATCGATACAATACTAGGCATACAATTTTGAGCGACTGCACTCACATTTGAAGTCGTTGAACTTGAAGTTTTCACAACATTTGTACTTTGAAGTGTTGTATCTTGTTTATTATAGTTATCAACCACATAGTTGACACCTTGAAAACTTCCGGCCGCAACTACACCAAATGTGGCCGCACTCAATACAAGCTTTGTACCTTTCTTTAATAATTTATGATTAGAATTTGGAATTTTTGGCATTTCATTTTTCATGTCCTTGTACCTCCTTATTTACAATACAAGGATATCGCAATAAGCTTAAATGAACTTTAAATTATTCCATATTTGTGTAACCCATTAAATACGTATCCACTTCTTTAGCACACTCTTTACCTTCGTGAATAGCCCATACAACTAAGGATTGACCTCTATGACAATCTCCAGCTGTAAAGTATTTGTCTTTGACTTGATAAGAATTTGGTTGTGTCACAATCGTGTTTCTTTGTGAAGTTTCCAATTTAAAATTCTTCTTTAAATCATCTTCAACACCAATAAAACCAGCCGCAATCAATAATAAATCACAGTCTAAAATTTGTTCGGAACCCTTTACTTCTTCAAGTTTACCATTGTTAAAGTGGACTTTTACCGTCTTGATCTGTTTCAGATTTTGCTTTTCATCTAAAATACATTCCTTAATTGTTGTTTCGTAGATGCGAGGATCCTTTTTAAAGACGGCAATCGCTTCTTCTTGACCATAATCTGTCTTACAGATCTTTGGCCATTCGGGCCAAGGATTACTTTGAAGTCTTTCATCGGGTGCTTTAGGCATCATTTCAATTTGAACAACACTTGCACAACCCTGACGAATGCTTGTACCAACACAATCATTTCCAGTATCTCCACCACCGACAATCACGACATGTTTATATTTGGCAGAAATTTCTTCTGTGTTATCCAACAAATGTTTCGTAGCCTTTGTAAGGTAGTCCACTGCAAAATAAATGCCATTACAATCACGATTCTTTACATTTAGATCACGAGCCTTTTTAGATCCAGTCGCAAAGACAATCGCATCATATTCTTTTTCCAATTCCTTTTTGGTGATGTCTTTACCTACATTCACATTTGTTTTAAAGATGATTCCTTCTTCCGAAAGTATTTCGAATCTTCTTTGAATGACTTTCTTTTCAAGCTTCATATTTGGAATGCCATACATCAATAAACCACCAATACGATCTTCTTTTTCAAAGACTGTCACAGAATGGCCTCTTCGATTTAAATCATGCGCAAGCGCAAGTCCTGCAGGCCCTGAACCAATGATGGCGACCTTTTTATCGGAGCGCACACTAGGAACATAAGGTGCCATCCATTTGTTAGTATAGGCTGTTTCAATCGTATACAATTCATTTTCTTTGATTGTGACTGGTTCTTGGTCTAAACCATTCAAACAAGCTTTTTCGCAAAGAGCAGGGCATACGCGACCGGTAAATTCAGGGAATGGATTGGTTTTTAATAATCTTGATAACGCTCTTTTATCGTTGCCATTATAGATTTCATCATTCCATTCTGGAATTAAGTTATGTAATGGGCAGCCTGTCACCATGTTTTTTAACTTAATAGCTGACTGACAAAAGGGAACGCCACAATTCATGCAGCGTGCACCTTGTTTACGTCTTGTTTCTTCATCTAAAAAAGGATGAAATTCATTAAAGTTTGTGATACGAGAAAGAGGTTGGATGGCCTCGTTTTCTTGTCTTTCATATTCTAAAAATCCTGTTGGTTTTCCCATAATCTTTCATCCTTTCTAAGCATGTACTTGTTCAAAAGCCATTAGACTGGCTTCATCATCATGATAGCCTTTGGCCTTTAATTCTTGAATCAATGTTGTGATCTTTTCATAATCTTTAGGTACGATTTTTTTAAAGTTGGATAATTCATGATCAAGATTTGATAAAATCTTTTGGGCAACATCTGAATTTGTATATTTGTAGTGATTCTTTAATAATTGCGTTAATGTTTCAATATCCGCTTTACCACTCACTTCATACGTATTGACTAATTGTTTATTTAAACGTGTATATAAATCATGGTTAGGATCATAAATATACGCAATACCACCAGACATGCCCGCTGCTAAGTTTTTACCAGTTTGACCTAAAATCACAACAGTACCGCCTGTCATATATTCAAGGCCATGATCTCCAACACCTTCGACTACAGCACTTGCTCCTGAGTTACGTACCGCAAAACGTTCACCGGCCATACCACGAATATAGGCTTCACCACTAGTAGCACCATATAAGGCCACATTCCCAATAATGACGTTTTCATTTGGCTTGAAAGTCGCTTCTTTTTTAGGTTGAATGATCAACTTACCACCAGATAAGCCCTTGCCAAAGTAGTCATTCGCATCACCATGAACATCTAAAGTGATTCCTTTTTGTACAAAAGCACCAAAAGATTGTCCTGCACCACCGTTACAATGAACAGTATATGTATCGTCTTGTAGAGTGTTATTAAATTGTTTTGTGACTACACTGGATAAAATAGTTCCGACTGTACGATCTGTACTTGAAATGGAGATTGTTTCCGCATGAGGCTCAAACTTAGGAAGCAATATTTTCATATCTACCGTTTTTTCAAGTTCAAAATCGTATGTATCTTTTGGCTCATAATGAATATTGTAAGGTGTCATTAAAATGTTAGAGTAATCCATATTCGCATCTTCATTCACTTCTAGATTGTCCGTATGACCCACCATTTCATTGATTGTGTGGTAGCCAAGATCAGCCATAATTTCTCTTAATTCACGTGCAATAAACAGCATGAAATTCATGACATATTCTGGCTTTCCTTTGAAACGCTTTCTTAATTTTTGGTTCTGTGTAGCCACACCAAAAGGACAAGTATCTAGATTACATACACGCATCATCATACATCCCATAGTAACAAGTGGTGCAGTCGCAAAGCCAAATTCTTCAGCACCTAATAAGCAGGCAATGGCTACATCTTTTCCGGTCATTAATTTTCCGTCGGTTTCAATTAAAACACGACTTCTTAAACCGTTCTCGACTAAGTTTTGGTGGGCTTGGGCCAAACCTAATTCCCATGGAAGACCCGCGTGGTGAATACTACTTTGGGAAGCCGCACCTGTTCCTCCATCATAGCCAGAAATTAAGACGACGGTAGCTCCGGCTTTGGCAACACCAGATGCAATCGTACCAATACCCGCTTCGGAGACAAGCTTAACACTAATTCGAGCTTTTGGGTTGGCATTTTTTAAGTCGTAGATCAATTGAGCTAAATCTTCAATGGAATAGATGTCGTGGTGAGGAGGAGGGGAAATTAAAGATACACCTGGCGTTGAATATCGAGTTTTCGCAATCCATGGATAGACTTTTTTGCCTGGCAAGTGTCCACCTTCACCTGGTTTTGCACCCTGTGCCATTTTGATCTGGATTTCTTTGGCACTGACTAAATATTCTTCGGTGACGCCAAAACGACCGCTCGCCACTTGCTTAATAGCCGAATTCTTTTCTGTACCTAAACGTTCTGGTTTTTCACCACCTTCACCTGAATTGGATTTACCACCCAATCGATTCATGGCGATGGCCATACATGTATGGGCTTCTTCAGAGATAGAACCATAGCTCATGGCACCTGTCTTAAAGCGTTTTACGATTTCGTATTCACTTTCCACTTCCGATAATGGGATTGAATTTCTTGTCTTTTTAAAGTGCAATTGACTTCTTAAATGATGTTTTTGATTATTTGAATTCAATTCACTGGAATATTCTTTAAATAAATCGTAGTTATTGGTTTGTGTAGCTCTTTGAAGTTTCACAATGGTTTCAGGAGAATATAAGTGATCCTCTTTTCCATCACCCTTTCTAAGTTTATGGAATCCAATGGAATCTAGACTTGTATCGGTTGTAAGTCCTAATGGATCATAAGCACGATCATGATGATAGATCAAATCTTTTTCAATATCTTCTAAAGTGATGCCCTCCACTTCACTAATAGTGTTTGTGAAGTAGGTATCGATAACTTCTTTAGAGATGCCAATGGCTTCAAAGATTTGAGCGCCTTGATACGATTGAAGCGTTGAAATACCCATTTTTGCGGCAATCTTAACAATACCTTTTAAAATGGCTTCGTTATAATCATCAATCGCAATATTTACTTCTTTATCTAACATATTCAATTGAATCATTTCTTCAATACATTCATGTGCTAAATATGGATAGATGGCAGTTGCACCATAACCTAAAATCGTTGCGAATTGATGAACATCTCTTGGTTCACCACTTTCTAGAATGATGGATACATCGGTTTTCTTTTTCGTCTTAACTAAGTGTTGTTCTAAGGCAGACACAGCTAAAAGACTTGGAATGGCCATGTGACCTTCATCGACACCTTTATCGGAAAGAATCAAAATATTGGCGCCATTTCGATAGGCTTTATCACATTCAATAAATAAGTTTTCTAATGCTTCTTTTAACGATGTGCCACGATAGAATAATAGAGAAATCGTTTCATTTTTAAATCCTGTCTGATTTAATTGACGAATCTTATCCATATCGCGTGATGTTAGAATGGGATTATTGACCTCTAAGACGGTACAGTTGCCGGATTTATCTTGGAGCAGGTTTCCATCACTACCAATATAGATGGTTGTATCTGTGACAACTTCTTCACGTAAAGAATCAATTGGTGGGTTGGTTACTTGGGCGAAGAGTTGTTTAAAGTAATGGAATAAACTTAAATGATTTTGGGAATAAATTGCCAAAGGAATATCGGTACCCATCGCACTTGTTGGTTCAAGTTTTACGCGGGCCATTGGTAAAATAATATCTTTTACATCTTCATAGGTATAGCCGAAGACTTTATAAAGAATATCTCTTTCATGTTGCGAGTGGATGTGTGTTTTTTTATCAGGAGCTGGTAGATCCTTCAGGTATAATAAGTGGTTGTCTAACCATTCTCCATATGGATTTGAAGAGGCATATTCATTTTTAAGATCATAGTCTTCAATCAATTTCTTTTTCTTTGTATCCACAAGTAGCATTTTACCAGGTTCAAGTCTTGATTTTTTTACGATTTTCTTTTCATCAATATCCAATACACCAACTTCACTTGATAAAATCAACATGTTGTCGCTTGTTAGGTAGTAACGACTTGGTCGAAGTCCATTACGGTCAAGTACAGCTCCGACTTTTTGCCCATCACTAAATAAAATAGCGGCTGGACCATCCCATGGTTCCATCATTGTGGCATAGTAGTGGTAGAAATCTTTCTTCTTTTGATCCATGGTTTGGTGTTTCCATGGTTCTGGAATCAAGATCATAACGGCTTTTTCAAGTGGCATGCCATTCATGACTAAGAATTCTAGGGCGTTATCTAACATGGCAGAATCGGAACCCGAAGTATTGATGATGGGTAAGATCTTACTTGAATTTTCATCCAAGAATTTTGAATGCATACTTTCTTCACGTGCTAACATCTTATTGACGTTGGCACGGATGGTATTGATTTCACCGTTGTGGGCAATATAGCGGTTTGGATGCGCTCTTTGCCATGATGGTGTTGTATTGGTAGAGAAACGTGAGTGTACGATCGCAATCGCAGACTTATAGTTTTCATCTTGTAAATCAAAGTAGAATTTTCTTAATTGAGAAACGAGAAACATACCTTTATAAACAATGGTACGACTGCTTAATGAGGCCACATAGGTTTCTTTACAACTCTTTTCAAATTCGCGTCGAATCACATATAGCTTTTGTTCTAGATCTGTATCGCCTTGGACAAAGGCTTGGTAAATGCTAGGCATACAATCTTTGGCTTTTTGGCCGAGGATGGAATCATCACATGGAACTTTTCGCCAAGTGATGAATGTGCATCCTTCTTGTTCGACAAGTTTTTCAAACATTTTTTTGTGTTGGTTTAAAAGCAGTTTATTTCTTGGCAAGAAAAACATACCGACACCATAGTGTTCGGGTAGTTTGATGTTGTCTTTCTTTAATGTGTTGCGAAAAAAGTCATCACTGATTTGAAGGAGAATACCAACTCCATCACCCACTTTACCACTGGCATCTTTACCAGCGCGGTGTTCTAGTTTTTCTACAATGTGCAATGCTTTGTCTAAGACATCATAGCTTTGTTTGCCATCGATTTGAACTACGGTACCAATACCGCAGGCATCGTGTTCGATTTCATAATTCATAATTTACACAATCCTTTCTATTTTTCACTGTCTCCATAGTTTGATAAATAACGAGCACTCGGATCGTTGACGTTACATCCTTGCCAGTTTTTATTTGGCATCCAGAAATCTTTGATCATGCCTGCCTGTTCAGGGTAGTAAGATTCAAAAATTTCACGATATAATAGAGACTCTTTTGTGAATGGAGTACAGTATTTATATTGTTTGATTTTTTCTTCAAATTCAGCATCTGTATACTGCTTTTCGGCATATTCTTTAATATCATCACTTAATGAGTGACCGACCGCATCGGAGAAGGCGGCTTTTTCTCGCATTAAAATATCGTAAGGAAGAATTTTGTCTTTTTCAAACGCATGACGAAGTAAATATTTTCCTTTATTGTACGTATTCATTTTCTTTTTTGGATCTATAGCCATAACGTATTTGACAAAATCTAAATCGCCAAAGGGAACACGGGCTTCAATGGAGTTTGTGGAAATACAGCGATCGGCTCTTAATACATCGTACATATACAGTTCATGTATACGTTTAACACTTTCTTGTTGGAATTCTTGGGCGCTTGGGGCAAAATCTGTATATTTGTAGCCAAACAATTCATCACTGATTTCTCCAGTAAGTAATACGCGAATGTTACTTTGTTCATGAATGGCTTTACAGATGAGATACATTCCA
>OASU01000378.1_pt1 | contig 14488 bp, 10 predicted proteins | sample 1475801 | NCBI WGS metagenome assembly OASU01 (sample SAMEA2579919, study PRJEB22360) | human gut metagenome | biome: human gut; feature: human-associated habitat; material: faeces | place: Denmark | collected 2008/2010 | reverse complement strand
AAAATTGAGAATAGCAGTAATATCAGATATACATGGAAACTTATATGCCTTAAGAGAAGTTTTAGAAGATATAGATAACCAAAATATTGATTCTATAATATGTTTAGGAGACTTAGTTGGTTATGGACCTCATCCTAATGAAGTAATAGCTCTTATAAAAAGAAGAAATATTTTATGTTTAAAAGGAAACTATGATGCTTCTGTTGTAGATAATGATTATACATACATTAGAGACACAGATATAAACTCATTTTCTCTTCCTTGGACTGTAGAAGAATTAAGAACATCTAATAGATACTATTTAGATAACTTACCTGATAATCTTTCAATGAATGTTTGTGGAAAATCAATAAAATTTGTCCATGGTAGTCCAAGAAAAATAAATGAATATTTAAGTGAAGATTATTCTGAATTAGATGAGATAATGGATGAGCTTAAGGAAGATGTGTTAGTTTGTGCTCATACTCATATTCCATATGCTAAAAAAATAGGTAATAAGGTTATTATAAATGATGGTAGTGTTGGTAAACCTAAAAACGGTAAACCTCATGCTACTTATGTTATATTAGATTTTTCAAATGAATTTAAATTAAAGGTAGAAATGAAAACTGTTCCTTATGAATTTAGAAGAACTATGAAAGATATGGAATTAAAAAACTTCCCTCAAAAGTTAATATACTCTTATGAATTTGGTAAAGAGTAAATAAAAAGCTAGATTAAACTTAAACTACTATACTTCAATAGATGAGAATTTTAATTTTTTTGTGTAAAAACTTTATAGAATTCTCTCTTTAAATTTTATAATAAGTAGTTCATAAGTGAATCTAGCTTTTATTTTTTTAATAATCATTTAAACTACAAGTTAAAACCCCTGCAACTTTTAAATTTTTTAAATGAGATTTATCATTCCCATAAACCTCTTTATATTCTCCTGTTAAATCACATCCTACTTTTATGTTTTTTTCTTGCCATTTATCTACGTCAGTTAAATCATATACTGTACCAAATATAGCTATATAAGGAGGCTTTCCATTCTTTCCATTATAATTACTAAGTTCATTTATATTAAATTCCTTAGAACCCGTATCCTTAATCAAGGGCTCTTTTTTACATATAACTGTTCCAACTATAGGAAGCTTAGTTAATACGCCTTCATCTGCATTGTGACATCCTTTAAAGTATTTGGTAATATCAGTGCCTAATTTCACTGAATTATGTGGACTCTTTTTAAAAACAGCTTCATTTGTAACATCGTATATTATTCCATTAACTGCTATATAAGCAGGATTTCCATTTTCTCCATTATATTTTGATAATTCCTTTAAAGTTAACTCCTTAAGATTGCGTTCAATATGTTTTCCCCTTTGACTTTCATTGAAATCATATAATATTGCTACTTCTTTAGCACTCTTTAAAAGCTCTTTATCCCCTCTGTAATAAGTTTTAAATTCTTCAGTAATATCAGAGCCTAATCTTAAGCTTGTCCCATTAAATAGCTCTAAAACTGATAAATTACTTATATCATAAACTATTCCTTCAATAGCTACATATGCTAAACTTCCATTCTCTCCATTATATTTTTTAAGTTCTTCTGAACTCATTATTTTTAGCCTTTGTTGTGGATAATACTCTTCTACTTCATCCATAATTTCAGCTTCCTCAGGCTCTGCTAAAAGCCCTACCATAGGAATATCTCTTAATATAGATTCATCTCCATTATTTAATTTATCAAGGGCCTCTGTTACATCACTTCCAAGTTTTAAACTGTTATAAGGACTTTGTTTAAACAATTCTATATTTGAAATATCATATATAATACCATCTATAGAAATATAGGCTGAATTTCCATTTTCCCCATTAAAATTTGCTAATTCCTCCTTTGTCAGAATAAGCATAGTATTACTTTCTTCCCTTATATAATCCCTTTGAAATTCTTTAAAAATATCTTCTATTTGTTCTTTATATGTTTTAGCTTGATTATTTCCTTTAGATAAAGTCATTAAATGTTTCAATTTATTTATTTGTTCAAACTTTTCTTCAAAAAAATTGCACATAAAAACTCCTATATTACATACTATATCTATATATTTCTATGTGGTTAATATTGCAAATGTTAATGTTTTATTGTAAAATCATTATTAATCGAACTAAATACGATTTTATTTACTATGAAGAGAAGAGTAAACTTAGGAAGTAACTCTCAGCGAGCAGATTATGGTGTGAGTTCTGCAGTGTATCCTATTTTGAAGAACATCTCTGAGTTTCTAACCGAAATCCCTTTTAGGAGAGTAGACTTAGACGGTTTCAGGCCGTTATACTTGAAGAACATTTTTGTGTTCATAAAGCCGGCTATTTTATAGCAATTTGGGTGGTACCGCGAATAATGCCATTCGTCCCATTAATTATGTGGATGAAGGGCTTTTTTATTTGGAATAAAACTTAATTAGGAAAGAGAGGAAATAATAATGAAAGATGTAGTTTTAGTAAAAAGTCTTTACAGAAACACTAGTGAATATAGTGATAAGAAAGTAAAAATCTCAGGTTGGATAAGAACTTTAAGAGCATCAAATGCTTTTGGATTTATAGAAATTAACGATGGTTCATTCTTTAAAAACGTTCAAGTAGTTTTTGATAGCGCTAAGATATCAAACTACAAAGAAATTTCTAAATTACCTATAAGTTCATCAATATCAGTTATAGGAACTTTAGTTGAGACTCCAGATTCAAAACAACCATTTGAAATTCAAGCAGAAGAAATAATAGTAGAAGGAATGTCAGATTCAGATTATCCTCTACAAAAGAAAAGACATACTTTTGAGTACTTAAGAACAATAGCTCACTTAAGACCAAGAAGTAATGCTTTCTCAGCTACATTCAGAGTAAGAAGTGTTGCAGCTTACGCTATCCATAAATTCTTCCAAGATCAAGGATTTGTTTACACTCATACTCCAATATTAACTGGTTCAGACTGTGAAGGTGCTGGAGAAATGTTTAGAGTAACAACTTTAGACATGATGGCTCCTCCTATAGCAGAAGAAGGTGGAATTGACTTCTCACAAGATTTCTTTGGAAAAGAAACTAACCTTACAGTTTCAGGACAATTAAACGCTGAATGTTTTGCTTTAGCATTTAGAAATATCTATACATTTGGTCCTACATTTAGAGCTGAAAACTCAAACACAGTAAAGCATGCTGCTGAGTTCTGGATGATAGAACCTGAAATGGCTTTTGCTGATTTAATAGATGACATGGAAGTTGCTGAAAACATGTTAAAATACGTTATAAAATACGTTATGGATGAATGTCCAGAAGAAATAGCTTTCTTCAACCAATTTGTTGATAAAGGCTTATTAGAGAGATTAAACCATGTTGTAAACTCAGAATTCGGAAAAGTTACTTATACTGAAGCTGTTAAATTACTTCAAGAATCAGGTAAAGAGTTCGAATATCCTGTTGAGTGGGGAATAGACCTTCAAACTGAACATGAAAGATATTTAACAGAGCAAATATTCAAAAAACCTGTATTTGTAACTGACTATCCAAAGGATATTAAAGCGTTCTACATGAGATTAAATGAAGACGGAAAAACAGTTGCTGCTATGGACTGCTTAGTTCCTGGAATAGGAGAAATCATAGGTGGTAGCCAAAGAGAAGAAAGACTTGATGTCTTAAAAGCTAGAATGGCTGAATTAAACTTAAATGAAGAAGATTACTGGTGGTATTTAGAACTTAGAAAATACGGTGAAACTGTTCACTCTGGATTTGGTCTAGGTTTTGAAAGATTAATCATGTACATTACTGGAATGGCTAACATAAGAGACGTAATACCATTCCCAAGAACTACTGGTACTGCAGAATTCTAAAATGGTCTGTATCAAAATATAACAAATAAAACTTACAAACATATTCTGAGAATTACTAGATTTCGCTAAGAATTTAAATTCTAAAGCTTATCTAGATATTCTCTTCATACTGTTTGTAAGTTTTATAAAAAGTTATTTTGATACACATATTTTTTATTTATTAACTATTAGCTTTTAAAATTAATAAAGGTTATAATCTTATATTATTTACATCTTCTATTAGCTAATTCATATAAAGTTCTAACTCCTGCACCTGTTCCTCCAGTTGGACAATAATCTCCTTTTTTCTCTGAGAATGCTGGGCCAGCTATATCTAAGTGTAACCAAGGTTTATTTTGAATAAATTCTCCAATAAATAATCCTGCAGTTATTGTTCCTGCATACTTTCCACCTATATTTTTTAAATCTGCTATATTAGACTTTATAAGCTTACCGTAATCTTCAAAGCTAGGCATTTGCCATACCTTTTCTCCAGTCTCATAAGAAGCTTCTCTTAACTCTCCATAGAATTCATCCTTATTAGTTATTACGGCTGTAACATCCTCTCCTAAAGAAACTACAGTTAATGTAGCCACATCGATTATCTCACTAGCCTTTTCTTTTTCTATAGCATAAGTTACAGCATCTATTAAAGTAAGTCTTCCTTCAGCATCTGTATTTAATATTTCTATAGTTTTTCCTGCCATTGAACCTATAATATCCCCTGGCTTATAAGCATGACCTGATATTAAGTTTTCACAAGCAGCTACCACGGCTATTACATTTATTTTTAAATTTCTTTTAGCTATGGCACTTATTGCTCCTATTACAGAAGCAGCTCCACCCATATCAGCCTTCATTGTTACCATTCCAGCATTAGTTTTTAAAGAATAACCACCTGAATCATATGTTAATCCCTTTCCTACTAAGGCTAACCTTTGATCCATATTATCCTTATCTCCAAAGTATCTCATAACTATAAGTCTAGGTAAATTATCTGATCCTTTTCCTACTGATAAGAAAGATTCCATTTTTAATTCTTCTATTTGATTTTCATCAAATACTTCAACTTCAAATCCATATTTAGAACCTATGTTTTTAACCTCTTTAGCTAAAGTTTCTGGATACATATTATTAGCAGGTTCATTTACTAAATCTCTTGCTAAGCAAGTAGTCTCTGAAAGAAGCATAGCCTCATCAATAGCTTTCTCACAAAGCTCTACCTCTTCTTCATTTATATTGTGTCCACCAATATGAACTGTAACTTCAACCTCTTCTTTTTTATCACTCTTATATTTATTAAATGAGTATGATCCTAAGGCTAATCCTTCAACCATTGCTTTTAATGTATTTTCTAAGCCAATAGCCTCTACTGAATCAAATCTTAAAAATACACTTTTACTTTTTAATCTCTTAATCTCATTTACAGCTTTACCAAAAGCTCTTCTAATTTTTTCTTTAGTTATCTCTGTCTCTTTTCCAAGACCTAATAATATAATATCTTGTATATTATCCTCAGTTGTTCTAGTTATATTAAATATTTCTCCATAAGAGCCTTTAAATTGTTCTTTTTTCTTAAGTATATTTATCTTATTGTTTATTTCTTCATTAGGTATATTCGTTTTTTCTTCAAAATATGGTATTAATAATGCATCTGTCTCTGTACACTTTGATTTTTTCACTAAAAAATTATACATTTATTTTCCACCTCTTTAAATTTTTATAATTAATATATCACACTTACCTTTAATAATCTATCTTTAATATATACCTAATTTATAAAAAAATATGTAACCTAGATTACCAAATCAATATAAGAAAAAAAGCTTAACTAAAAAGTTAAGCTTATGCTAATCCAATAATAGATAATATACGTTCTCTAACATTATTTCTATCACTACTTATCTTGTTTAAAAAAGAAATACGCTCTTCTTTGTTTTTGAAAGCTCCTTTTGGAATTGAAACATAATCAATTGAAGATATAAATAAATATATATTCTCCTTAAAAGAAAATACCTCTCTTATAATTTTCCAAGGATATATTCTCTCTACTGCTCCTTCATTATATTCAATTCTTATTCCATTTCCTAAAATCTCTACTTTACAGTTACCAAACATATTTTTATTTTCTAAGAATCTAACCTTCTCTTCTATATCACGCTCTATTATTTTTTTATTTTTAATATTACATACTATAGAAAAAATAAACCATGCTAATAATGTAACAAAATAAAAACTATTGTTTAAATCTTTGCTGGCTTTAATAAAAACCATGGTCATTATAAATACAAATACAGCCCCTATGATTTCAAACAAAGTCCAAAAGAAAATTTCTCTGCTTATAAACTCTTTTCTACATTTTACAAATTCATTTTTGTTTAAAACAAATTCCAACATATGCGCTTTCTACTCCCCTTAAGCATTTAATCTCCACTTTCCCAAAATTTATATAAATAATTTTACCATAGCTTTTTTAAATAAACTATTATGAACATATTACAATTGAAATTTATTAAAATTTTAATCTTAAAATTCTAGTTCAATTACTTTTCCTTCTTTTAGACTTTCTTTAACATTTATTATTCTTTGATTTGAAGAACCTCTAAATTTTAATCCATCTTCTTTTTTATTTATATCAAATTTTCCATCAACTAAAACATCAATGTTTTCTAAGTACTCTTTCCACTTATTAAATTCATTAGCGTGTTCTAATAGATATTCAAATTTATAACCTGTATAACTCCAAATATTTAATCCTAATTCTCTTGCAGCTTTAGCAATATATATAAATTTATTAGCTTGTTCTAGTGGATCTCCACCACTAAATGTTACTCCATCTATAAATGGATTATCAGCTAAATCCTTTATTAATTCCTCTATGTCTCTTTCTTCTCCACCATTAAAATCATGAGTATCTGGATTGAAACAACCTATACAATTATGTTTACATCCTTGTGAAAAGAAAACTCTTCTTATTCCAGGACCATTTACTAAGCTCTCATAGGCTATTCCTGATAATCTAATAGTATTACTCATAGAAAATTACCTCCTATATTATTTATATGTTCCTTTTTTTAAAATTATCTGTTTAAAAATGCTAACTATTGTTAATCATTAAAATAAGTATTAATTAGGGGGTACAAAATGACTAATCAAAACTTATTTTTAGAAATAGAAAAGCACTTATTAGAGGATGTTAAACCATCCATATTCTTAAATAAAATTAAAGAGGAAGAATCATTTAAAAATTCTTCTTTTAATATTTTCAACCAACTTAATAAGGAAAATCAAATCCACCAATCCAATCCTTGGACCCATACATTAAATGTAGTAGACCTAGCTTCAAAATACAAAGATTTATCTAATAACCCAAAAGCTTTTATGTGGGCAGCTTTATTCCATGATATTGGAAAAATAAGAACTCTAAACCCAATCCATGATAGAATTGGAGGAGAAATAACAAGAAGATTCCTTAGAGAATATAGTGATGATACTTGCTTAAACGAAAAAATTATATCTCTAGTAAAGCATCATTCTGCACCTATATTTATTATTAATAGAGTCTCCTATAGCATAATAGATTTAATAAACACGGCAGATATTCATGATGTTGCCTTATTATCACTATGTAATAAGCTAGGAAACCTAAGTTCTAAAAATAATGACTTAGAGAAAAATCTTTTAGATAGTAATAAATTTCTTAAAATCATGTCTAGTAAAACCTGCTTACCATTAAAAGAAATAATAGTATAAATAAAAGGTTATATTAATAGAATCTTATTTTGAAACTATTAATATAACCTTTTTTATTTATACTGTAATTAAATTATCATCAGATTCATCTTCTTCAATATCACTTATAACATTCTTTATCCATTTTCCTGATTTTAATCTTACTGCCTCAAAGATTATCTTTAAGAATTCTTCTGTACAAATTAAGAAATATACTCCATATACAGGTAAAGAAAATACTGTAGCTCCAAGGAAAGCCATTGGTACAGCATAAAGCCATATTGTTCCACATTGTACTAACATAGAGTAAGTAGTATCTCCACCACCTCTAAATACACCAACAATCATAACCATATTAAAAGCTCTTATTGTAAAGAACAATCCTATTATTCTTAAAACTTTAACTGTATCTAAATAAGTTCCTTCACTTACATTAAAAGGCTTTAATGCTAATGGTGCTGTTATCCATATTAAAATTCCTAAAATAAATCCTACTAAAACAGCTATTACAGCTATATCCTTAGCATATTCTCTTGCTATTTCTTCCTCATTAGAGCCAATTTTATTCCCTATCATTATAGAAGAAGCTGTAGCTAAACCTATTAGTAATACCATAAACATATTATTTAATGTGGTAGCAATCTGCATGCTAGCAACAGCGTTTGTTCCTATTCTAGCATAGGCTATTGAATATGCAGTCATACCTAAAGACCATACTATTTCATTTACTATAACTGACCAAGATGTTCTAAAGTATATTTTTACAAAATTTAAATCAAAGGATATAAGCTCATTTAATCTTGATGCCACCTTATTCTTTCTAAAATAAACAAAAGAAACTATAAATATCATCTCTACTAATCTTGCAATAGTGGTTGCTAAAGCTGCTCCATTAACTCCCATAGGCTCAAAGCCTAAATTTCCAAATATAAATACCCAGTTTAAAAATGCATTTATCAAGACTCCAACTATACTTGCATACATAGGAACACTAGGTTGCTCTGTACTTCTTAAAACTGAAGAATAAGCTTGAGTAAAATTAGTAAATATGCAACTTACAGAAACAATCTGTAGATATTTAGCTCCTAATTCTATAACATTTAAATCATTAGAAAGAATCTCCATAATTTCATAAGAAAAAAATCCAGAACCTAAGGCAAAAAGAGTTGAAACTATAAGTCCAATAGATATATCTAGTCCCAAAACTTTTTTAATATTTTTCAAATCTTTTTTGCCCCAAAACTGAGACATGAAAACACTAGCTCCAGCATTTATCCCAAGAATACATAAAGTAAAAATAAATATATATTGGTTAGCTAACCCAACTGAGGCTATTGACTCTTCTCCTAGCTTTCCTACCATTAAATTATCTACTAGATTTAATGACGATGTAATGAAACTCTGAATTGTTATAGGAACAGCCATCATTATCATAGTAGGTAAAAATTCCTTGTTCTTAAAACCTTTCATGAAATTTAATCCCCCTTTTAAAAAAATACAAAAAAATAAAAGCAAATGGGTAGTCTTTAGCCGCCCATCTGCTTTTAAATCCTATTAATTGTCTAATAAATCTACCTCTTAGTCAATATAATCTTTCTCTTATTTACATTTCTTTAAAATATTTAGGCTCAAAATTTTTAAATTTATCAGATTTTTACTAGAATTTCACTAATATTTTATTGTATAATATACATCTCACTAAAGTTTTTAGTGAAAGTACACCAAATTACTAACAATAATACGTTCAAAAATTTATCCACAGAATAATTTTTTGAAAAATATCCACAGTTGTTGAATTAAAAAATAATCCACAGGTAAATTAAGTTCTATTTGCCTGTGGATTATTTTGAATTTATATAATTATGGATAATTTTAATTTTTCCTTTAACTCTTCTGAACAGAAGGAAGCTTCCACACTATTTAAATAAATCTTTTTATAATCTTCAAAATCTATATTAAATGTCTTATGTACATTTTCAAATTCTTCAGTAAGATTTATATTAGAAACTGTTCTGTTATCTGTACTTAAATTAACTCTTATATTATCTTTATGATATTTATAAATAGGATGATCCTCATATTTATTCACACCCTTTGTGTCTATATTACTCTTAGGGCACATTTCTAATGTTACGCCTTTTTCTTTTACTAAATTATAAGCCTCTTCATCATTAAATATAAATAATCCATGACCTATTCTCTCTGCACCTAGAAGCTCTATGGCATCTCTAACATTTTTACCATACCCAGTTTCACCAGCGTGTATTGTAACTCTAAAACCTGATTCTCTTGCTAATTTCATTACTTCTTCATAAGGTTTAACAAAACCTTCTAATTCACCACCAGCTAAGTCTATGGCAACAACACCTTTTCCTATGAAGTTTTTCCCCTCTTCAATTACCTCATATACACTATCTATAGAATGATGTCTTAAACAAGATAATATTAAATTACCTTTTATGTCATAAAGCTCTTCAGCTTTTCGTATTCCCTTTATTACACTCTCTATTACTTCTTTTTGAGTCATCCCCTTTTCTAAATGCAATAATGGAGCAAATCTTATTTCTATGTACTTCACATTTTCCTTGCTTGCATCTTCCATAAGTTCAAAGGCAACTCTTTCTAAGTTCTCAGCTCTTTGTAACAGTTTTACTGGAAGAGCAAATCTATTTAAATAATCTTCTAATGAATTGCATTCTTTAGGAATAACTAGTAATTCTTTTACCTTATCATATTCATAGCTATCTAGCTTAACTCCTTCTTTTTTAGCTAATTCAATAGCAGTCTCCACTCTTAAGGATCCATCTAGATGACAATGTAATTCTATCTTTGGTAAATTTAATAAGTTCATTTATATTTCCTCCCCGAATTAAATATTTATATTAAAACTAAAATTTCTAATATTGAATAAAGAATTTATATATCCTAAAAAAGGTTCAAAAAAAATTCTTGATTACGAAGAAAGCCTATTTGCTTTCTTCGTAATCAAGAATTCTCGGTTCTTGGTAGAAACCTCTAATCCATATCATTAGAGTTATACGAAGCAAAATTTATTTTTTATTTATTTTACCATATAAAAATTTATAGTCAACAATAAATTATTAACAAAAGTTGAAATGATTTTTAAAGTAAAATAAAAATCTATGCACCTGTATTAAATTTTTATCTAATTAAGATAATATATAAAATACATTGCATAGATTTTTCTATAAACTTATATAAATAATTTCATTGAAAATATTAAACACAGTGATAAGCTTTTTTATTTCCTTCTAAGTGAGAACGTCTATCTTCTCTCTCTTCATATTTTCCTGGACCAAATCTTTCATCAAGACTTAAGTATCCAGTAACCCTTGATATTCCTTGAATATCTTGGCATCCACATTTAGTACATTTGCACTCATTGTTATGAAGATATGTTCCACAATTTTTACAATATCTTATATGGAAGTTAATTCCCATATAACTTATATTAGTTTCTTTGTAAGCATAGTTAACTATTTTCATTATAGTTTCTGCATTTGGACAATCATCAACTTCTATATAACTGATATGTCCACCATTACATAATTTATGATATGGTGCTTCAATATCTATCTTATTTTTTATTGATATTGGACAGTAAACAGGAACATGGTAACTATTTGTATAGTAATCCTTATCTGTTACTCCTTTAATTATTCCAAAGGCTTTTTTATCTTGCTTTATAAATTTACCTGATAATCCTTCTGCTGGAGTAGCATAACAGCTCCAGTTTAATCTAGTTTCCTCAGTTAATCTATCACAATATTCTCTTATTCTCTCAACTATTTTTATTCCTAATTCTCTTGAAGTTTCATCTTCACCATGATGCTTTCCAGTTAAGGCTATTAAAGTTTCTGCAACTCCTATAAATCCAATTCCCCAAGTACCTTGCTTTAAAATTGGTTCTATTGAATCATCTGGGCCTAAGTTTTCAGCACCTTTCATTAATCCTTGTCCTGCAACAAAAGGTAAATCCTTAACTTTTAAGTTTTTAAGAACTCCATATCTGTGCATTAAAGATTCTTTAGCTATTCTTAATCTATCATCTAATAACTCAAAGAATTTATTAATATCTTTTTTAGCTAATATTCCAAGTCTAGGAAGGTTTATAGTTGTAGGAGCTATATTTCCTCTTCCTTTACATCCTGGCTCACCATTAACATTTTTCATAAGATAAGTTCTACATCCCATAGTTGCTGGCATATATCCTTTATCATAGTATTCCTTATTAAAGTCCGCATCGATATTCATGAAGGTTGGATTCATTCTCTTAGCTGCTACTCTGCAAGCTAATTCATATAAATAAAAATATGGATCCTCTACTTCTCTATTTACACCTTCTTTTACTCTAAAGATTATGTTAGGGAATATTGGTTGTTCTCCTCTTCCTAATCCTTTTTCGTATTCTAATAAGAATATTTCACAAACTAAAGCAGCATCTTCATTGTATGGAATTCCTAAGTTTAATGAACTAAAAGGAACTTGAGATCCTGCTCTTGAATGCATAGTGTTTAAATTATAAACAACTCCTTGCATTGCTTGATGCACTCTTTCTCTTAATTTTTTCTCTACTAGTTCATCTAACTTAGCTCCTTCTAAGCCTAATCCTATGTATTCTTCTCTTATCTCTTGTCTTGTAGGTTCTACAAAAACACTCATATCATTATCAAAGTCTGGATGTGATTGTCCTCCAAACATATCATTTTGAGTTGATTGTAATAAAATACATGATAATTCCGCTGCTGTCTCTATTCTTCTTGGTGCCTTAATAGTTCCGTATCCAGTGTTAAATCCACTTTGTAATAACTCACCAGTTGGTATGTGTAAGCAGTTAGTAGTTAAATTGTAACTATCTAAGTCATGATAATACACATCTCCATTTTCATGAGCTTTTGCTAATTCTTTAGGCATTGTAGCTAAGTTATACCATTTGTTAGATTCTGAAGCTATTCTTAAAAGCTTTGATGAGAAGTTATTTCCTACATTGGCATTATCTCTATCAGTCTCTACTCCGATCTTACTTATAGCTTTCATTAAGTCTGATTTTATTTCTCTAACTTTAGTTCTTTCAGTTCTATATGCCTTATATGCTGTTGCTACTTGGTTAAAACCATTATCCATTAAAGCCTTTTCTACTAAAACTTGAATTTCTTCAACAGTGACATCTGTCTTACCTGACATTTCAATATAATTAATTACCTTTTGTATAGTATCTAAAACTTGGCTTTCCCTTATTGCAATACCAACTTCATTGGCTGCTCTCTTTATTGCATTTGCTATTTTATCCGCATTAAACCTAGATTCTCTACCGTCCCTTTTCACAACATGTAGCATTTTCAATTCCTCCACTCCACTATATCTTGTACTCGAATCATTATACTCTACTATTAATAGTTATGCTAATTTTAAAAAATCCTTATACTAAAAAAAAGACTTATTATCTCCCTCTTTCCTTCTTTTTCTTAGCCTATATTCAATTTTTCTTTAGTTGACATTGGCAAAAACTTATTCTTATCTCCTCCATAAGATGAATAATATTCCATATAATGTAACATAATAAATATATGAAAAGTAATTCATAGGAGGAGTTTAAATGAAGAAAATAGCATTAATTGCTTTTCAATTAATATTAAGTTTATTAGTTGGATTCATATTTGGAAATTTAATTATGCCTTTAAAAACATCAGAAAAAATAGATACCTTAAAAGAACTAAAGCCAATAGATTTAACAATGAATGAAGAAAATCCCTATGACTTTGATATGGAAGAGTTATCTTTAGAAACCCTTAGCCCATACACAGGAAAGATATTAGAATCAGATTCAATAGATAATATTCCTTTTATGTGTATAATTGAAAATTCTAGAGCAGCTCGTCCTCAAAGTGGACTTTCAGAAGCAGATATAGTTTATGAAACCATGGCCGAGGCAGGAATTCCTAGATTCTTAGCTGTATTTTATGAAAATTCTCCTGAGGTTATTGGGCCTGTAAGAAGTGTACGTCCTTATTTTTTAGATATTTCTAAGGAACACGACCTACCTTTTGCACATTGTGGTGGAAGTGCAGAAGCTCTAGCTACAATATCTAGTGACAAATCCTTAAATAGTATAAACGAAATAAAAAATGGAAGTGCTTTTTGGAGAGATAACACAAGAAAAGCCCCTCACAATCTTTATACTTCAGCTAAAAATATAAGAAAGTTCATTTCTGATAATGGATATGAGTATTCTAAAAACAATACATTAAGTTTTAAAGATAATTCTCTATTAAATTCTTCTAACTATATATCTGAAATAAAACTTAATCTAAGTGACTATTATAAAACTTCTTATAAATATGTAGATGGATTTTATGAAAAGTATATGGATGGAGAGCTTGCCATAGATAAAAATACCAACTCGCCTCTTAAATTTAAAAATATAGTGGTACAAATAACTGATATGTCACTTCAATCTGATAATACTCATTTAGATATTGATTTAACAGGTACTGGAGAGGGCTATGTTTTCTCTAATGGAAGAATGGAAAAAATTCATTGGGAAAAAGAAGATTCTAATAGTAAAACCACATTAAAAACTGAAGATGGCACTCCAATTTACTTATCTAGAGGTAACACAATTTGGAATATAGTAGATAAAAATTCTTCTTTATCTTTTAATTAAACCCTCAATTAAGTTCATAAGTAAACCGTTTTCTTAAAGAATAATCTGTTTTAATATATTATTAACAGATTATTCTCTCTTTGTACCATTATCAATATTGATAATGGTATCAGTATTGATATATAATTCAGTTAAAGCTAAACTTAATTCTCATTAATTTCTATAAATGTTGAATTATTCGGTTTGCTATTTAATTCACTAAATAGAATATAAATTATTATTTTATTTA
>OASU01000375.1_pt1 | contig 14563 bp, 8 predicted proteins | sample 1475801 | NCBI WGS metagenome assembly OASU01 (sample SAMEA2579919, study PRJEB22360) | human gut metagenome | biome: human gut; feature: human-associated habitat; material: faeces | place: Denmark | collected 2008/2010 | reverse complement strand
GTTACAGAATCTAATGTAAGGTCTTTTTTCGTCTTAACCGTAATCTTCTTACCATCTGTACCATCTTGTGTAATCTCGATGTTGTCACCATTAATGAGATCAACCGTATTACCACCAGATACTTTTGTAGCTGTACCACCATTAGTAGAAATATTCCATGCAGAACCATCTTTAGCAGATGTAACCGCTTTAGTAATAGCATCATTGACTACAGATTTCATGTTATCTGCAGTTACTACACCACTATCAGTTACATTAAGAGATCCATCTGCAGCATTAGTTAGTGTACCTTTTTTAACAGTTACTTTTACAGTATCTGCTGTTGTTGCCTTCGTAGATACTAAATCACCATCACCTGCTACTTTAAATGCTAGACCACCAGACTTATTAAGAGCTTGAGCCGTTGTATCTGTAGAATCTGCTTTTAATGTAAATGTATTATTGCCTAACGTACCTAACGAAGTAGTTGCATCAGCAATTTTTTGATTTAATACGGTATTTGTATTATTAATAGCAGCCGCTACATCGGTTGCCTTCGCTACTCCAGCTGTAGCTGTAGTTGTACCATCTGACTTATTAGTGAATGTACCTTCCGCCACATTAACAGTAATCGTTTGACCAGTCAAAGACGCTGTCGCAGCACCTGTACCTGCTACCGTTAATTTTTGAGTTTTAAGGTTAACGGAGCTATCTGTACCACCTGCAGAAATATCAAGTTTTTGAGTACCAGTAGCAGTATCTACCGCTTTTGTAATCGCTGTATTAACAGCCGTAGCCATATCATTAGCATCAACAACACCAGCAGTGCCAGTTAAAGCACCAGTTGTCGTATTATTTGTCAATGTACCTTTTGCTACATCAACTGTAATTGTTTGACCATTCACAGTTGCTTTTGCAACACCTGTACCAACAACTTTTAAACTTTGGTTCTTTAAGTTAACAGTACCACTATTCGTACCATCTGTAACTCCAAGACTTGTAGACAAATTAGCTACAGCATCAGTAGTGATAGCTTTAACATCACCAATGTTAGCAACATTACCATCATCTGTACTGCTGTTAGATACACGACCAGTGCCTACATTGGTAATCGCCTTACCACCTGCATTAATGCCGTTAGTTCCATCAATAGAAATAGTACCTACAGTCACCTTATTAGTTGTAACACCTGTAGATCCGATAGTTGTATTACCACCAATAGTTGCAGCATCAAATGTTACATTTTTAGCCGTAGCAATTTTAAATGTCTTACCAGTTTGGGTAATCGCAATATTATCACCATCGTTGAAAGCAACTGTATCGCCACCCTTAACATCTTCTGCAGTAGTAGAATTAGCTTTCACCTTGAAAGATGACGCACTCTTAGCCGCATCCTTAATAGCTTGTTCATTGATAGTCAATGTTACATCATTACCATTTGCTGTAGTTGTAAGATATGTAGGACTGCCACTCTTAACACCAAAGTTAACATTATCAGATGTTAATGATTTAGCCGTTGTAGTACCTGTATCGCCGCCAAGAGAAATCGTACGCGCTACAGCAGTAGCAGAATCAGTAATCGATTTCTGTGTTGTCGTATTAAGATCAAAGGATACTTGACCATTTGTACCTACTGTTGCCGTAGTAGTAGTACCATTTGTAAAGTTTAAACCATCAGAAAGTTTAACAGAATTACTTCCTGTACCATTAGCTTTATATGTAATAGTTCGATCTGCATTGGCTTGATTAATAACATCTGCTACATTCTGAGCAACTGATAAACCATTATTACCATCAACAGATACAGTACCAGATGTATTTTTCAATGTACCTTGTGTTGTATTAATCTCTAATTTCTTATTAGCAGCCGTAGTAGTAATAAAGGAATCAGTACCACCTTCAACAGCTAATTTACTCTTAGATAAATTAACGTCTCCACTACCAGAATTGCCTGTGAAAGCTAGGTTAACGCTCTTCAATTGTGCTACGTTAACGGCATCAGTATCGGCTTGACCAGCTGCAACACCTACAATTTGTCGTGTGCTAGTAGCAGCACCACTAGCATCAGTTACACCAACTGATAGAGCCCCTAAGTTACTATTCAATGCCACGCCAGTTAGACCAGAATACTTATCTGTACGAGCAATATTTTCTGTATTAGCATTATAACCAGCAACACCAGAAGCTACATTAGCCTCAGAACCAGCGCCGAGCGCAACGCCTTTTGCTACAGCAGCTTTAGAGTCCGCACCAATTGCAACACCGCTTAACGCATTAGATTGAGATCTAAGGCCTACTGCAATACTATCAGTGGCAGACGAATTAGCATTAAGACCGAGTGCCAACGCATTGTTTGCAGTGGAGGAGGATCCAGCCCCCAAAGCAATCGCATTTTCTCCATTAGTAGCTGCACCTGCATTAGTACCATAAGCACTACCGATAGCAATGCTACTACCACCTTGAGCATTAGCACCCTTGCCTTGTGCAATACTGCCAATAGTATTAGCCACTGAGTCACGGCCAATAGCAATCGTATCTACACCAATAGCTTGACCACCCACAGCAGCAAACGCATAGGTTCCTTGAGCACGAGCATTATAACCAATAGCAGCAGCGGAATCAGCTGTAGCATTAGCAAGATGACCTACAGCAGTTGCATGACTTTGAGATGCTGTAGACTGATTACCTAATGCTGTAGAATATTGCCCGGAAGCAGTAGCTTGATTACCATAAGCAGATGCATACAATTCCGTAGCTTGTGCCCCCAATTCAGTACCATCAGTAGATCCACCGATTGCTACAGTTCCCTTACTCGATGCTAATGATTTCCAGCCCTGAGCAATGCTACCTTCTTTTGTAGCTTGTGCATCAGTTCCAATAGCTATAGCCTTTTCAGCTTCTGTAGTACCACCACTGATAGCAACAGAAGATTCCCCGTTTGCTTTTGAATTATACCCCACTGCAACTGCATTTTCTTTGGTAGCTTCTGTACTGTGACCTACAGAAATGGACATTAAACCACTTGCAGCCCCCCCATTTGTTGCTAAGGTATAACTTGCAGTAGCATTAGAACCATTACCAATAGCAACCGCATCATACTGAGATGCTACCGTACTTTTACCAATTGCAATCGCTTGACTACTCGATGCATTAGCACTATCACCTAAAGCAACTGACGAACTACCAGTCGCTTGAGCCCCTGTACCAATGGCTGTACTATTACTATCTGTAGCGCCAGCCCCTTTACCTAATGCAGTTGCATTAGGTTTGGTAGCAGAAGCCTTTGGTCCGATTGCTATAGCATCAGTATCAGTAGCACCATCATTATTTTCATTACTACCAGTACCAGTTGCAGAAGATTTTATAGATACATATTTTGTTCTTAACGCGTCTGCTACAGCATACAATTGAGAACCATTGATTGCATCAGTACTAGTTTTTGATACTTCACCTGCTGCTACGTTCTTGATTTGACGTTCAGCCCCAACAGAACCAACAGAAACTTGCATTCCTGTACCTGTTACCGTTGGTGCCCCGCTCCAAGTTATTGTTTTACCACCAATAACAACGGAACCTTGACTTGTTGCATTTGTTGTTGTGGTAGAAGCACTACCAAGAGCTACTGCATTTTCTTGAGATGATATTGCACTATAACCAAGAGCAACTGAATTCTTCTCATTAGCCTGTGCACTAAAACCTAATGCTGTAGCCTGATATCCTTTTGCTTTAGCATTTATACCAACAGCGACGGCACTAGATCCTAACGCTTCAGCACGGGCACCCAAAGCAGTAGACACCGATCCAGTTGCTTTTGCACTATTGCCGACCGCTATACTATCCATAGTTTTTGCATTGGAGTCAATACCAATTGCTATTGCATTTTGATCTTCTGTCTTGGAATTTTTACCTACAGAAATTGCACTAGACGCTGCGGATGTGGATGTAGCAGCAGTACCAATAGCAATGGAGTCTGCACCATTAGAGGTTGTATTTTTACCGATAGCAGTAGCTGCTTCTGCTAGAGCACGAGATGCAGCACCAACAGCCACACCATAATCACCAGAAGCTCCAGTTTTAACGCTATTTAATGAACTACCAATTGCAACAGCACGATCACCAGTAACTTCATTGCTATAGCCAATACCTACTGCAGCTGTGCCAGATACAGTGGTATTAGAGCCAGCACCGAAAGCTTGGTTACCACTCGTAGTAACTAAGTAACCAATAGCAGATGAACCGCCACCACTAGCATGAGAAGTATTACCAAAAGAACTATCATTATCTTTATCCGCTAAAGCCTTTTTACCAACTGCAGTACTTGCAACACCAGATGCTGCTGCATTATCACCGATAGCAATGGAGCTGGCAGCAGCAGTTGTACCACCAGCATTCGCTGCTTTACCAATGGCGATTGATGCATCACCTGACGCTTTACCAGATGCACCTGCAAATGAATCTGCTCCAGTTGCATTTGAATTTGTACCTACTGCAGTACTATTAGTCTTCGTAGCTTGTGAAGCAGCACCGATAGCAATGGAATAATCACCCGATGCAGTGTTATTTGTACTATTATTATCTGCACCAATACTGATAGCACGATTTCCAGAAGCAGTATTCATATAACCAATACCAATAGCAGCACCGCCGGATACAGTCGTATTAGAGCCGGCACCAAAAGCTTGATTACCTGACGTAGTCACTAAATAACCAACCGCACTAGATCCGCCACCACTGGCATGAACACTATTACCTAATGCACTATCATTATCCTGATCGGCCAATGCAGTTTCACCAAGTGCTGTAGAGGCAACCCCCTCAGCTTTTGCGCCTTTACCTACTGCCACAGCACTAATATTTTTAGCTTTCGCATTATAACCTATTGCTAATGAGTTTGTACCAGTTGATTCAGCAAATTCAGTAGAAGCTGTACCATCATCATTATTGCCGGCACCTATAGCAAGTGAATTATTACCACTCGCTTTTGATGCCCGACCAATAGCTACTGCATTTTTACCAGTTACAGAGGTTTGGGCACCTATTGCTGTTGATCCCCAGCTATTACCAGCACCACTATAAGATACAGAAGCATTGTAACCAATAGCTGTACCAGCCTTCACGGAAGATGTTGAATGCGAACCAACAGCAAGTGCTCCGTCTTTATTAGCAGTACTTGCTACACCAAATGATGTAGCTTCGCTACCGGAAGCCTCAGCACTCTTACCAATAGCAGTAGCGCTTTCATTAGTTGCAGAAGACTTTACACCTAAAGCGATTGAAGTAGTACCAGAAGATTGTGATGCCCCACCAATTGCAATGGAATAAAAACCGTCTGACACCACCTCTTTTTGCCCACTAACACCAGGCTCTTCAAGAGCTGAACCAATAGCAATTGCTCCTGTATTTTTTGCAGAAGCTATCCACCCTATTGAAAGAGCATTATGAACAGCGTTAGACTTTCTACCAACCGCAATACCACCTCGACCTGTAGCAGACGCATCTTGACCAACCGCAATAGCATCGTCTGTAGATGCAGTAGCATAATTACCACCAGCACCAGAAATCGCTAAAGATCCTGTACCAGTACTACCCGTAATTTTCCCATTTGCAGCCTCAACCTGCATCGCTTGCCCAGCAACCATGGCCGCTAGAATACTAGCCACAACAATTTTCTTTTTCCCTGTTGTATTCTTTGCCAATTCAGATACTACAACATAGCATTGTTTTGACTTAGACCAAATAACTTTAAAGATTTTATTCATTTTCGCTTCCTTTTCACTAACTAACCTCTCAACTACATGAAATATATTTTCAAAAACATAATGAAGTTTAGCTCTTTGTAGAGCAATAAAATCCATTCACTTCTAAAAAACTATGAATTTGACTTCATCATTCTATCATACCCCCCTCATATTTCTCAATTATAAATTATACGGATTAAGAATATTTAATTCCTATTTCGAATTTTGTCTATTTCTATTTTTTGCTTGTATTCACTATGTTCTATATAAATTCTTTATGTATTTTAATTCATATCATATGTATTTTCATCATATGTAGCATTTCTGCCATTCTCATTATCAATCCGTTATTGATTTCACACAACTTAAGCTATACCAAATTAGTTCATTTTATTCTCATTTTTTATAGAAGATTTTTGTTTAAGAAAATGTATCGATATATTTTTAAGCAATCAGATAAATTATTTAATATTGATTTATTCTTTATGCACAAAAAAGCCACTCCTTACTACAAGGAGTGGCTTTCATAAAATACATATACATACAAAATTATGTGTAAACTTATAAATCAGTCTTTTTTTACATATTATATTGTTGTTTTCAGAGAGAATACAAATGTACTTTGTGCAGAAGCTAAGTTAATTTTGCTATGCAAATTTTGCATATATGCCCTATACATCTCTTGCGCCTCTTCCACAGATATAATATCAAAGGTAATTCCATCTCCAATAGGCAACTGGCTCAGTCTAGGCAAATCGGCGGTAATAACGGTGCCGATTTTCGTATAGCCCCCCGTCGTTTGCCGATCCGCCATGAGGATAATTGGATTACTATCAGATGGGACTTGAATGGATCCAAACACAGCGCCATCAGAGATGATATCGGCGCCGTCAATGTGTTCAACAGGGGCTCCATCTAATCTAAATCCCATACGGTCGCATTGGATGGTCAATGTATAGAGTTCACTGCTAAAATTGCGAATACCCGTTTCTGTAAAGTACTTAGCTTGCGAGCCCAGTACAACGCGCAGCGGTTCATGGCATTCACGGCCGCCCCGATTAAATAGAACCGTATTAAATAAATGATTTGATTCTCTAGTATAGTCGCAGATAATAGTATCACGCATGCAGCCCTTTAAACACACTTCATCGCCCGCCACTAAGGGACGTCCCTCAAATCCGCCAATTTTCGCTTTTGTATGTGTCGCCACGCTGCCGTTGATTTCGGGCACATCAATACCTCCGGCGAAGGAAATATACATGCGCACCCCACATTGGCTAAAGCTGCCAGAGATGACATCGCCGTCATGACAGACAAAAGGAATGTACCGCGGCACCTCCACATTATTAATGGTAGGCCTCATATCTGCGCCTGTGAAAGCAACAATGCATGTACCTTTCACCTTCAGCGTAGGACTGAGGACGGTACACTCCAAAGCACCTACGGGCGTCGTATTCCCTACAAGGGCTTGTCCGATAGCATAGCTTTCACCATCCATAGGACCGGCCACGGGCATACCATATTGTTGAAAGCCTACGCGCCCTCCGTCTTGCACGGTGGTCATCATACCAGGTGCCACCACCTCAAATGACGCATTCTTATATTCACTTACCGCCACGGAGGTCACCTACCTTTACATGATGTACAACGGGCTTAAAGGAAGAGCCCAATTTCTTAATACAGTGGAACGCACTTCCATCAATAGGAACATAGCGCACATAGTTGCCCGCCTTGAGAAGGGCCGCCTCTTCACGGGATGCATCGTACATGGACAGAGGCGTGCGTCCTATAATTTGCCATCCTCCAGGGGAATCCGATGGATAGGTGCCGGTCTGCTCACCCGCGATGCCTACGGCCCCTGCCGGAATATGTGTACGCGGCGAGGACAAGCGAGGTGTAGCGATGCGTGGATCCATGCCACCTAAATAGGTAAAACCGGGGATAAAGCCCATCATGTACACGAGGTAGTCCGTGCCGCTATGAATGCTCACCACTTCGGCCTCTGTAAGGTGATTATGAGATGCTACAAATCCAAGGTCTGGACCAAATTCACCACCATAGACGGTCGGTATCTCTACGACCGTCACTAGTTTACTTTCATCAGATTGGATAGGCTGCGTACAAATAGGTTCAAGAATGTGGCACAGCTCAGCATAGGTGTAGCACAGCGCATCATACTGAATGAGAAGCGCACAATAGGTAGGCACCATTTCAATAATCCCCTCTAAATGGAGGCTTTCAATACCCGCCACAGTCTGACGGATACGCTGATTAATCTTAGGGTCAATAACTTGACCAAATTCGATGGAGATAGCACTATCCCCAACCGGAGAAATTGTGGGATTCATACGTGCCCCCTAACCTAATAATTTCGCAATACCTTGCAAGGATGTAACGCCGATATAAGCAGTCACAAGCACGACAATCCAGCCAGTATAGAACAAAACAGGATTGTGCTTATAATCCCCTACAATATTCGTCTTACGCGTTGCCAATAGCATAACGGCTAAGGTAACAGGCAAAATCAAGCCGTTCACGGAGCCCGCCACGATTAACAGCGTAGCCGGTTTACCGATAAAGATAAGAATACATGTGGACACGAAAATGAATGCCATGATAGTCAATTTTTCATACCGTTCCACCACCTTGAACAAGGTTTTAAGGAAGGATACCGATGTATAGGCAGCACCCACAACAGATGTCAACGCAGCACAGAAGAATACGATACCGAATAATTTATGACCGATTTCACCAGCACCGAGTAAGAACGCAGAACCTGCTGGATCCTTTGGATCTAGTGCAAAGCCCATGGATACTACACCGAGTACGGCTAAGAATAACAATATACGAACAATGGCGTCTACGGACATGCCCATGAAGGCAGCGCGACGCACATCTTTTAAATGTTCACGGCCTGTAATGCCCGCATCAATCAAGCGATGGCCGCCGGAGAATGTAATGTACCCACCTACGGTACCGCCGATAAGGGTAATCGTAGCTAGCCAAGGATAATTGGTTGGCACAATGGCATGGGTTGCGGCCTCTGCTACAGGAGGATTAGTAGAAAACGCTACATAACCGATGAGTAAGAGCATCACTGTGCCCAACACTTTCGCCGTATTATCGAGAACGCCACCCATTTTAGGGGATGCAAATAATAAAATCCCCAACATACCACTGATGGCCGCTGCCGTCGTCGTATCGATACCGAATACGATGTTAAGGCCCATGGACGCGCCCCCAATGTTGCCGATATTGAACGCAAGGCCTCCAAGGGAAATCAAGAACGCTACGAAGTAACCAAGGCCGGGCAATACCTTATTCGCAATGTCTTGGCCCCGCATTTGAGATATGCCGATGATGGTCCATACATTGAGCTGTGCAATGATGGAGAAAATAACGGACACCACAATGGCGAACGCAAAATCCGCCTTTAACTGGCCTGTAAACGCCGCCGTTTGTAACATAAATCCTGGTCCAATGGACGACGTGGCCATCAAAAATGCTGCCCCTAAGAGGACAGATAAACTCGCTTTTCCTGTAATCGGTTTCATACTGACTCCTTTTATCTATTCTGATTCTATCTATTCTTATACAATCGATTGTAATCTATCGATTCTGAAAATTCGCTACCACGACACCTGCCTTAGTGAGGCCTTCACGAATATACTTTGTGAAAGCTATCGCTTTTGGATTATCGCCATGAACGCATACGGAATCGGCTGCAATATCGATTGTTTTACCCGTATTCGTTACGACCTTGCCTTCTTTGACCATCATGAGCACTCGTTCCAAGGCCTCTTGCGGGTCTTTTATGAAAGCCCCCTCTTCCGTACGGGGCACCAATGTGCCTTCTTCTGTATAGCCTCGGTCTGCAAAAACCTCTTGAATCACTGGAATACCTCGTCGCTCTGCCTCTTTAGCTATATAACTACCGCTGAGCACCATGGCTCGAACATTGGGATTCACCGCTTGTAAACCATCTAATACGGCATCAGCTAATTCCGGCGTTACACACGCCATGTTATAAAAAGCACCATGTAATTTCATATGCTGCAACTCTACATCGTACTGATTGCAAAATCCTTGCAACGCACCGAGTTGATAGATCATATACGCCCGTGCCTCATCAGGACTGACCGCCATCTTGCGGCGCCCAAATCCCATTAAATCAGGATATCCCGGATGGGCTCCTACGGCTACGCCCTTCTCCTTGCACATCTTAACAGTGGCCTCCATGATGAGAGGATCCCCTGCATGCCATCCACAAGCCACATTGGCACTAGTGACGTGATTTAACACCTCACTATCCATGCCCAATGTATAATTGCCAAAGCTTTCACCTAAATCGCTATTTAAATCTATATAATGTGACATCACTATGCTCCTCTCGTTCTTAATTTTTCTTATATGCTTGGTTTTCCTTATATTCTAATTTCCCTTATATTCTAATTCCCCTTATATTCTTCATCTTTTCTTTAAATTCTATAGAATATAGTAACATGATTATACAAAATATATTGATACGTTATCAATGATTTTTGTCATGTATACAAAATTCATATAATAACGCAAAAAAGCACTCGACGTAATGTCGAGTGCTTTCACAATCAATAGGACTATTGTTATATGTGTGTATATGGAGAGAGTTGTAAGGGATTCAATGAAAGGGTCAATAGCCTACCGATTATTTATTGTCCTTGGATGCAGCATCATCAGCTTGTTTGCTGTGGTCTGCAGATTTGTCATCACTGGATTTAGCATCGGATGTGTTAGCAGCATCCTTGTCGCTAATCACGATGTGACCATCTACAACATCAGCCATCAAGTGTTTTGCATCGATGTGATCCAAGTAGAAATCAGTTACATTATCGCGGATTTCAGATTCGATAACACGACGTAATGGACGAGCCCCCATCGTTTTATCATAACCTTGTTCCATCAACAAATCTTTAGCTGCATCAGTTACATCTAAAGTAATTTGTTTTTTAGCCAAAGTTTTGTTAACTTGGTCGAGCATCAAATCAACGATTTTCTTCAAATCTTCTTTGCTCAATTGATTGAATTCAATAACAGCATTGAAACGGTTCAAGAATTCAGGACGGAAGAATGGAGCAATGCGGTCCATTACATCAACTTTGTTTTCATCGTCATTGTCGCTGCCATAACCGAAGCCTGCGTTGGATGTAGCAATGATAACAGTATTTTTGAAGTTTACTGTGTTACCTTGACCATCTGTTAAGCGACCATCGTCCAATACTTGAAGAAGTAATGTAATAACTTGAGGGTCAGCTTTTTCGATTTCATCGAACAATACGATGGAGTATGGATTACGACGAACGCGTTCAGTCAATGTGTTGGAGTTATCTTCGTAACCAACGTAACCAGCTGTAGCACCAATCAATTTAGAAACGGCTGTGCGGTCACTGTATTCGGACATATCCAAGCGGATGATAGCATCCTTGTTACCAAACATATCAAGTGCTAATTGTTTAGCCAATTCTGTTTTACCAACACCAGTAGGACCTACGAATAAGAAGCTACCGATTGGACGGTTACCTTCGTCAAAGCCTGCACGGTTACGACGTATAGCTTTAGATACAGCTTCTACTGCTTTATCTTGACCGATAACATGAGCTTGTAAACGAGATTTCATATCTTTCAAGCGTTCAATATCGGATGCACCCATTTGAGAAACAGGGATACCAGTCATACGTTCTACCGCTTCGGCTACATCGTTAACCTTAGCCACAACCTTTTGGTTATCAGTATGCTTGTCAATTTCTTCTTGTAATTTTTGAATACGCATCTTTTCGTTAATAGCAGATTCGTAATCTTCTTTTTGAGCAAACTCTTCTTGTTTTGCCTTAGCATCTGCAATATCTGCTTCTAATGTTTTAATATCAGTTACAGGATGTTGAGATGCCAAGTGAGCTGCTGTTACATCGATCAAATCGATGGCTTTATCTGGTAAGCTACGTTGAGGAATGTATTGTACGGAATAATCTACAGCTGCTTTCAACACAGCATCTGGCAATTCGATATTATGATGCGCTTCATACAATGGACGAATGCCTTGTAGAATTTTGAAAGTATCTTCTGGAGATGGTGCATTTACCTTAACTTCATTGAAACGACGAGCAAGAGCTGCGTTTTTCATGATTGTGTTACGGTATTCATCTTGTGTTGTAGCACCAATAACAGTCATTTCACCACGGGACAAAGCAGGTTTCAAAATATCTGCTAAACCTTTAGAACCTTGACCATCGCCTGTAGAACCAGCGCCCAAGATTTGGTGGATTTCATCGAAGAACAAGATAATGTTACCAGCGGCCTTAACTTCTTTGATAAGGTTTTGGATATTTTCTTCGAAGGAACCACGATATTGAGTACCAGCTTCCAAACCGGAAATATCGATGGAAATGATTTCTTTATTTTTAATCGCTGCTGGAACATCGCCATTTACAATGGCTTGTGCCAAGCCTTCTACTACAGCTGTTTTACCAACACCAGCATCGCCGACTAGAACTGGGTTGTTTTTTGTACGGCGTGCTAAGATTTCAGCAGTTTCTTGAATTTCTTTGTTACGACCGATAACAGGATCAAGCTTACCATTACGAGCTTCGTCTGTTAAGTTCGTACCTAAACGAGCAAGGATACCATCCTTTTTCATTTTACCTTGTTGAGCTGCAGCTTGTGCTGCTTGGATTTCTTCATTAGTAGGCAAATGACCTGTTTGGCGATAATAAGCAAACTCTTCAGGAGTTACTTCACGACCATTAATTTTATAACGACGGTTTTCTGTGGAATAACCTCCCATATTACTCATCAATTGATTAAACAAATCATTCATGCTACCAAATTCGCTACCAAAGTTATTGAAATTGTTGTTCATATAAATTACCTCACTTTTTCACTACAAGTATATCTATTTGACCTTTTAAGTCTCTTTAATTTCTTGCTTTATTTCTAGGTTTCTTTAACCTTATGTCATTATAATAATCTCATTAAGTCAAAAAGTCAATAGGTCAAAGTAAATATTTTTGACTTTTTCTGACTTTTATTTTGACAAATTAGATTTATACGATAAGAACATAGATAAACACTGGGGTTGTGAGAGATAATTAAATTTGAACTTTTAAAATATTTACTATAAATTAGATTGTTTAAATTGATTTATTCCCTATATAATAGAAATAAAAGTCAAAATATATCAAAGGAGATCAAACTATGGCACAAAATTCTTCACCCCATACCGATTCCACCGCACTCCACAACACACCTATCATGACAAGTGCTAACAACAAAGAACTAGCGAAGCGTATTAAAGACATTTCCCAGCAAGTACTAAAACGAAATTATGAACTCTATAAAGCATTGGAGAACAAATGAATACAGCTAATATCCAATTCACCTTACAAGATATCTATGAACTCCACGCCCAACTAGAAAGTGCATTTGTCCTTTCACCAGGCGTACGCGATGAAAACCTATTAGCATCAGCCGTCTATACCCCCTTTCAAACCTTTATGGAAAAAGATCTATACCCATCCATCTACGACAAAGCAGCACAATTATGTTACGGCATCGCCAACAATCATCCTTTTACGGATGGAAACAAACGAACAGCATTGCATAGCATGTATGTGTATTTAATTATTAATGGATTCGATATTATGGCAACACAACAAGACGTAGAAAACATGATTATCGATGTTGCCGCAGGTAATATGACAAATACAGAACTTGTGCAATGGTTACAGAAGAATACCGTAGAGATAGATACGAATTTATAATTTGACAGAGATACATAGGGTTCTATAAATTAGAACAGGCCTGTTTTATTTCTAACAAGACCTATACATAGGGCCCTTCAAATTAGTACACGCCTGTTCTATTTCTAACAAGGCACATATATAGGGTCCTTCAAATTAGTACACGCCTGTTCTATTTCTATCAAGGCACATACATAGGGGCCTACACATTAGTACACGCCTGTTCTATTTCTATCAAGGCACATACATAGGGGCCTACGAATTAGTACATGCCTGTTCTATTTCTATCAAGGCACATACATAGGGGCCTACAAATTAGTACACGCCTGTTCTATTTCTAACGAGGCCTATACATAGGGCCCTTCAAATTAGTACAGGCCTGTTCTATTTCCATAACAGTATATATAGCTCTAACTCTTTTATATACAAAAAGGTGAATGGATTTTTCCATTCACCTTTTTTAAAAGTATGTAATTTAATGCTAATCATAAATATTTCAAAAAATTCTCTATATCAGGATTAAGAGGACTCTCGAAGTCATTTAAAATTGTTCTAATCTATTCCTCAGATTTAACTTGTAAAAGTAAATCCAGATTAACAACTTTAAATCCTATCATATAAAAATCTTATCTATTTCTTCTTTCGTAGCCAAGGAATAAGATCTAGAAAATTCAACAGGAACACTTTTTTGCTTTTGCGCACTCTCTAACGCATGTAAAAGCTTGCTACAATCTTTTTTATTTTTGATAGTAACATTTTTTAAAAAACTTTTTGTAGCCATGTACACACCGCCTCCTCCTATAATTCACTTTTATTATATGTTCAACTACTCTAATTAACAATATATTTTACAAGAATTAAATAAAAAAGCGAAGTCAATTTAGACTCCGCTTATTTCTTTGGTGATCCAGGAGGGATTCGAACCCCCGACCCACGGCTTAGAAGTGTGTAGCCAAAGTCAGCATTTATCTAGGCTCACCAGCATTTATATATGTTTGCAAGTATATATGCAAGCATGTAAATGATACTCTAAGAATGTACAAAAATGATGATATAAGAATGTACAATTTT
>OASU01000371.1_pt1 | contig 14868 bp, 15 predicted proteins | sample 1475801 | NCBI WGS metagenome assembly OASU01 (sample SAMEA2579919, study PRJEB22360) | human gut metagenome | biome: human gut; feature: human-associated habitat; material: faeces | place: Denmark | collected 2008/2010 | reverse complement strand
TAAGAGGAGAGTGTAAAAACATGAATTTAGAACAACTTTTACAACAAGAAAAGGAAAAAAGACAAAACTTATTAGATAGCATTGAAACAGCTGCATCAGTAGAAGAACTTAATAAAATTGAATTAGATATTAGAAAAGCAGACCATAAAATTAAAGATTTAGAAAGACAAATTCAAGAAAGAGATAATAATGGTGGTGGAATAGATCCAGCAGCAAGAAGCTATTCTCCAGATGAAAATCCAGAAAGAAGAGGATTAAATCCATTAGCAACCTTTACTACTTCACAAGTACAAAATAGAGATAGTGAAGATGATGTTTTTGGAACATTAGAATACAGACAAGCATTTAAAAATTATGTTGTTAATGGTACACCTATTCCAGAAGAGTATAGAAATGTTCAGGAGAGATCAGATGCTCTTACAGTAGTTGGTGATGTTGGAGCTGTTATTCCTACAACAATTATGAACAAAGTAATAGAGGACTTAACTGTTGAAGGGAAAATAATCAATAGAATCACTCAAACTACATTCCAAGGAGGAGTTGAGATTCCTTTATCTGATATTAATCCAACTGCTACATGGTTAGCATCAGAAAGTGAAGTATCTGATGAACAAAAAGCAGCTATGAAAGCAAGCGTTAAATTTAGTTATCATGTTTTAGAAGCTAAGGTTGCAATAGGATTATTAACATCAACAGTAACTTTATCAGTATTTGAAGCAACAGTTGTAAGACAACTTAAGAAAGCAATGATAAAGGCTATAGAAACTGCTGTTATTAGTGGTACTGGTGCAGGGCAACCAAAAGGATTAACAAAGTATACATTACCAACAGAACAAGTTATTGAATTTACAGATAGTGAAATAGGAACAGTAAAAGGATGGGCGAGAGCAGAAGCAGCTATTCCTGAAGCATATGAAGAGAGTGAAATATACCTAATGAACAAACAAACTTGGGAAATGTACTTAAATGGAATGACAGATTCTACAGGTCAAAAGATAGGTTTAGGTAAAATAAATGAAAAAGGTCAAAAAATACTTAATGGTAGAGAGGTTCTTACAACTGATAAGCTTCCAGGATATGATAATGCAGGTAATGGAGATATATTTGGTGCTTTAGTTAATTTAGAAGATTATATATTAAATTCTAATTTATCTATGTATTACAAAAAGTATTTTAATGAAGATAAAAATAAGTGGATCCATAAGTCATTAATGATAGTAGATGGTCAAATGGCAGCAGGAGAAGTAGATTCTAAGCTTGTTGGAGCAAAAGGGCTTATATACTTAAAAAAAAAGACAGAGTAACTAGGAGGAGAAAATGAGTAAAACCCTTGTAGAAGATGTTAAAGGATATTTAGGAATTACAACTAATGATGAAGATGTAACAAGAAATATTCTTATTAAAGCTAATGCTGTTAAAAATTATTTAATTAAAGCAGGTGCTAAGATAGATGAAAATAATTATAACGAAGCCGTTATAGCTTGCATTGCTACAGGAGTAAATGATTTGTTGAATAATAAAGCTGGAGATACTAAATTTTCTCCAGCTTTTAATATGCTTGCAATGCAAATTTGTGTGGGGTGATATTATGCAATTTATTAATCCTATTTATTTATTATCAGATGCTTCAAATAAAGTTAATGAAATTGGTGACATTTCTTCATGCACTATTCCTAGAAAAGTGTTTGCACATATACAATCTATAAAGCAAAGTGAATTTTATCAAGCTAGTGCTTTAGGATTAAAGCCAGACCTTACTTTCATTATACGTAAATTTGAGTATATGGGAGAAAAGAAAGTCAAATATAATGAAATGGAATTTGATGTGCTTAGAACCTATGATAAAGGGGATGGGCATATAGAGTTAGTTTGTGCAGGTGATATTCATGCCAATACCTAAAAGTGTTACTAAGATAAAGAAAGGTAATGTTGAATTTATTAGTAATGTTGATAGAGTTCAATATACTTTAACGGAGCTTACAAGAGCAGCGTTAAGGGATGTAGGAAAGTTTATTTGTAATGTATTTAGAACAAAATACTATGGGATATTTAACCGAAAGAAGGGGAAAGTAGGACGATATACTCAATATTGGGTTAGAAAAAGAGACCTTGATTTACAAGTGGGGATAAAGCCTAATGCCTTTTATGGAGGATTTCAGGAATTTGGTTCTAGTAAAACAGATAGATTAGGGCTATTAACAAAAACAGTAGAGGAAAACATACCTAAAATAGTTGAAATAGAATCTAAGTATTTAAGTAGTTTAGAAAGTGAAGCAGAGGCTTTAAGAATGATAAATGAAGAGGAATATAAAGGGGGTGCAGATGGTGAGTAAAACAGTTGAGCTTAGAAAGGTAATTGTTAGCTTACTAAAGCAAGTTACTCCAAATGTATCGTTTGATAAGGCTGATAAAAAAACACAGTTCCCTTATTCTGTTTATTCAATGAATAATGTGGATTTAAGTTCTTATCCAAGAGATGATATTAGTGTAACAGTAGATATTTGGGATAAAGATATTGATTCTATAAGGATAGAAACTTTAACTGATAAGTTAGAAAAAATCTTAAATAGAAACAATCATCCAACAGATAAAATACTACCTACCTTTTATTTAGTTGGAAGAAATTCATTAGAAGATGAAGATCCTTTAATACAACATAGACAATTAAAATTTATAGTTAAAAATTATGAAGTAAGGGAGTGATTATATGAAAGAAATAATCCTAGGAAACGGTGTATTCTATATAGGTGAAGATGCCATTGGCCTTACAAGAGGTGGAGGGCAATTTGTTATAGAAAAAGAGTACCGCGATATAGTTGCAGATGGAGATAGGGGAAGAGTTAAGGGAAGGACAAAGCAAGATAGATCATCACCTAAGCTTACTATAAATCAATTAGAAATAGTTCCTGAAAACCTTCCTAAGATGTATGCAGCAGTAAAAGCAAATAAAGGAGAGGGGAAAACAACTATAACTGGTAAAGGTAAGATTGAAGAAGCTGATTATCAAGATGTAGTTAAGTTCGTTGGTGAAACAAAGTCAGGTAAAGAAGTTGTTATTAAAGTTTTTAATGCTATAAATTTAGAAAACTTTGATTGGACTTTAGCTGATAAAGACGAAGTAATTGCAGCCTTAACATATGAAGGGTGTTATTTAGAAGATAGTCCTAAGGGTTTTGAGCCTTGGGAAGTTGAATTTGCAGATGAATAGTAAAGAAGGCTATATATGGCCTTCTTTTTTAGTTGGAGGAATAAAGTATGAGAAAAATTAATGTTTCAGATGTTTTTGTAGCTGCAAGAGCAGTAGATAAGTTAGGAATTAAAGAAAAGCTTAAAAACTTTAAAATTGATTCAAGCAAGTCAGTTGAAGAAAACGGAGTTTCTTTAATGTTTGATTTATTTTCAACTTGTACTGATGAGAAATCAGAAAAAGTTCTTTATGAGGTTTTATCTGGCCCACTTGAAAGAGCCCCAGAAGAAGTAAAGAAAATGGATTTAATTAATTTAGTTAAAGAACTTTCGGAGGCTGCAAGCTTGGAGGAATGGAGAACTTTTTTACAATCTGCAGCTCGATTAATCAAATAGAAGCAAAAGAGCTGCTATTTAGAAGATATTCAAATATAGAATATATCTTAAACATGGATATAGACAGTGGTTATGAATTTATAATTGAAGCCTATAAGAAAGAAAATGAAGATACTTTGTGGCAAATGTATTTAGTAGATTATTCACACATGAATAAAGATAATTACATGAATTTTATTCAATATAAAGAGAAGATCATGCCTAAACCTATAGATAGAAGTTTAAGTAAAGAAGAGATCCTAAATAAATCAAAAGCAATATTAGAAAAACTCTCAAAGAAAAAGGAGGGTGAAAAATAATGGCTTTAGAGGTATTTAAATTATTTGGCTCTATAATGGTAAACAATGAAGAGGCAAATAAAAATATAAGTAAGACGGAAGAAAAAGCCGTAGGACTTGGAGAGAAGTTTGTAAAAGGAATAGGTACAGTTGGAAAGTGGGGGGCAGCGGTAGGAGCTGCAGCTGCAGCAGGTGGAGCAGCACTTTTTGGGATGGCCAATAAAGCTGCGGGTACAACTGACAGAATAGATAAGTTAAGTCAAAAGATAGGAATGAGTAGAGAAACATTCCAGGAGTTTGACTTTATATGTTCACAAAGTGGAATGAGTGTTGAAAATCTACAAGGTGGATTTAAAACATTAACTAAACAAATGGATTCTGCTATGCAAGGTGGAAAAGATGCTACAAAGGCTTTTAATGATCTTGGATTATCTACAAAAGATTTAGCGAATATGTCCAGGGAGGATATATTTAAAAAGTCTATAACAGCATTGCAAAGCATGGAGAACGAAACCCAAAAGGCAGCTATAGCCAATAAGATATTTGGGCGAAGTGGTTCGGAAATGATGCCACTTTTAAATGGAGCTGCTGGAAGTGTAGATGAAATGGCAAAGAAGGCTCACGAATTAGGTTTAGTCTTAAATGATGAAGCTATTGATTCAGGAGTTGTTTTCACAGATACAATCGACCAATTAAAAAGGAGTTTTAGTTCAATAGTAACTAAAGTCGGTGTAAATGTGATGCCATTGATTCAAAAATTTTGTGATCTAATCCTGGATAATATGCCAATTATCCAAAGTGTAGTAGGTACTACTTTTAAGTTTATAGAAAAGTTTGTAAAAGTGATTGTAAATTCCTTAAGTAAAGTTGTAGGAAAGGTAAGTAATTTAGTTAAGCCTATAATAGATAAGTTTAATGAAATGGGAAATACCTTTAAAACATCTATGGAAGAGTTTGATGATTACGGTGTCGCATTTAAAGAAATGCTAGAGGTATTATTTGGGCCCATAGGAGATTTACCTATATTTGAAGAGATAGGTAAGGTTTTTAGTGCTATACAAGAAGTAATATATAGAATTTCCGAAGGGGAAGGTATATCAGAGGCCTTAAGAAATGCTTTTGAGTGGAGAGATTCAGAAGTAGGAAATATGCTTTTAGAACTAATGGATTTTGTAAGTAATATATTTACTAATATCCAGGATATTATAAGAGTTGTAATAGAAAATATAAATCCTATAATAAGTGGTTTAGCAGATGTTTTTAGCATAGTAATGTCGGTTATAGGTACAGTTTGGGAATCTATTGGTAAGCCTTTGTGGAGAACTTTTGAAGAGTATGTAAAAAAGGTTAAAGAAGTTTTTGAAGTAGTATTTCCTATAGTAGCAAGTATATTCCAGGATGCATGTGCAATATTAAAAAGGTTATGGGAAGAAATATTAAAACCAGTATTTGAGGCTATATCAGGCCTTATATCAAATTATTTATTACCTACATTTACGAAAGTGTTTTCAGGGGTTTCATCAGTAGTTAAAAGTGCTTTTGGATTTATAAAAGAGTTGTGGGACAATTCTTTAAAACCTATTCTAAATGGAATAATTTCTTTCTTATCAGGTGTATTTACTGGTAATTGGAAGAAGGTTTTTAATGGATTAGGAGATATAGTAAAGGGAGTTTTTAATGGTTTAGTAACTATAGTTAAAGCTCCACTAAATGGGATAATAAAGCTAATTAATAAAGTAATAGATGGATTCAATAGTATAAAAGCACCAGATTGGATTCCACTTATAGGTGGTAAGGGAGTTAATATTCCTAAAATACCAATGCTTTATAAAGGTACTGATTACTTCCAAGGTGGTAAGGCGCTGGTTGGTGAGCAAGGGCCAGAACTTATTGAAATGCCAAGGGGAACTAAAGTTAATACAGCAGAAGAAACTCAAAATATTTTAAATGGTGGCGCACAAAATGTATTTATTTTAAAAATAGATAGCCATGAGTTTATAACTGCAGTAGGTCCAGAAATGTCAAATTACTTAGCTTATTCAGGAATTGGAGGAAGATAATCATGAAAGTCAATAATATTCTTTTAAGCAAGTACAATGCAATTCAATTAATGTGTGATATTTCTCCAAGTGATATAAGCAATACAAGTGAGTGGATAGAAGGATCATTATTACCCGTATTTAGAGAAAATAAAATTTCTTTTAAAGAGATATCTTTAGAACTATATTTTAAAGGAAATAGTAGGTCGGAAATTGCTAAAAATATTTCAAATTTCTTATCTTTATGTAGGAATGCAATAGAGCTTAGAGTAGATGGATATGAAAATATATTTAAATGTATTTTAAGCAAAAGAAGTATTAAGAAAATGGAAGTAGATAGTGATTATAGGCTTAATTTATCCTTTATAGGTTATGAACATGGTGAAGAGGTAATAATAGATGCAAATAGGGTTCAAGAGACCATTATAAATAATGAGGGGAATAATAAAACCCCTATAATTATGGAACTACTACCTAGTGCTGCAAGTGCAGATTTAACTATATCAGGGTTAACAGATGAGCCATTTACAATAAAGAATCTAAAACAAGGGAAAAAGATAATCATAAATAGTGAGGTTGGAACAATAACGCAAGAGGGGATTAATAAGTTTGATGATTTTGAAACTTGGGAATTTCCTTTTTTGGTTCCAGGAGAGAATAGGATCACAATTTCTAAAAGTATTTGTGATATAACAATAAAATACAAACCAATGTATGAGTAAAGGAGAAAATTCAATGCAATTAAGTAATGAAAAAATAGTTAGTTTATTTAGTGTTCTTACTTCTTTAAAAGGAGTTAAATTACCTATTAAAGTGAGTTTTGCAGTTAAGAAAAATATATTAAAAATGGAGAAGGTTGTTGCTGCTTTTTATGAGGAACACAACAATATGATTGAACGATATTGCGAGAGGGATGAAAACAACAAGATTAAAGTTCAAGATGGGGTATACATTATAAAAAATAAAGAGGAATGGAATAGAGATATTAAAGACCTTTTAGAAATTGAAAATGAAGTGGATCTACATCTTATTGAGCTTACAGATTTACTTAATAGCAATATAGAACTTACTACACAAGAACTAAATAGCTTAGAAGTTATTTTAAAGGAGTAGTAACTCCAGGAAGGAGGGACTATGTTACTATATAACAAAGAAAAAGTAAGAGTAGGATTACTTGAAAATTGCAAAGATTATAAAATAGAGAGCGTGCTTTCAACTGGAGATAAGACGCTCTCTTTTTCATATCCTAAAATTAAGTCAGATTTAATTGAAAAAGAGGGATATATTAGGACAAAAGAAGATGAATATGTAATCAAGCAAAAGGATGCTAGAGGTCAATATTATTCCATAAAGGCTCAATTAAATGTAGAGGATATAGAGGGGCAGACATTCGAGCAGTTTGAAACTATTAATCAAACAATAGATAAATGTTTGGAGTTAGCCTTAACAGGAACTGGTTGGAGGGTAAGGATAAATGGAAATCTTTCTAAGAGAAGAACTGTAAGAAAGAGTTTTTGTAGTAGTTGGGAAGTTCTCCAGGAAGCTAAAAAGGTTTATAAGTATGAATATAAATTTGATACTATAAACAAAGTTTTAGAGATATATGAGACCAGAGGCGAATACAGGGGTGCATATTTAATTGAAGGTGTAAACTTAAAAGAGCTTTCAATACAGAGCAATACTTATGATTATTACACTAAATTAATAGCTATAGGTAAAACTGATGAAGAAGGAAATCAGCTTAAAGTTGAAGTAGAAAACTATCAGTATTCTAATAAGGTAAAAAAATATATCTGGAAAGATGAAAGGTATACAGATTTAGAAACACTTGAAGAAGATGCAAGGCTTAAATTAGATGAAATGTCAAAGCCATATATTGCTTATTCGGCAACTGTTACAGATCTTGCAGCATCTAATGATATTTATAAAAATATCCTCGATTATTCCTTAGGTGATTTAGTAGATCTTATCTCTAAAGATAATAGGATTAAGGATAGGCTTAGAATTGTAAAATTAGTTCAATATCCTAATAATCCTGAAAAAAATACTTGTGAGTTAGCCAATACTACCCTTACTTTTGAAGAGAAGCAAAGAGAGCAACAAGAGGTTAATGATACAGTGAATAATATTACTTCTGATAATGGTACTGTAAGCGAAAGTGCTATAAAGGATGTAGTTGAAAAAATAACTGTAAAAAAAGTTAATGTTGATGAACTTTTAGCTGCAGAGGCAAGAATAGGGGAATTAATAGCAACTAAAGTTGATATTACAGAGGCAGAGATAAAGTTTGCAGAGATTGAAGATTTAAAGGCCGAAAATGTAACTATAAATGATACATTAAAGGCTTTACATGGTAAATTTGAAACTATAGAAGGTCAAGTTGGTGAATTTGAAACTGTTCTTGCTGGTAAGGCAGAAATAGGAACAGTAACAGCTCTTGATGCAAAAATAAAACAACTTGCTTCGGAGGTAATTACCACTGATTATTTAGAAGCTGAATTAATTAAAGCTCAAGAAGCTACTATAACAAAGATAGATACAGAGTATTTAACAGCTATAAAGGCAGAGATTAAAGAACTAAGTGGTATATCAGCCGAGTTTGAAATTGTAAAAACAGAATTTGCAGATATTAAAGAGCTTGTAGCTGGTTCAGTGACAGTTGACACTATTAATGGTATGTTAGCTAATTTTGATAAAATCATAGCTGGTGAAATAGTTTCGGACAAGTTTACTTCTGCAAATGCAGTGATTAAAAAATTACAAAGTGATTTAATCAAAACAAATGAATTAGTTGCAACTAAAGTCACAGCAGACGAAGTCAAAGCTCAATTTGCTAACTTTGACAAAATAGTTGCTGGACAAATTGTTTCTACAGAATTTCAAGGTATTTTGGGAAGGTTTGAAACTATAGAAGTTACTACTGGAACATTTGAGGAAATATTTGCAGATAAAATAATAACAGATGAGTTAGGAGCAAAGAAGATTAACGCTTCTTTCTTGGAAGCTGGAAGTATTACAGCAGAAAGTGGAATCCTAGCAAGCGGAGTTATTGGAGAGTTAGAACTGGCCCAAGGGGCTGTAAAGTCTTTGCATATAGGAAAAGGGCAAATAAATGAAGCTCATATTAGTTCACTTACTGTTTTAGATGCTTTCATTAAAAGCTTAAAGGCTGATAAGATTCAAGGTGGAACACTTGATTTTAATAATATAATTGTTAAAAATCTAAGAGCAGATAGTATAATCGCTGGAGCTCTTACAATAGAAGGGGATAATCTACTTCATAATTCAGCTATGAAAAATCCTTTGACACTACCTAATACCGTTAGTAATTTAAAAGAATGGATTAAAGATACTGACAATATCGTTGAAATAATTCAAGGGACTACTGCTAATTTTCAAGGATATAATTATTTAAAGTATCTTACTAGTGGAAAAGCTGATACTTATTACTCAAGTGTTGCTCTTTCAAGAGTTCCTATGCGACCTGGTGAAAAATTTGTATTTAGTTTTTATGCATTAGTAAATGGCAGTGAAACTTTATCTAATAATTTTGGTATTGCATTAGATGGTTATGACAGTGAAGAAGTAGCAATATCAGGGGTGACAAGTACAGCAATATTGATTAAAAGTTGGACTAATAGCACAATTACAAAAGGAACTTGGACAAGATATATAGTTGATTTTGAAGTCCCTAATACAACTGCATGGGCTAATGTAACTTATGGGAATGTTAGACCTAGATTGCAAGGTAACGGTGCTATTAGAATTGCTAAACCAATGTTATCAAGAGGTTCTATTGCTTCTATATTTAAAGAGCATACTGATGAGTTAATAACAGATGGAGCTATAGGAAATAATCATTTAGGTGAAGGAAGTGTATCAACTTCAAAGCTACAGCTAGATGAATTATTCACCAATGAAGCCTTTGCAGTAAAATTAAGGACTATAGAACTCCATGCCGACCAAATAAAGACTGGTAAGATAAGTAGTGAATTCCTTGATATTGAGGGAATAGTAAACTTTAAAAGCTTTTCTGATGATGTAAAAGAAATGTTTATTTTTCCTACAGATGGAGACCAAACATATATAGATGGTGGAAGAATTTACACTAATTCTATAAATGCAGAATCTATAAATGCCAAAGGTTTAAAAGTTAATGATCCATCAGGAAAAACAACTTTTCATATAAATAGTGATGGTGAAGTGTTTGTAACTGGAAATATAGAATCTGCTGGATTTGATCCTAACAAGCAACAAGGATATAGAATAGAGAAGAATGGCAATATCATAATGAATAATGCGATAGTACGTGGGGATGTTCTTCTTCCCAATGCTGGTATAACTAATTTTGGTGGTATAGCAGAAAATCCAAACTTATTAAAAAAATCATACCCTAATATAACAACAGCTTCTTACCTTGTAAAAAGTTTTTATTTTGGAGATAAAAAACCAGTGGCTGGGAAGACATATACTATTTCGATAAAAGGTAAATTAGGGGAAGGAAAAACTGGTTTTGGAATATATAATAGTGGAGGAAGTATTAGGGTAGCTACGTTAACACCTTCAACTCAAGGAGCGAATGGAATATATAAATTAGCATTTGTTTGGAAGGTAACATCAGGTAGCACTACAGTTTCCAACACATATTTAAATGTTTATGCACTGGAAAGTTCAGTAACTTCTGAAAGTACAATAGAATGGATTAAGTTGGAAGAAGGTAATGAAACAAGTGATAAATGGACACCATCACCTGAAGACAATCTTAATCCGGTTAGATTTTGGGCTGGGACTAATTATGAGAATAGAGATTCAGCACCTTTTAAGGTTTTACAAGATGGTACTGTAATTGCCACAAAGGGGATATTTGATGGTACGTGGACAGGTTCGGTACAAGTTGGAAATATAAGAATAGAAGATACAAATAGTTCGAGTGCTAAGTTTGAAATTTGGACTAATAATGATACAGCCAAAAAGGTTAGTTTAACTGATGATATCTCAAACTTTAATCAGCCAGTAACTTTTGGAGCTGAAAGTTCTCCGTATTTTAGACTAGATCCTAGCTCAAAGATAGCAGAAATTAATAAAGGAAAATTAATTATTCAAGGTGATAAATATAACTTTATGATTGACGGAGCTTCAACAGGCAACCTTATGAACTTTAATTATCGTGGTGGAAATGGAGATTACAACACAGTATTTAAATATAGTTCGGGAACATTTATATTTTCACAAGAGGGGGATTTAGCAGCAAATGCACCTGAATTTATATTTCAGAAGAACAATGGAAGTTCTCCAGCTAAGACAAAGTTTGTAGGAAGTATAGAAGTCACAGAAGAAGTAAAGGTTGGGGATGTAAGAATTGTAAAGAAAATGGATTCGGGAAATGAAGGAATAGATTTTGTAATATAGGAGGGAAATATGAGTTTAGCTAATACTTATTTTGATTCAAGCTCTAGCCCACATAAATACTATCAAGTATCTTATAAGCAAACTGCTAGAGATGGATCTAGTGCAACCTATCAAGTCTCAATTAATGCAAGATTGAGATATTCAACTTCATATTTTAATTATCCACTATATGCGGATGTTACTATAAATGGAACAACAGCACGAGTAACTCTAAATAGTGGAAGTTGGAGCGGAGATGCATGGAAAGGGGCTAAAACAGTAACCATAAAAGCTTCAGCAGGAACTAGCGGAGGAACTCTTTCAGCTTCTATAAAGTTTACTAGTACGTCAGGATATTCCTGGAGCATAACTGGAAAGACAGTATCGTTAAGTACATGGAATACAGCTCCAACATGGGCTAGTAATGATGCTAATATAAATGGATGGAAACAAGATAAAATAATCCCTGAGAATACTGGGAGCGTAACCATAGATGCCCCAGCTCTTAATGATAAAGAGCAGAGTACAATGTACTATGATATTTATAGGTATGTAAATGGCCAACAAGACAAGACTATTGTGAGGGGTGCTACAAAGACTAAAGGTAATAGATATACAACAACTGATGATATATCTTCACTTGGTCAAGGAGCTGTAATTAAGTACCTTATACAAGGGCATGATGGAGTTCCAGCGTGGGCTGGTGATAGATGGACTTATGTCTATACTAAGAACAAGTTAACCCCGGCAAGTGCAAGTGTAAGCGGAGCAATAGGATATACAACAGCTAATTTTGTAGTTACTCTTTCAGGAGCTTTAAACTCGGATGGAACTACAGGACTTAAATATAATCTTAGTTCTCCACAAATAACGATTTATAATGCAACAAACTTAACTGCTAGCCCAACAATAACAATATTTAAAAGTGGTACTGCTCCTACAACTCCATATATCAGATTTGAGGATTTAAAGAGCCTAACAATTAATAGTAATTGGCAAGGCTCTTTTGTTATTAATGTAGAAACTGTAAATGCTAGGGGAACTAAAGCAAGTAAGAGCGTTACTGTTTCAGTTGATTTAAGAACTAACCCTACAAGTGCCACATTTAAGGCACATGGTGGATTAGTAACAATAGGTAACGCTAGTTATTATCTTCCTTCACATAAGGATATAGTAATTTCGTGGAATGCTGGAAGTGATCCTTTAGGAAAAGCTGTAACTTATGATTTACAAGTAAAAAAAGGTACTGGAGGATATGAAACAATAGCAACTGGATTAACAGCCACAAGCTACACATATAAAACTAGTGCTGTAACAGCTAAAACAGCCTTTGTATTTAAACTTATAACTAGAACTACATTCAACTATACAGTTACTAAAGAAAGTGATGTAATTTACGCTCATTACTATAACACACCAACAGTTAGCTTTGGAACGCCAACAAGAGCAACGACAGAATTTTCTATTGCTGTAACAACAGCAACAAGAAGTAGTATGGAGAATGTTGCTATATCTTCAAGGAGATATAAGGGGAAGAGTGGAAGTTGGATAGTTTTTGCTGGTTCTCCTTATACACTTAGAGAAACTGGATTAACAGAAAGCCAAGCTTATACAATAACTATAGAAATAACTGACAATAGCGGTTTAACAGGAGCAACACAAACATTTACTTATAATGTATCTGCATATATACCAATTCTTTCAATAAGAAAGAAGGGGGTAGGAGTAAACACACTTGCAGATAGCACTTATAAATTTAAGGTTGGCGGTAATGCTAATGTAAGCGGAATTATGAATGCTGGAAATGTTCAAGTAGGTGGTAATAATGTTTATCACACAGGAAGAAAACCTACACCAGCAGATATTGGGGCATCACCTTCAAGCCATGGTCATACTCATATAAACGTACCAGATGTTAGAAATACAAATCCTACTCCTAATGAGTGTTCAGATAAAACCATTTCAGCATTTTTTAATAACCAATATGGAGATGCTTGGAGAAGTGGTATAACTGTAAAAGGTTGGACTGATGGATATTGTACTTGGCAACTATCTAATCCTTCATCTACTACACTTTCTGAAGATTTAAAATTCAGAGCTGGTATGGGAACTAGTTGGAACCCTTGGAGAAAGATATACCATGAAGGTAATAAACCAACATTATCAGAATTACAAGCTTATGGTTTTCAAAGATTACTTGGAGATAATGAGAATTTAAACAATTATACAAAAACTGGTTTTTATACACAAGGCTCAAATGCCCAAGCATCAAATGGCACTAATTATCCAAGACCATATGCTGGAGTGTTAGAAGTACATGCTTCCACTGACGGAGCAATGATTTGGCAAAAATATCATATATATGGCTGGGAAAATAATATTTGGATAAGAACTTATTATGCAGGAACTTGGAATCCTTGGAGAGCATCAGTTTATGCATATGATCTAAGCCACGAATCTTATGTAAAACCAACTTTCCAAAATGGTTGGAAATCTTATGGGGGGAGTTATGATGCTAGATTTACTAAGGATTCAATGAGAATAGTACATTTAGAAGGGTTGGTTACTGGTGGAACAATGGGTAAAACAATCTTTAATCTTCCAGTAGGATATAGACCAAAACAAGGTTTTCAACAAGCAGTAGCCAATAACTTTAATGGATATGGTCAAATAGTAATATATCCTGGTGGGGATGTTTCAGCATATTGTGGTTCTAGTGGTTGGATGTCATTAGATGGAATTAGTTTTGTAGCTGATGTTTAGGAGGAAATATGAAAAAAGTTTTAAGGATAAATACTGATGGTTTTTATATTGAAGATGTTATTTTAAACCCCATAGAAGAAATCCCTTCTGATTGTATAGAAACTTATTGCCCTGAAGGTTTTTATAAGCCAAAATGGGATGGAGAAAAATGGGTAGAAGGTTATACTAGTGAAGAAATAAAACAAATTCAAGAAGAAGTTGAAGCTAGTAGAGAAATTACTCCATATGAAAAATTAGAGAAAGAAAACTTAGAATTAAAATTGGCTTTAGCTGAATTGTCAGAAGAAAAGGATGCTAAGATTTTAAGTATCGAACTAGCATTAGCTGAAATTGTGGAAGGGGGATTAATTTAATATGGTTAAAATTTATGCTGATTTAGTTGAAGCTGGAGAAAGAAGCCTAAATGGAGAATATGGAATTAAAAAAGTACCAGATAGGTATTTGCAAGAAGTTAAAGAAGAACTTAAAAAGAGAGGTGCTATATGAATGAAGAACTAGTGGAACATCGTTTAAAGGTTCACGAAAGAAGATTAAATGACCATAGTAAAGAGATTGACGAGTTAAAGGAGGGAAGAGCAGCAAGTGATGTAAAGATGGATAATCTTTGTGAAAGGCTTGAAGCACAAACAAAATCTATTAATTGGCTAATAGGACTTATGGCAACTAGTTTGTTAGGGTTCTTTTTTTATGCAATACAAACCAATTTATTTAAATAAAGGAGAGATGTAAAAATGGAAAACTTATTAAAATTTATCCCAGAACAATTATTAATTCTTATTGCTGCTACTTATGTATTAGGTGTATTTCTTAAGAGGCTT
>OASU01000348.1_pt1 | contig 15873 bp, 8 predicted proteins | sample 1475801 | NCBI WGS metagenome assembly OASU01 (sample SAMEA2579919, study PRJEB22360) | human gut metagenome | biome: human gut; feature: human-associated habitat; material: faeces | place: Denmark | collected 2008/2010 | reverse complement strand
CGACACCGTCCGGGGGCGCAGCGCGGCGGGGTGGATCCCCCCCCTGCCGTTGCGGCATGCCGTATTGTCGCTGCCTGCGCGCATCGACATTCGTGAGGATGCGCCGATCCGTCCGCCGATCATGCCCGGCTGGGATGCGTTCGATGCGGTGCGGCACATGCAGGACGCGCTTGGCTGCCCGGTTGGTGTGGAGAACGACACCAATATCCGCGCGCTGGGCGACGCGGCGATGCTGCCCGAAGACGAGCGGCCGATCATCGAAGTGAAGATAGGCACCGGCATCGGCGGCGGCATCATCGTCAAGGACGGGCGCATCTTCCACGGATTCGACGGATCCGCCGGGGAAATCGGGCATACGTCATATGATCCGCGCAATCGGAAACGATGTGCTTGCGGGCAGACCGGATGCTTGGAAACACAGGCATCCGTACCGGCCATGCTACGGCGTATGCAGGCGCTTTCGCCGACCGCCGACGAGCCGGACAGCGTGGAACAGCTCATCGAACGGCTGCGCGACGGCAATCTCGGTGCCGAGCAGGCGGTGCGTGAGGCAGGCGAGGCGATCGGCATCATGGTGGCGACGCTGTGCAACGTCCTCAATCCGAGGCATGTCATCGTCGGCGGGCTCATCGTGGAGGCGAGCGACGAGCTGCTCACCGCCATCCGCACCACCGTATACAGGACCGCACGCCCGCTGACCACGCGCAACCTGAGCATCGGTCGCAGTCCGCTCGGACGCTTCGCCGGTCTGGCAGGCGGCATCGTGCTCGCCACACAGGAGACCCTGTCGCCGGAACGCCTGTACAACGCGTGAGGCATCAATGGAAAACGCAGGCGACACGCCGGGCGAACTTACGAAGAATCGGGATCCATGGTAGCTTGACGGCTGTTTGAATAACCGCATGGCTTAGCCGAAATATCAGGCTTGGCCATGCGGTTTTTTGTTGCCCGAAAACGGGCGGTTCGCGAATCGAACGACCGTCCCGCAACACGGGCCAATCACACCTATTGCCGTCGAGAGAGGAAAGACGTTGTCCGAAAGCATGGCAACGCAGCAATCGCAAGTCATCATGCGTCCGCAAGGAATCGCGGTGCATGCGCAATCACAGGAGAAAGAACGCTTCGCACACCCGCATAGGGTGATGCTCGGCCTATACGTCGGCGCGTTTTTGGGCATGCTGTCCGAAACGTCCATGAACATCGCGCTGCCGGATCTGTGCGACACGTTCGGCATCACCACCGGCATCGCACAGTGGATGGTCGTCGGCTACATGCTCGCCATCGGCATCGTGTTGCCGTGCGTGGGCTTCCTGCTCAAATGGGTCAGGGCGAAGACCCTCGTGCTGGTCGCGCTCTCCTGCTTCCTCGTCGGTTCCTTGCTTTTCGCAGTGGCGCCGGCGTTCGCGCTGGTGCTTGCCGGACGAATCATCCAAGGCATCGGCACCGGCATCGTGTTGCCGACCATGTATGCGGCCATCATGCGTGTGTTCCCTCCGCAGAAAATCGGCGCCGCCAACGGTGTGGCGGGTCTCGTGATCATGTTCGCTCCGGTGATCGGCCCGACCTTGGCCGGTCTGATCATCGGCGCCTTCTCCTGGCGTGCGATCTTCATGCTGTTCGCCGTCGTCGCCGTCGTCGCCATCGCCTGCACTGCGGCCACGTTCGTCACGCCGATCGAAACGACCCGTCCGAAGGTCGATGCCTTGTCGGTGCTCGCATCCGTGATCGGGTTCGGTTGCCTGGTGGCCGGTGTGAGCCTCGTCGCCGACATGGGATTCTCACCGCTGGTCGTGGCGCTGCTGGTGATCGGCGTACTGGTCGTCGCATGCTACGCATACCGTCAGCTGCACATTGCCAACCCGGTGCTGGATCTGCGTGCACTCGGCATCGCTTCGTTCCGTACACCGGCCCTGATGGTCACCTGCTCGTTCGCCTGCACGTTGGCGATCATGTACCTTGCTCCACAGGAGCTGCAACGTGGCCTGGGACTGAATACCTCCGTAGCCGGCATGCTGATGCTCGCCGGTGGTGTGGTCAATGCGGTGTGCTCGTTCCTGACGGGCCGCTGGTACGACCGTGTCGGGGCACGTCCGCTGGTGAGCGCAGGTGCGGTCATCGGTATCGTCGGTTCCCTGCTGTTCCTTGCGATTGGCGCGACTACGGCGCCGGTGTTCTTCATTCTTGCGCATGTGGTGTTCATGATTGGCATTCCGTTGATGCAGCAGTCCGCACAATCGGCCGCGCTGAAGGGATTGCCGCGTGAGCTTGCCGCCGATGGTTCCACGATTCTGAACACCATGCAGCAGGTGTTCGGCGCAATCGGCACGTCCATCGCCACCTGCCTGCTCGGCATGGGTTCCGGCGCAAGCGAGGCGGAGGGCTTCGTGGCCGGTTCCCGCTACGGCTACGTATTCGGCCTGGTGCTGATCGTGGTCGTGCTCGCGTTCTCCTTCTTCCTGAAGGAGGCAAGGATGCCTCGCGCTAGGATCCGACGAGGCCGGCATGGCGAAACGAGCCGTCTCACAATGTAAGGCGATCGCTTGAAAGGCACGTGTTTTGGCACGTGCCTTTTCTATACTTGGGGTCACGTCCGGCATTTGCCGAGGCGGCAGCTGGATATTCGTACCTAACGTTTAGGGAGTTCCATGAACAAGGCAATCATCACCGTCGTCGGTCAGGACACTGTCGGCATCATCGCACGCGTCTGCACCTATCTGTCCGAACATCAGGTCAACGTGCTCGATATCTCTCAGACCATCATCGACGGTTTCTTCAACATGATGATGATTGTCGACTATTCCAATGCCGACAAGGAATTCGGCGAGGTCGTGGACGACCTCGAAAAGCTCGGCGACGAGATCGGCGTGCGCATCCGCTGCCAGCGCGAAGAGATCTTCACCAAGATGCACCGCGTCTGATAGGGGAGAAAAGGAAACACCTATGCTGAATATCATGGAGGTCCACGAGACCAACCAGATGATCGAGCAGGAGAAGCTCGACGTGCGCACCATCACCATGGGCATCAGCCTGCTGGATTGCGCGGCCGATGACGTCGATACCGTCTGCGACAACATCTACAACAAAATCACCACCTATGCCAAGGATCTCGTGCCGACCGGCCAGGCCATCGAACGCGATTACGGCATTCCGATCGTCAACAAGCGCATCACCGTCACCCCGATCTCGCTGGTCGGCGCCAGCTCCTGCAAGAGCTCCGACGACTTCGTGAAGATCGCGCACGCGCTCGACCGGGCGGCCAAGAAGGTCGGCGTCGATCTGATCGGCGGCTACTCCGCGCTCGTGTCGAAGTCCATGACCCCGGCCGAGGAGATGCTCATCCGCTCCCTGCCGAAGGCGCTGTCCGAAACCGACATCGTATGCTCGTCCGTCAACGTGGGCTCCACCAAAACCGGTATCGACATGAATTCCGTCGAACTGCTCGGCCACATCATCAAGGACATCGCGCACGCCACCGCCGACAACGACTCCTATGGCTGCGTCAAATTCGTGGCGTTCTGCAACGCTCCGGACGACAATCCGTTCATGGCCGGCGGCTTCCATGGCGTGACCGAAGGCGATGCGGTGATCAACGTCGGCGTTTCCGGTCCGGGCGTGGTCTCCCGTGCGCTCGACGAGGCCAAGGGCAAGGATTTCGAATTCCTGTGCGAAACCATCAAGCGCACCGCGTTCAAGATCACGCGTGTCGGCCAGCTGGTGGCGCAGGAGGCATCCCGTCGACTCGGCGTGCCGTTCGGCATCATCGACCTGTCGCTCGCGCCGACTCCGGCCGTGGGCGATTCCGTCGGTGAAGTGCTCGAGAAGATCGGCTTGGAGCAGGTCGGCGCTCCGGGTACCACTGCGGCGCTCGCCATGCTCAACGATCAGGTGAAGAAGGGCGGCATCATGGCGTCCTCCTATGTTGGCGGCCTGTCCGGCGCGTTCATTCCGGTTTCGGAAGACAAGAACATGATCGATGCGGCATCCAATGGCTGCCTGAAGATCGAGAAGCTCGAAGCCATGACCTGCGTATGCTCGGTCGGCCTTGATATGATCGCCATTCCGGGCGATACCACCGCTTCGACGATTTCCGGCATCATCGCCGACGAGGCCGCCATTGGCATGGTCAATCAGAAGACCACCGCCGTGCGCGTGATTCCGGTCGAAGGCAAGGGCGTCGGTGAGATGGCCAACTTCGGCGGACTGATGGGCTACGCGCCGATCATCCCGGTGAACCAGACGTCTTGCGAGGCTTTCGTGACCCGCGGCGGCCGAATTCCCGCGCCGATCCACTCGTTCAAGAACTGACGTTCTCCGAAAACAGAGCCCGGCCTTCCTTATGCGGAGGGCCGGGCTCTGTTGCGTTCATATACAGTTTTTACTTACCGCCGATAAAATTCAACTGACGCCACGCCTCATAGATGGCGATGGAGGCGCAGTTCGTCAGATTCAGGGAGCGCAGGCTCGGCCGCATGGGCAGGCGAACCTGTTCGGCCACGTGAGGGCCGGCCATAATATCCATCGGATCGGGAATGTCGCCCGGCTCCGGGCCGAACAGCAGAATATCGGTCGGCTTGTATTCGATTTCCGTGTACAGCTTGGTGGCATGCGCGGTGAACGCGATGATGCGCGAATTCGGCATGGACTGCACCAGATTGTCGAAATCCGGATGCAGCACCACATGTGCCATGTCATGGTAGTCAAGGCCCGCACGGCGCAGCTTCGTATCACGAAGATTGAAACCAAGCGGCTCCACCAAATGCAGGATCGTGCCGGTTACCGCGCACAGGCGGATCGCGGAACCGGTATTGCCCGGAATACGAGGGGAGTAGTAGCACAGATGCGGTGTGGAGGTTTCGGCCTTGGCTGCGTCTTCGGCCGACAGCATCGCGTCGACCACGGAAATCGGATTGCCATGCGCGTCGGTCACCAACTCATCCGGACCGTAATTCGACTTACGGTAGCCGTATTCGAACATCTTCTCGACCTTGGCCTCCGCGTTCCGCGTGGCGGTCTGTGCAGCTTCTGCGCCCTGAGCTTCAAGGGCACGCTCTTCATTCGTCATAAATGCTAAGAATAGAAACGATGAACGACACGAACACTTCAGCCGAAACCATGCCCTCCATGCCGGAAGACGGACATGACGGAGATGCCGGTATGGTGGCCGAATCGCTTGCCGAATGGTGGCATGAATCCGCCCGCGATCTGCCGTGGCGATTCGGACGGGCCACGCCGTGGGGCGTGCTCGTCTCCGAAGTGATGAGCCAGCAGACCCAGATGAGTCGCGTCGTGCCGTATTGGCAGGCATGGATGGAACGTTGGCCGGATGCGGCCGCGCTCGCGGATGCGTCCAAAGCCGATGTGATCACCGCTTGGGGTCGTCTCGGCTACCCGCGCAGGGCCTTGCGTCTGCAGGAATGCGCGCGAATGGTGGCAGACGATTACCATGACGATCTGCCGCGTACCTACGACGAGTTGGTCGCCCTGCCTGGGATCGGCGACTATACGGCCAGTGCGGTGATGAGCTTCGCCTATGGTGAGCGGATCGCCGTGATCGATACCAATATTCGACGTGTGCTCTCGCGGGTGTTCCTCGGCGCCGAGTCGAGAGGAGGGGCGGCAAGCCCTGCGGAACGTGCGTTGGCGAACAGGGTGTTGCCTGAGGATTCCGCCGCACGATGTCGTGGATTCGACCGGCCATCCGTGGTGTGGAATCAAAGCGTCATGGAATTGGGCGCGGTGATCTGCACGGCGAAAAGCCCGCTGTGCGAACAGTGCCCGGTCGCTGCCGAGTGCATGTTCCTCGCCAACGGCCGTCCTGGATTGGGGGAACGGCGCACGCGTCCCCGTCAACGGTTCCGAGGTACCGACCGGCAGGTGCGCGGGCTGGTGCTGAACGCGTTGCGGGGACTGCCGGATGGGCGAATCGCAATCGATCGCAAGGACATCGAGGCACTGTGGTCCGATCATATCCAGCTCGACAAATGCATTGCGTCGCTTGACGATGACGGCCTGATCGAAATGTTGCCGGACGGCAGTGTGCGGCTGCCGTGCTGACCTTCGTGGACGGACGTGGTTCCGTCCGCAATGGCGGAAACCCGAGCAACCGAACGTCGGCAAGGTAGACTGGGGAATCATGGCACAGAAGAATTCCGCGAAGACGACCGTCAAACGCAAACGCAGCAAAAAGCAGCAGGCGATGTTCCGTCGTCGCCGCATCGTCGTCGGCATCGCGGCGCTGATCGCCATAATCTTCGTCGTATTCTGCATCTACTCGGTCTCGCAGGGCATCGTCGCGGTCAATCGTGAGATTCACCACGACGACGTCTATGCGATCTCCAAAAAAGAGGTGCCGTCGCCTTCCGAGGACGAGAAGAAAAGCGGAGTGCCGGATTGCGGCGCATCCAACGTGTCGCTGTCGTTGACGCCGACGTCGCAGAGTTTCGGTGTCGGCGGCACCCTTGATTTCACGACGACGGTCAAGTATGACGGTTCCAGCAAGGTCGGCTGTCTGGTCGACGCGTCGACCTCCGGCGTGGTGCTGACGATCAAATCCGGCGATGACGTGATCTGGAAATCCAATGTATGCCCGGCTGATCAGGATCTGCGGCTGATCGCCACGGGCGACAAAATCCAAGGCACGATCACGTGGCCGGGCGATCGCACCGGATCCGAATGCGCGGATGATTCCACGTTGCCTCGCGTCGACCGCGGCACGTACGTGGCGCAGCTGACCCTTGCCGGCCATGCCAAGGCCAAATCCGACCCCGTCACGGTCACCGTGGAGTAGTTCGCGCGATTCTCCCTCCGCGGCTTCGTGCCGGCCTGCTCATACGAGGGGAAACGGCATCGGGTACGAATCCGGAAAATCTTTAGGATATGGTATTCTGTTGACTTTGCGTAAGATGCATGTCATATAGCGGGCATGCTGACAAGGAAGAAGCGCCCGCGTATTAGGCATATGGTGGCCAATGAGAGCGCTTCCGGGGAAACATATCGATACGATTAAGCGAGCGATAAGGAACGTCCATTGGCTGAGGCTACGACGAACACCACCACCATCATCGCACGCGCCGACCAGCATGACATTGATCTGCATAAGGCGTCGGACCGTGTGAACTTCGGCTCCATCCGCGAGCCCATTGATGTACCCTACCTGCTGGGTGTACAGACTGACAGCTTTGATTGGCTCATCGGCAGCGAACGCTGGAAGCAGCGCGTCGAGGAGGATCTGGAAAACGGCACCAACACCGTACCGCATACCTCCGGTCTCGACGAGGTCTTCCAGGAGATCTCCCCGATCGAGAACTTCGCGCAGACCATGAGCCTGACCTTCTCCGATCCGTATTTCGAGGAGCCGCGTCACACCGTGCAGGAATGCAAGGAGAAGGACTACACCTACTCCGCACCGCTGTACGTGAACGCCGAATTCGAAAACGGCGACACCGGCGAAATCAAGTCCCAGACCGTGTTCATGGGTGATTTCCCGCTGCAGACCCCGCACGGCACCTTCATCATCGGCGGTACCGAGCGAGTGATCGTATCCCAGCTCGTGCGTTCCCCCGGCGTGTACTTCGACCGCAGCCAGGACCGTACCTCCGACAAGGAGATCTTCGGCGCGAAGATCATCCCGAGCCGTGGCGCATGGCTCGAGTTCGAGATCGACAAGCGCGATGTGCTCGGCGTGCGTGTGGACCGCAAGCGTAAGCAGTCCGCCATCGTGTTCCTCATGGCCATCGGCATGACCAAGCAGGAGATCGCGGACGCGTTCAAGGATTACCCGCTGGTCATGGACGCCCTCGCCAAGGAGACCGTGGACACCCAGGAAGCGGCCCTCACCGATCTGTACCGCAAGATCCGCCCGGCCGACACCGCCACTCCGGAAGCCGGCCGCAATCTGCTGGACTCCTTCTACTTCAACACCAAGCGCTACGATCTGGCCCGCGTCGGCCGCTACAAGATCAACCGCAAGCTCGGTCTTGAGAAGGACGTCAACGACCGCAGCCTGTCCCGCGAAGACATCATCGCCACCATCAAGTACCTGGTCACCCTGCATGCGGGCGAGGCCAAGTTCCCGGGCAAGCGTGACGGTCAGGACGTGGATCTGCGTGTGGATGTCGATGATATCGACCACTTCGGCAACCGTCGTATCCGTCAGGTCGGCGAGCTGATCCAGAACCAGCTGCGTACCGGTCTGAGCCGTATGGAGCGCGTGGTGCGCGAACGCATGACCACGCAGGATCCGGAGGCCATCACCCCGCAGTCCCTGATCAACATCCGCCCGGTGAACGCCACCATCAAGGAATTCTTCGGCACCTCCCAGCTGTCGCAGTTCATGGATCAGAACAACCCGCTGGCCGGCGTGACCAACAAGCGCCGTCTGTCCGCACTGGGCCCCGGCGGTCTGTCCCGTGACCGTGCCTCCATGGAAGTGCGAGACGTACACCCGTCCCACTTCGGCCGCATGTGCCCGATCGAATCCCCTGAAGGCCCGAACATCGGTCTTATCGGCTCCCTGGCAACCTTCGGCCGCATCAACCCGTTCGGCTTCATCGAGACCCCGTACCGCAAGGTCGTCAACGGTCATGTGACCGACGAGGTCGAATACATGACCGCGGATCGCGATGCCGAGCACGTGATCGCCCAGGCCAACCAGGAGCTCGACGAGAACGGCAACTTCGTCAAGAGCCAGGCCCTTGCCCGAGTCGGCGAGGAAGAGGCAGTCGATGTGCCGGTCAGCTCCGTCGACTACATGGATGTGTCCCCGCGCCAGATGGTGTCCGTCGGTGCCTCCCTGATTCCGTTCCTGGAGCACGATGAGGGCCACCGAGCGCTGATGGGTACCAACATGCAGCGTCAGGCCGTGCCGCTGATCCAGTCCGAGCGTCCGCTCGTGGGCACCGGCGCCGAATGGCGTGCCGCAGTGGATTCCGGCGACGTGATTCTGGCCGAGAAGCCCGGCGTCGTGACCTACGTTTCCGCCGACATCATCCGCACCATGAACGACGACGGCACCACCAGCTCCTACAAGCTGGCCAAGTTCCAGCGTTCCAACCAGACCACCTGCTACAACCAGGTGCCGCTGATCCACGACGGCGAACGCGTGGAAGCCGGTACCGTGCTGGCCGATGGCCCGGCGACCCAGAAGGGCGAAATGGCCCTGGGCAAGAACCTGCTCATCGCCTTCATGCCGTGGAACGGCTACAACTACGAGGACGCCGTGATCATCTCCCAGCGTCTCGTGCAGGATGACACCCTGAGCTCCATCCACATCGAGGAATACGAGATCGACGCCCGTGAAACCAAGCTGGGTGCCGAAGAGATCACCCGCGACCTGCCGAACGTCGGCGAGGATGCGGTGGCCAACCTTGACGAGCGCGGCATCATCCGCATCGGCGCCGAGGTCGAGGCCGGCGACATCCTGGTCGGCAAGGTCACTCCGAAGGGCGAGACCGAACTGACCCCGGAAGAGCGTCTGCTCCGCGCCATCTTCGGCGAGAAGAGCCGCGAAGTGCGTGACACCTCGCTGCGCGTGCCTCATGGCGAGACCGGTACCGTGATCGCCGTCAAGGAGATCACCCGCGAGGACGCCGAGGAGGACGGCGACGAGCTGCCGAACGGCGTGAACCAGATGATTCGCGTCTACATCGCACAGCACCGCAAGATCACCCAGGGCGACAAGCTCTCCGGCCGCCACGGCAACAAGGGCGTCATCTCCCGCATCCTGCCGGAAGAGGATATGCCGTTCCTGGCCGACGGTACCCCGGTCGACATCATGCTCAACCCGCTGGGCGTACCTTCTCGAATGAACCTTGGCCAGGTGCTCGAGCTGCACCTCGGCTGGATCGCCCACGCCGGCTGGGACATCTCCCTTGACCCGGATGCCGAAGCCGCTTGGAAGAAGTTCGTGCCGCAGGGCGCCGAAAAGGGCGCTCCGGGCACTCCGGTGGCGACTCCGGTGTTCGACGGCGTGCGTCAGGACACCTTGAAGGGCCTGCTTTCCTGCACCCTTCCGGACCGTGACGGCAACAAGCTGGTCGGACCCGACGGCAAGGCGACCCTGTTCGACGGACGTACCGGCGAACCGTTCCCGAAGCCGATTTCCGTGGGCTACATGTACATGCTGAAGCTGCACCATCTGGTCGACGACAAGATCCACGCCCGTTCCACCGGCCCGTACTCCATGATCACGCAGCAGCCGCTGGGTGGTAAGGCGCAGTTCGGTGGTCAGCGCTTCGGCGAGATGGAAGTGTGGGCCCTCGAGGCCTACGGTGCCGCCTACACGCTGCACGAGATGATGACCACCAAGTCCGATGACGTCGACGGCCGCGTGCGCGTGTACGGCGCCATCGTGAAGGGCGACAACCTGCCGCCGGCAGGCATCCCAGAATCCTTCAAGGTGCTGCTCAAGGAAATGCAGTCCCTGTCGCTGAACGTCGAGGTGCTCAACGCCGAAGGCGTGGCCATCGACATGAAGGACGAGGACGACGACCCGTCTTCCGCCTCCGACGACCTGGGCTTCAACATCGGTGCTCGCCCTGATGCATCCGCCAAGGAAGAACAGGTAGTGGAAACCCCTGAATTCCAGTGATTCCTCGGACCGTCACGCCCCGGAGGCAAACGTCGCCGAAGCGTGGCGGTCCCCACGAAACGTGAATAATCAAAAGAAACGATAGACAGGACAATAGAGTGCTGGACGTCAACGCATTTGACAAACTGAGGATCGGCCTGGCCACCGCCGACGACATCCGTAACTGGAGCTATGGCGAGGTCAAGAAGCCCGAGACCATCAACTACCGTACCCTGAAGCCGGAGAAGGACGGTCTGTTCGGCGAGCAGATCTTCGGACCTACCCGCGACTGGGAGTGCGCCTGCGGCAAGTACAAGCGCGTGCGCTTCAAGGGCATCGTGTGCGAGCGCTGCGGCGTGGAAGTGACCAAGAGCCGTGTGCGCCGTGAGCGCATGGGCCATATCGAGCTCGCCGCCCCGGTGACCCACATCTGGTTCTTCAAGGGTGTGCCGTCCCGACTGGGCTACCTGCTTGACATCGCGCCGAAGGATCTGGAGAAGGTCATCTACTTCGCCGCCTACATGGTCACCGGCGTGGATGAGGAACAGCGTCATCAGGATCTGCCCGATCTGCAGGACGAGTTCGACACCGAAATCACCAATCTGGAGAAGCGCCGCAACGCCGAGATCGAAGATCGCGCCAAGAAGGTGGAAGCCGATCTGGCCCAGCTTGAGGCCGAAGGTGAAGCCAAGGGCTCCGCACGCGCCAAGCTGCGCAACAGCGCCGAGCGTGAGATGGCCGCCATCCGTACCCGCTTCGACGAGCAGATTCAGCGTCTGAACGCCGTGTTCGACCGCTTCAAGAACCTGAAGCCGGGCGACATGGAAGGCGATGTGGACCTGTGGCGTGAGATGGAGGATCGCTACGGCGATTACTTCGAAGGCTGCATGGGCGCCGAAGCCATCAAGAAGCGTCTGCAGGACTTCGACCTTGACGCCGCTGCCAAGCAGCTGCGCGAGGAGATCGACACCGGCACCGGTCAGCGCAAGGCCCGTGCCCTCAAGCGCCTCAAGGTCGTCAACGCCTTCCTGACCACCGGCAACAAGCCGGAGGCCATGGTGCTCGATGTGATTCCGGTCATTCCGCCGGACCTGCGCCCGATGGTGCAGCTCGACGGTGGCCGTTTCGCCACCTCCGATCTCAACGACCTCTACCGCCGTGTGATCAACCGTAACAACCGACTGAAGCGACTCATCGAGCTCGGCGCCCCGGAAATCATGCTCAACAACGAAAAGCGCATGCTCCAGGAAGCCGTTGACTCCCTGTTCGACAACGGTCGTCGTGGTCGCCCGGTGACCGGTGCCTCGAACCGCCCGCTCAAGTCCCTGAGCGACATGCTCAAGGGCAAGCAGGGCCGTTTCCGCCAGAACCTGCTGGGTAAGCGAGTGGACTACTCCGGTCGTTCCGTGATCGTGGTCGGCCCGTCCCTGAGGATGCATCAGTGCGGTCTTCCGAAGCCGATGGCCCTCGAGCTGTTCAAGCCGTTCGTCATCAAGCGTCTGGTGGACCTCAACTATGCGCAGAACATGAAGAGCGCCAAGCGTCTGGTGGACCGTGGCGATTCCGAGGTGTGGGGCGTGCTCGAAGAGGTCATCGCCGAACATCCGGTGCTGCTGAACCGTGCTCCTACGTTGCACCGTCTGGGCATCCAGGCCTTCGAGCCGATTCTGGTCGAAGGCAAGGCCATCCATCTGCCGCCGCTCGCCTGCGCCGCATTCAACGCCGACTTCGATGGCGATCAGATGGCAGTGCATCTGCCGCTGTCCGCCGAAGCTCAGGCCGAAGCCCGCTCGCTGATGATGGCGTCCGACAACATTCTGAAGCCGGCGGACGGTCACACCGTGACCATGCCGAGCCAGGACATGATCCTCGGTCTGTATTACCTGACCACCGTCATCGACGGCGCCAAGGGCCAGGGCCGTGTGTTCTCCTCGCTGGAAGAGGCCGAAATGGCCCTTGACAAGCACGAGATCGACATGCAGGCCAAGGTGCTCATCCGTCTGCCGCAGGACTTCGTGCTGCCGAAGGATTGGGAGCCGAGCGAGCTCAAGGTCGTCGACCCGGAACCGGGCAGCCCGGACGTGGTGAAGGAAGAGCGCTTCCACGACGGTTCCGTGCTGTTCGCCACCTCCTACGGCCGTATCCTGTTCAACAGCACGCTGCCGCTGGATTACCCGTTCGTCAACGATCAGGCTCCGAAGAAGCGTCTGAGCAAGATCGTCGACGACATCGCGACCCGTTATCCGACCGCCCAGGTGGCCGCGACGCTGGACGCCCTGAAGGATATGGGCTTCACCCGTGCACCGTGGTCCGGTGTGTCCTTCGCGTTCTCCGACGTCATCCAGCCGCCCGAGCGTGACGAGTACATCGAAAAGTACGAGGCCGAGGCTGACAAGGTCAACGAGAACTACGAAATCGGTATGCTCACCGAAGAGGAGCGCCGTCAGGAACTCATCGACCTGTGGACCAAGTGCACCAGCGAGGTGTCCGAGGCGGTCGAGGAACACTTCGACTCCAAGAACAACCTGGCCATCATCGTGCAGTCCGGTGCACGAGGAAACATGATGCAGATCAACCAGATCGCAGGTATGCGAGGCCTCGTGGCGAACCCGAAGGGCGAGATCATTCCTCGACCGGTGAAGTCCAACTACCGCGACGGTCTGTCCGTGCTGGAGTACTTCATCTCCCAGCACGGTGCGCGTAAGGGCCTGGCCGATACCGCACTGCGTACCGCTGAATCGGGCTACCTGACCCGTCGTCTGGTGGACGTCTCCCAGGATGTGATCGTGCGCGAAGAGGACTGCGGCACCAAGCGCGGCCTGCCCATGAAGGTCGGCGAGCGTGACGAGAACGGCAACCTCGTGCTCGTCAAGGCCGCTGATGGCGGCCCGTACTCCCGCCTGCTCGCTTCCGATGTGATCGATCCTGCCGACGGCGAAACCGTGCTGTACAAGGCGGGCGACGCGCTGTCCATGGATGTGCTCAACGACCTTGTCGCCCACGGTGTGGAAGAGGTCAAGGCCCGTTCCGTGCTGACCTGCGAATCCAAGCGTGGCGTGTGCGCCAAGTGCTACGGCTGGTCCCTGGCCACCAACAAGCTGGTGGACGTCGGCGAAGCCGTCGGCATCGTGGCTGCACAGTCCATCGGCGAGCCTGGTACCCAGCTGACGCTGCGTTCCTTCCACTCCGGCGGCGTCGCATCCGCTTCCGATATCACCCAGGGTCTCCCGCGTGTTACCGAGCTTTTCGAAGCCCGTACCCCGAAGGGCGAGGCTCCGATCGCCGAGTTCCCGGGCGTGGTGAAGGTCGAAGACACCGATCGCGGTCGTCAGGTCACCCTGAAGCCGGACGACGACTCCGTCGAGCCGATCGTCTACCCGGTGACCCGTCGCGCTCCGATGCTGGTCAAGGACGGCGATCATGTCGAAGCCGGCACCCAGCTCATCGAGGGTTCCGTGGATCCGAAGAAGATCCTGCGCATCCTCGGTCCGCGCGCCGCTCAGGTCAACATCGTGGAGGAAGTGCACACCGTGTACCGCTCCCAGGGCGTGGATATCCACGACAAGCACATCGAGGTCATCGTGCACCAGATGCTGCGTCGTATCACCGTGATCGACTCCGGCGACACCGACCTGCTGCCGGGCGAACTCGTGGACCAGGCACGCTTCAAGGCCGCCAACATGGAGGCCGTGAAGAACGGTGGCAAGCCGGCCGCCGGCCGTCCGGAGCTGATGGGCATCACCAAGGCTTCGCTGGCCACCGACTCCTGGCTGTCCGCGGCCTCCTTCCAGGAGACCACCCGCGTACTCACCGAAGCCGCCCTGAGCCAGAAGGTCGATGACCTCAAGGGCCTCAAGGAGAACGTCATCATCGGTAAGCTCATCCCGGCCGGTACGGGTCTCGCCCGCTATCGCAATGCCGTGGTCGAGCCCGACAAGGCCATCCGTGACACCATCTACCCGAACTTCGGTCTGGGTGGCGACGAAACGGGTGCCGACTTCGGCGACGCCGATCTGTCCGATGTGGACTTCTCCAACATCGACTTCGGTGATTTGAAGCTCGGCGACGACTTCAACCCGGATGACTTCCTCGACGATAACGGCGGTCAGATGGATCTGGGAGACACCCTCTGATCCGTGGCGCCGACGGCGATAACTGATTAAGGCTGGGCCCCGACCATGCAGATGGTCGGGGCCCAGCCTTAATCATAGGGGAGGATGCTCGCGGCAGCGGCCGCTCAATCAGTGGGCATGATCGGCGCCATCCGTCAAAGCGTCATACAGAGAGCGCAAGGAATCGCTCAGGTCGGCTTCCTCTGCGGAATCCTGCAACGCTTGGCTCAACGTGCTCACGCTGCTGTACGGCGCCTCCAGATTGTTGAACTCGTCGAGCAGGTCACGGAACTGCTGGTACTGCGTGGTGCCATACTGCAGCGAGCTGATATCGCCGATGGCCTGCATGCTGGAGATGATATCGCCGAGCTTATCGACGTAATCGCCAAGATCCTTGCCATACTGTGCGATGTCCTTGTTCGGTGACTTGGAGACATCGTCGAGTGCGGCCTTACAGGCGGACACATACTCACCGTACTTGGTGTAGAAGCTGTTGTCGTAAGAGCTGACGCTGGGGCTGCTGTTGCAGGCCTTCGCCGCTTTGGAGAGCGATTCGCCGGATTCGATCATCTCGTCGACGAACTTGATGTATGTCGCGGTCTTCTTCTTATACGCCTGATATTCCTTATTGACGGTCTCATCGTTCATGACCTTCAGGGATTCGAACTTCGCGTTGTCATTCTGGAGGGTCTTGAGACGGTCCTTGAGACGCTTCTTGTCTGTGTCCTGGAAGGAACTGCTGCCGTATGCGGACAGATAGGCGTCGCGCAGCTTCTCATTCACGCTCGCATAATGCTTCTGCATGGTGAGCACCTGATTCTCTCCGGCCGTGTAGTCGGCGGCGGTGATGCGTTTCGACATAATCATCGTCACCACTACGGCAAGAACGACGATGACGGCGATCACCGCCGTTACGATGCCTACGATCAGGCCGGTCGCCGGCTTCTTCGCGGCGCTCTGCGGCATGGGCTGCCCGTACGGTTGCCCCTGCATGAGAGGGGTTCCCGGCTGACCCGGCACGCCCGGCCGACCCGGCATCGGCTGCTGATACTGCGGAGCCGTTTGCTGGTACTGCGGAGGCGTCTGTTGATATGGCGGCATCGGTTGCTGGTTGGCCTGAGGCTGTGCCGGCTGCTGGGGCTGCCGGTCCGCCGTGCTTGACGTTTGCGGTTGAGGCTGTGCATGGGATGGCGT
>OASU01000344.1_pt1 | contig 15986 bp, 11 predicted proteins | sample 1475801 | NCBI WGS metagenome assembly OASU01 (sample SAMEA2579919, study PRJEB22360) | human gut metagenome | biome: human gut; feature: human-associated habitat; material: faeces | place: Denmark | collected 2008/2010 | reverse complement strand
AGTTATAAATAAATATTCACTTTTTATTAAATAATACTAAAGCATTTCTATATTAATCTTATTTTTAAGTCTTAATTAAATATATTATGCTCTAAAATTTATTAATAAATACAAAAATAAGACCACAAATTAATTCATGTGGTCTTATTTTTCTTTTAGATTAAAATACATCTGGCATTTCTGCATAATCAAGCTTAGCTAAATGTTCTTTATCATTACTATTTTCAACTTTTGTTTTTAATAAGGCACTATTATTAATTTCTATGTTATTAGGAATTAATTCTATAACTATTACTTTTTCTCCAACATCTAAACCTGAAATTTTAATTCCACTATTTAATCCTTCAATTAAGCTTCCTTCTAATTTATCAATAGTAAATTCTTTTTCGCAATTAATTAAATTTCCTTTATTATAAATTTTAATCTTAAATTGCGGCTCTGTATCTTTAGATAATTTTATATTTTGGGAATTAAACCCTAAGTCAATAATAGAATTAGGTGATTTAACATCTGCTAATATAGCGATTTTAAGAGGTATGCCATTAACAACTTGTACCCCTTCCCTAGAATCCTTTATATTATCAGATGATGAAGAATCTAAAATACCAAACTTCTCTATTTTAGTTGGTTCACTAGCACTTACTGAAGTTCCTTTAAACTCTTCAAACATAGGGTTAGTTGTTTTATATTCATAATTAAGCTTAAATCCAACCTTATTTTCACTTGATTTAAATTCAAAAGGTCCATTTGATTCTATATTTACATTTACATCTTTACTTAATTCTGTTCCTTTATAAACCCCATTTTCTAAAGTATAAGTTATATCAGTAAGTTTATCAGTAGAAAATTTTCTTTCTCCATTAATTTCAGTTCCTAGATTTATTGAAGGATTATTATTCTCATCAAACTTCATTCCACTTGGAAGCATACCATCAATTTTTATTTCTGTTAATTTTATTTCCTTAGGAAAACTTCTTCCATCTCTTATAATATCTTCAGCTTTTATCTCATTTGGAATCATTTTGTAAACAGCCTTAGCTTCTTCATTTAAATAAATTTCTTTTTGATTATTAGAACCAACTACACTTATACTAGTGTCTAATAAATCCTTAACTTCAAATTTTCCATATTCACCCAACTGAAGAATAGTACCATTTGTACCCTCTCTAGGTTTTTCATCACCTTTTTTTCTAGTTATAATCTCATAATGTATTGTATATACTCCATTTTCCTTTGGAAACTTAACTCCTGACTTACCTTCAAAAACTTCATCAGCAATATCAGCAGGCTCATTACTCTTTGATGGGTACAAAGTAAAAGCCTCTTCATTTTTTCCTGAACTTCCTATCCACTTAATATCATTTAAATATTTATTTATAATATTATCATTGATATAATGTTTACTATTTTGTTGAAAAATACTCTTAAAGTCTTTATCATATTTATAATTTTTATTTTGTACAACTTTACTTAAAGTTCCTAAAACATTTTGTGTATTTTCATAATTATCAATTCTACAATATCCTAATTTAAAACAACCGTTACCTCCCCAGTTAAAATACTCTAGCTGGATAGGGTAATATTTATCTTTATCTAAATGTATTGGAGTAAATGAACTATAAAAAGAAGATCCATGAACTTTAAAATTACTAGATATCTCATCTATATACCACCTATTATTTCCTGATTTATTTAATCCAAACTCACTTTTAGATAATTCATAAGTTTTCCCATCTTTAGTTATACTAAATCTTGATCCATCATCTGAATATGTACCAAATAGATACCATCCTGATTCTTTTGGTTTTATATAACCCCAATACTTATCTGCTTCTTTGTATTCAAACCCAGGATATCTTAAATCACATTCTCTTCCAATATCCATTTGATCATAAAAAATTTTGTTATGTTTAAAGGTATATTTTCTATTATTCTCAACTTCACATAACGTTTCCCATGTTATCCTATTTATTTTATACCACTTATCAGGGCAATAATATATATTATTTTCTCCATCACTCCATTGAGAACATGTATATTTTTTCAAAAAATAATCTTTTTCTACATTTCCTTTATAAGTTAAATTCTTTCCTTTATAAGTTAATTTAACATGATCACTATTTATATCTAAGTACGCTTTATCATTGTTGTCTTTAGTAAATCCTACATAAGGCTCAGTTGCTATTGTATTTGCGGGCAAAATACCTTTGTTTTGCTTTTTAGCAAAAACTATATCTCTATTATTCCAAAGATCCTTATTACCCGTTGCTTGTAAATCATCTACGTTATATGATTGATAAGTTAAATTATTAGCTTTATCTAAATCTATATCAGAATTTATATTATTTAATTTAAACTCGTTTGGCTCTATTTCTTCTGTGCTCTCTCCTTTAGTAAACCAAGTTTTAATCCAATACTCTTCATCTTTATTTTCTGGCATACCCTTAACGGAAATATCTGCATTTCCATCTCCAATTAATCTTTTTGTATCTTGAATAAATTTAAAGGAATTATTTTCAAGTTTTATATTATTACTATCATATTTTTTCCCAACATCTCCTATAAAATCCTTAACTGTAATTTCAACCTGAAATCCACTTTTAACATTTATGTTTAGATTAGGTAGGTCAGTTTTCTCACTATCTTCTATTGATTTAGAATAAATATCTCCAGTTATAGTGCAGTTTTGATCATGACCGCTTGTGTTTACTCCTTTTACAGTAATTCCTATTTCAAATGGCTTACCATTATAAATATAAGTATAAGTAGTTTTTCCTTCATTAAGTTTATAACTTAAATTATCTAGTGGTAATTCATATTTTCCATCATTTAAATCTTCCTTATTTATTTTTATTGTTTTTCCTGAATAATTTATAGATTCTACCTCTAACCCCTCAGGTATATTTATAGTTAATTTTGCATCATTAACTGAATAAGAGTCCTTTATATTCTTATCTAAATCATCAAAAACTTTTTCTAATGATTTTTGCACATTGCTTGAATGAACTGTATTTACACTAGTAACATCATCTTCTTCATGGTTACCTGCAAATTTTGATATTAATTTCATAGTATTTTCTCTCTGTTTACTATCTTTTGATTTAGTATCAAAATATATAGGGTAAGTTGATATCCCTAAATCTTTCATTTCTTTTGCCATTTTCAATGAATATGCATAACCAATTTCTGACCCCATATAATAACATATTGCATTTTTTCCACCCTGGTTATTAGGAGGACATACATTTACACAATATGGGTTACCATAAATTTTATTTATATAACTATCAGCATTGGTAATTTTATACTCATTAAGAATCAAATTATTAAATTTACTAATATCCGTTCTTGTAAATCTTAGTCCTCTCTTTTGAAAGTCTTGTTTTCTATATTCATCTAAACTCTCTGGATTATAAAAATACTCTTTATAATTATCTATTTTATTAATAATTTTTTCATTCTTTAAAGAGGAATTTCCTAATTCATTTTCATTTCCATTTAAGCTTGTTATATCATATAATCTTTTGCAAGCTATATTTTTTAATGAATTAATCTGCTTTTCAGTCAATGTAATTTCGTGACCCTTATAAAACTTTCCTGTATAAGCATTAGGTTTACCATTAGACATAAATATAACAATTTTTTCTTTATTAGGATTACTGTCCTTACCTAACATAGATATAGCTAATCTAAAAGCATCACCAACGTTAGTTCCAAGATGATTACCATTTAACCAATTATTATAGCTACGGTTATCCTTTATAGCATCTTTATAGCTATCTGCTATTGAACTCTTAATTTTATTCTTATCCGTAGTTAATTCTTGAACTACTTCAGCTTTTTCATTATATGAAATAATCCCTATCTTAAAATTCTTATAATTATTAGAATCTAAAAATTTATTCACAAAATCGTTTGCTGCCTTCTCTATATCACTTTGTTTTTCATTAACAGTTTGAGATGTGTCTAACACTAAAACAACATCTTTCTCTACATTATCTTTAAACTTAATTGGATTTGGTTTTATTGTATATGTAATTTCCTTTTGTTCTCCATATTTTAATTCACTAAAACTATTCTCTATACTAACTTTAAATTGCTCTTTATTTAACGCTCCATAAACAAGCATGCTCACCATACTAATTATTAAAATTGTAACTATAACAAAAAAGCTATATTTTTTTGTACTTTTAAATTTTTTCATCTAATTCACCTCCATCCAAACTTAATTTTTATTTCTAAAGGTTAATATATTGCTTATTTTATATGGTGTATTATTTTTAGTATCAAATTTAATTTCAATTTTGATGGCATTAGCATTTTTGAAATTATTGATCACTTCTCCCTGAGATCCCCCTTCTGTTAAAGAAGTTAATTCAATGCTACTAACTAAATCTCCTATTTTAAATTCTTCTGAATCATTCTTCTTCATATATAATGACCTATCTTTTAATATAAATGTTGTATGTTCATTCTTGTTTTCACTGTTATTAAAAGTTAGTTTAAGATAGCCTTCATTTGATTTTAAAGAGTTCTTTTTTAGACTCTCAGTATAATTATTATTTGAAAGAACCTCATTTTTAATATTAGTTAAGCTTTCTATATTAGATGCTTCCATAGCTGAGTCAGTAAAATAATTCATTATGGCCTTTGCTTCTCTTTGAAAATCTATTTGATTGCTTGTCTTATCTAAAGTTACATAATTTGAAATGAAAAATGGACCAACTATCATTAATATTATTGCTATTAAGGATAATGCCACAACTAATTCTATAAGAGAAAGCCCTCTTCTTTTAAATTTTAAACTTTTCATTTAATCACCAACCTTCTCTTAATAGCTTAGTTTACTTTCCAGTTGCTTGTTTTAACTAAATTTAAAGTATTATCACTCATGTTAGTTTGTGATTTTATTGTAATGAAATTATTGCAAACCTGTCCTCTAAATAAATTTTTAAAAGAATCGTAATTTTGAGATATTATTTTTTTTATAATATTGTCATCATATACTAAGTCAATTTTATTACTTCCTTTAACATCTAGATTACCTGCTGTTATAATAGTTCCATTAAACTTTAAATTTTTAGAATCTAATATTACATTTTTCTTTGTAACTATTATTCCTGCACCAATTCCATTTCCTAGATTTATTTCATTATCCCTTACCTCTGTTGATTTTCCATCTTTAATTGTAAGAGTTCCACTCTTATCATTTTTAGAATCTATATAGATTATTGCCTTAGTTAACTTTCCATCACTCTCTTTAATATCCACAATTTTTCTTACTTCTTGATCAGGAAATTCAATTTCTGAATTATCATTATTTTTTGTATTAATTAAGCTTCCTATATAATTAATTGCCTTTTCATACCTCTCAACTTGATTTATGCTAATATCAGTTATATTGTCTAGGGTAGCATTTTTATTGTTTAGCTTTACTTCATTATTGCTTATGGTAGCTCCTATACTAGTTGTATTATCAGGTAAACTTATTCCATCTAAATGTATAGTTCCCTTTGCATTTTTAATATTATCCTTAAAATATTTTGCTTTTTCATCAACAGAATCTAACTTTGCAAGTTGTAGTGGATTATAATATTTAAATTCCACATTTCCATTATCAACTGTATAAGCTATATAATTTCCTTTAACAGAAACAGATTCCCCAGTTTGATATGCTTCAGGCTTTGTATTTATGTAAGCTGTTCCCATTATAATGGCCTCTTGTCCTATATTTATACTTGATCCATTTCCTATATCATCTGTGTTTACTATAATTGCACTAGAATTATTTATTTTACCTGTTAATTTATCTTCAGTTCTATTACTATTTATCCCATAAAAACCACCATTTAAATTTATTGATGATTTCTCTCCATTTAATATTAAATCGTTCATTGCATAAACAGGATAATTAGAAATAATATTTCCTTTACTAACATCTTTATCAAAACCAATCTTATCCCCATTTATCCCTAAATTTCCTGTGTATACACCTAAATTGTTATTTAAATTACTATGAGATTTTTTTGATTCATCATTTAAATTCAAATTACTCTTATTATTTTCTGTTTCACAACCAACTTTTAAATTGCTTCCTTCTCCACCAAGTCTTATATCATTCTTACTTACCAAAGAGCCATTATTAACACTAAGTGTTCCTCCATTAATAACAACCCCATCTCCCTCTTTTTTATTAACCATACTTCCAATTGTAAATTTTTTCTCTTTGACAACATTTGCTGATACAAAAATCCCCCCATCAACATTTAATGTAGATCCTGTACCAACATTTAAGTTTTCTCCAACAACTAAACCATTTGAACATACATTATATAAAGGAAACTCTTCAATTTTATAAGCTCCATTATAATCTGGAACTTCAATATTAAAAGTTAAAGATACATCTTTATAGTTCTTATCTCCATCTGATTCTTTAACATTAAACTTAGAATCTAACCTTAAACTTATTTCTTCCTTTTTATCATTATCAGATATAGTTTTAAAATTTAAACTTCCACTTAAACTACTTCCATTAGATACATTTTTATTATTTATATCAATAAGTGTAATATCATAATTACCCTCTTCATTTTTTTCTTTATTTTTATCTTCTTCAGCCATTTTAATTAAATTGTTATTAAACTTAACTTTATTATGTTGTAATAAAAATACTTTTTCATTTTTACTAACTTCACTATTAGGATTTAATTGCTTTATAATATATTCCTTATAAGCTTTCTTGAATATTTTATTCTGACTTTCTTCCTTTTCAGATGATATTTTTTTATAACCATCCTCTGTTTTATTACCACCTAATTTTAAATCTTCTTCTGCTGATAATGATGCATCTTCTTTCGCAACAGCATCATTTCCATAAGTTATAGCCTTAGCAGTAAGAATATCTAAGGCTTTTTGAACTTTATCAAGTCCTGATTCCGACATATATAAATTTTGAGTTTTCTTACCATGGACAATCATTGCCTTATAGTTTGTTAAAGAAAGTGAAACTATAGCAGTACCTATTACAGCAATTATTGCTAATACTACTATTACATAAGCAAGAGTTGCCCCTTTTCTTTTTTCCCTATAAAACATGCTATCATCCTCCTATAAACTCAGTTGTATTAAGGTTATAAAGAACCTCATCTTTTTCCTTAACCTTTAAATTAATATTAAATAATTTCCCTCTTAAATCTTCACTATTTCCCTCTATATAATTTTTAAATACACTTATATCACCATGAGGATTTTCAGTTGAAGTATAAATGTTATATCTTACTCCGCTCCCTTTATTTTTATATGTGTAAATATTCAATTGACTTCCTAAGCACTTATTAGATATTTTTAAATTTATTTCCTTATTTATAGAATCTTCATAAAAACGTACTTTTATATTGTTTATATTTCTATCAACACTGTTTTTATCTAATAAATTTTTATTGTTATTACTAGACTGATCGTTATTAACTGGTTGGCCCTCATTATCACATCTAATATCTATCTTTCCATCTTCATTTTTAGTTATATTAAGATTTAGTATTCTTTTTTTATTGATTCCATCCTTATTTATATTATTATATTTAATTACATACCAATCAGGTTTAACTATTGGATTGTATTTATCCTCTCCTTCTTTAATTAACCGATGTACTGTTATAGTGCTATTTCCTATATACACCATATAATCAATTCCTAAACTAGTATCATTAAAAGCATGTTCCTTATCACTTTCTCCATTATCCTCAAGCTTCCCCTGTGTTATGTCTCCATCTATATTAAATTTCTTCTTATTATTAGGATCTACATATTCACCTTCAACTTTATAAATCGGATCATCCTTTGTCTTTATAACATTTAAATTTCCAATCTTCAATGTAGCTTTATGACTCTCACTATAATTAGCATCTGAATCTATTTTATTTAGCTGACTTAACTTAATTGTTTTTAATTGTTCTAAGGCACCTTGTCCAGCATTTATAGCCTGCTCTTTTGTGGCACTTTTTACTGATGTTTTAACAGCTGTTAAAGTAAAGCTACCTAGGGGTATCATTATTAAAGTAAACAAAACCAAACTAATTATAGCTTCTATTACTGTAAACCCTTTTTTACTTTTTCTTTTTTTGATACCCATAGCTTCACACACCTTTTCTATTAGTTTTTAATGATTTTAACCTTGCCATCTGTGGTTACATTAACTCTTGGACTTTTTTCGTCATCCTTATTTATTATTAAATTAACTTCTTTATCTGAACTATTTACAATTTTTATGTTAGCTCCAGATTTATCATCTTTATTTACTCTCTTCTCTGAGAATATTTCAAAGTTTATATCATTTCCATTTGGTTTAAATTCTTCTCCATTGCCCTCAAATTTTGTTGGGTAACTTTTTCCTTCAACCTTGTATTTGTAATAGTACTTTCCATTGTCACCTGAAATGTACATCTCAATATTACTTACTGAGTTTTCATCATTATTTAAATATGTTTTTTTATCCTTATCATCTGATTTACCTAAAACTATTGTTGGTAAATCTGAATTTATAGGCCTAACAGTCATTAAGAAATCATTCTTAACCTTTGAATTTTCTAATTCATTTTCTATTGTTCCTGTTCCAACTGCACTTGCTCCTGAAAATGGATTTTCCTTACCATACTTCTCATCAGCTGTTGTAAATTCTTCTTTTGAAGCATCTATCTTTGGAATTGCAACAAGTTGTATATTCATATTTGCTGATACATTTCCATCAGTTTGTGCACTTAAATTAAAATTAAGTATATTTATGTGCTTTGTATTCTCTTCAATAGACTTCATAAATTTCATAACATTATCATAAGTACCATTTACACTTAATGAAACTGTCATTTGGCTTAAGTTATATATTTCTTCTTGCTTTTTATCTTTGCTATCTTCATTTTTCTTCTTATCAGTTATATTATTATAATCATTAACTATTCCCTGTATTTGATTTGGATTTTCATCATCCTCACTTTTACTAGAGGAATCTTCATCTTGCTTGTCCATAACTGGCATAGTTTTTATTTCAGAAAAACTCATAGTTCCTTTAACATTTGCATCATTCATAAGATTATTTAATTCTAATATTATATTGGGCTGTGATATGTTTGAATAAAATCCTGATGTTAAGTTTTGAATTTCTGAGTTAAAAATATTTATTTCTTCTTTATTAGGTTCTGTAGAATTAACCATTTTCACATCATGGTTATATTCTTCTTTTACTTTTAGTTCCTTTGATTTTAAATCTTTTAATTTGTTATATTGATAATCCCAAACCACTTTATAATATCCAAAACCAACAACCCCTAGAGCTAGGACAAATAATAAAGTTTTTTCTCTTTTATTAATTTTCATTATTTCCTACCTCCTTTAAAGTACAATTTATGGAGAATGAATAGTCTCCCTGTGCATTTCTTTCTCCAATTCCACTTATATATGTATTTTCTATAAAACCTAAATTATTTAAGTTATATTGAAGATCACTTATAGCACTTCTTGTTTTTGATAATGCTTGTATTGTTAAAGTTTTATTATCTATACTTATTTGAGTAAATACTAAATCCTTAGGAACAGTACTATTTATTATCTTAATTCTTTGAGTAGTTACATAATTATTATCATAAACTTGTTCTGTAGCTACCTTCACATCATTATAATACTTTTCTAAAGCATCATGCTCCTTTTCAACCTTCGTTGCTACACCTAACTTTTCTTTCATATCTGGGTTATCTATTTCCCCTTCATAATAACTTATGTTTTTATCTAAAACATGCCCGTGTATAATATTTATGGAAAAATTAACTACAAATATAAAGACTAAAGCTCCAATTAATCCAAATCCTATGTATTTTCTTTTTGAATCACTTTTTCTTTCCTCAGTTATATGGGAGAAAAAGTTAAAATCTCTCATTATTTATCACCAACCTAAAGTCTTATTAAGGCTCCAATAGCGTTTATGTATTCTGAAATATTCACTTCTTCAACGCCTTTTTTAAATTCTATATTACTATTTCCCTGAACTATCTTTACTTTCATGTTTAGTTTAGTAGATACATATCTTTCTAGTTCCTTTATGTTTGAACTTCCTCCACAAATATATATCTTGTCTATATTATTTTGAGTATTTTTACTTTTATAATATTTAATTATTCTACTAGCTTCATCAAACCAAGAATCTACAACCTCTCTAACAACATGCTCTAAAGGCCCTTCTTCTCTATTCATCAAATTACAATTTTCTCTCTTTTGCATTTCTGCATTTTCTAATGAAATTTCTAAGACCTTTGATATTTTGCTATTTAAATAATTCCCACCAGATTTTGTAGTTTTTATAAGTATTAACTCATTTTCTTTTATTATTGTTAATGCTATATTTTCAGCTCCCATATCAATACTTAAAATAGACTCCTTTATTTCAGGATTCATTACGTAATAAGCTTTTCTTTTGGAATTATAATTTAAATCTAAAGCATATGGTTTTCCACCAATTTTATTAACAAGCTCTGCATAGGAATAAACCATCTTATTGGGATAAACAACAATTAAAACCTCTAGCTTTTCATTCCCATCAATAACCTTTTCCCCTAAAACATTATATTGAATCATATGATCCTCTAAGTTTATAGGAAGATATTGCTGAACTTCGTACTTAATAACTGATTCTATTTCATCCTCATTAACCTTTGGAATAATAATTGTTCTATTTATAATAGAAGTGCTGTTTGTAGTGAAAATTACATTATCATTCTTAACATTATTAGAATCCAAAGCATCATTAATAGCCATAGCTAAATTATCTATATCATTAATATGACCATCATCTATACTGCCTTTCGGAGTCTTAAAAGAAAAAGCCTTGTCTATACTAACCTTATTTTTATGATATCTTCCAACAACAACCTTGGTATTCTCACTTCCAACATCAATAGAAATAGCTTTTTTACATATAACAGCCTTAGCTTTTTTCTTACTACCTTTTTTATCATTCTTTTTCTCCGAATTTTTCTTCTTAAGAGCCTTAAGTATATCAGAAACATCCATATGCAATATACTTTTCTTCTCTTTATTTTCCATTGCCAAAACTTTCCCTCCTTTACCTTTATAGTTGAAAAGTGTAAGGAACTATTTCCTTACACTTTTAATTATATTACTTAAATATTTTAATAAAATTTAGTGTGATTCTTGAATCTTTTCTTTATCTTCTTTAGGTAATGCTGTATATGTATCAGCTTTGTCACCTTTATTTGAATCTGTTTGATATTCTTCAAGTTTAGCACTTGGATAAATCTCATTATCATCTAAAAATACTTTTACTACTGGTTCATTTTCCTTTCCAGTTACTTGTACTTTAAATACGCCACCATTAACTGACTGTGAAGTAACTTTTCTTTGTAAAAATGAACTTAAAGGTTTATTAACAGTTGTACTAATAGCAGTTTCATTTACATTTGCTAAATCAGTATCATAATTACCTTTATTAGCTTTTATTGTACCATCTGCTACTAAAGTCTCAGTAGTATCATATATTGATTTTGCAGTTGCTACATCTGCCTTAACTTTAGATTTTCTTTGAATTGATAAGAAATTTGGTATAGCTATTGCTGCTAATATTGCTATGATTGCTATTACGATAATAAGTTCAATTAGCGTAAATCCTTTCTTCTTTTTGTTTTGTTTTTTTGTATTCATTGGTTTTCCTCCTTAAAATAATATGTAATTTATAATAAAGTTTTTACTTTATTTCCTATATTTCAGGATATAACTGTTTGGTTTTATCCCCAATTAAATAAACAACAATTTCTGGTTTACCATTATTTAAATTAACGTAAACATTAAAATACCCATTTTCATCAGATTGAGGATAAATATTATCATTTTTTAAATATTTATATATCATTTTTAAATTATCTTTATTATTTTCATTATTATCCTTAAATCTCCTACCTGGGAAATTTATACTAAAAGCTTTATTAGGATCATCTCCTGTTTTTAATGTATTTTCTGCAATCATAGTTGCTGTTGCATCATATATATTCTTGGCTGATGATACATCCGCTTGAACTCTAACTTTCCTTTGAATAGCTAAAAAGTTTGGTATAGCTATAGCTGCTAATATTCCTATAATTGCTACAACTATAATAAGTTCTATTAAAGTAAAGCCTTTTTTCCTTCTCTCACTTCTAATACTCACTTTTTTCATCTCCTAAAATTTAAACTAACTTATACTGTTATACATTTTAAACATAGGTGTTAATATTGAAATTAGTAGGAATCCTATAATTATTCCCATAAGAACTATCATTGATGGCTCTATTAAGGCTGTTGCTGTTTTTATTTCTCTTTCTAGTTCATCATCATAAAAGTCTGCTGTTTTATCTAATATGCTATCTAGTGAACCAGCTTCCTCTCCAATCTTAACCATGGAAGCAAGCATTGGCGGGAAGATTTTTATATTCATTATTGAATCTCCTAACCCTTCCCCTTTTAAGACCTTTTCTTTTACTTTTAATAATTCCTTTTCTGCAATTTTATTTCCAACTACAGAGGCAACTATTTCTATAGAGGTTACTAAAGACATTCCACTTGATGATACTATTCCCATAGTTCTTGTAAATCTAGAAACTATTATTTTTTGAGTTAATTTCTTTATTACTGGAATTTTTAAGTTTATTGAACTTAACTTATATTGACCCTCTTCACTCTTTAAATATTTGCCAAGTAATATAATTGCTGTTACTAAAATTAAAAAAATTATAATTCCATACTTACCTAACATTTTGCTTGTCCCAAGAACCATCTTAGTCGACATTGGAAGGTCTACATTATTTTCTTCAAACATCTGCACAAAGGTTGGCATTACAAAGGTAAGAATAAAAGTAATAGCAATAATAGCTACCACTCCAAGAACTATAGGATAAATCATAGCACTTTTAATCTTTCCTCTAATCTTTGTCTCTTTTTCGTAGTACTCAGCCATTCTTTTTAAGATTATATCTAAGTTACCACTTCTCTCCCCAGCATCAATCATACTAGTAAGTAAGTTAGGAAAAACATCTTTTCTTTTTCTCATGGAACTTGCTAGGGTTTCTCCTCTTTTCAACTCTCCGTTTACTCCAATTAAGGCTTCCCTAAGCTTTGGTTTCTCACATTGTTCTATTAATATATTTAAAGCCTTACCAATAGACAATCCAGAATCTAACATAACATAAAACTGTCTACAAAATACTGCTATATCCTTAAGCTTCACTTTACTATTAAAAGAAAAACTCTTTTTACTTTTACTATTTTCCTTTTCTATACTTAGAGGATAATATTGATTTGATAAAAGCATTTCCCTGATTTGACTTTCAGAATCAGCACTTTGAGAACCTTCTATTCTTTGTCCTTCTGAATTAATAGCTTTATATTTAAAAATTGCCATAATTCATCTCCTTTTCTTTTAGCAAATTACATATCATAAGTTATATTTAACATTTCTTCAACTGTGGTATTTCCCTCTAAGACTAAACTTCTACATGCTTGTCCAAGAGTTCTCATGCCATTTTTAATTGAAATCTCCTTAAGAATATCCGCACTTTTATTTTCTAAAATAGCCTCTCTATGTTCTTTAGTCACTTCCATAATTTCATAAATACCCATTCTACCTACATAACCAGTATTATTACAATAAGCACAACCTTTACCTTTATGAAGTATAAGTTCTTCATTTTTATCTATATTTAATATTTCTTTTTCATATGGTGTAGCATCATATTGTAATTTACACTTTGGACAAATTTTTCTAACAAGTCTTTGAGCTATAACTCCTTTAATAGCATTTGCAATTAAATATCTTTGAACCCCCATATCCTCAAGTCTTAAAATACTAGATGGAGCATTATTAGTATGTAAAGTTGATAAAACTAAATGACCTGTAATAGCAGATCTTATTGCTATTTGAGCCGTTTCAGAATCTCTTATTTCTCCAATCATTATTATATCTGGATCCTGTCTTAATATAGATCTTAATCCCGTTGCAAAAGTTAACCCCACTTTATTATTAACATTAACTTGGTTAATTCCTTCAATTGATACTTCAACAGGATCTTCTATAGTAATAATATTTTTACTATCTGTATTTAGCTCATTTAAAATAGTATAGAGCGTTGTTGTTTTACCACTTCCTGTAGGACCTGTAACAAGAATTATTCCGTTAGAATGCTTTGTTATTTTTTCTAATAAATTAAGTTCATAGTCCTTTATTCCAAGCCCTTCCTTAGAAATTATGAAATTTTCTTTATTTATTATTCTTATAACTATCTTTTCTCCTGTTATCATTGGAAGAATAGATACTCTTAAATCAATTTGTTTATCTCCAAATCTAGTAAGAATTCTTCCATCTTGAGGAAGTCTTTTCTCTGATATGTCTAAGTTTGCTAAAATTTTAATACGAGTAACTAAGGGAGCTAGGGTATCTACTGGCAAAGTAGATATTGTATGTAATTTACCATCTATTCTATATCTAATTCTTAATATATTTTCATAGCTTTCAATATGTATATCACTAGCTCTTTCCTCTACTGCATTTTTCATTACATATTCAATCATTTTTATAATTGGAGCATTATCTAAGTTATCAACTTCTTCAATATTATCTAAAATAAGATTATTTCCTTCATCAACTTCCTTAGTTAATTCTTCCGCTGCTGATAAAACCTTTTGGTTTGAATAATATATATCTATAGCTCTTTGAATAGATTGTTTTACTGCTATATAAGGACGCACATTTAAACCTGTAGAAATCTCAACATCATCTATTGCAACTATATCTAAGGGATCTGCCATTGCAACCTTTATGGTATTATCATCTATTTCATATGGAACTATTAAATGCTTTCTACAAACATTTTCTGAAATCATCTTTATAGCTCTTCTATCTATTCTTATAATTTCAAGATTTACTCTTTCAATATTTAATTGTTTTTCTAAAACTTCTATTATATCCTCTTCAGTAACAAAGTTTTGTTCAACTAAAATTTCTCCAAGCCTCTTTCCAACCTGCTTCTGAATAATCAATGCTTCTTTAAGCTTATCCTCTGTAAGCTTTCCTGATTCAATTAGTATATCTCCTAAACGCTTCTTCTGATAACTAATCAAAGAAAATGCCTCCTTTTCAAGTTAAAAATTTAACTATAAAACTTAATCTAAACTAGTATATTAAATTTTTTACACCCCAAAATATATTGGTATTATTATGTTTCCAAAAAATATTAAAATAATAGTAGATATTCCTATAGCTGGTCCAAAGGCTATATAATCACCTTTTTTCTTTTGTTTAAATAAAATAGCTAATACTGCTATTATTCCCCCAATAATAAATGATAAAAATATATTTATTATTGCTAATTTCCACCCTAAAAAAATTCCTGCTATGGCATGTATCTCTATATCTCCACTCCCCATAGCTAATTAAAAATATTACTAAAGCTGATATTACTAATCCCATAAAGTAATTTAATAAGTTTTCTCCAAAATAAAACTTTTCTATTAGGGCAAAAATAATCCCAAGTATTACAGCTGGGTAAGTAGTAACCGCATAAACATCTTGGGTATCGTAATCTATAAATGAAATTACTATGAGAAATGTAATTAAGACTATGTACTTAACTGTCAAAAAAGATATACCATAATATTTATATACACAAAAATATAAAAAACCTGTAAGCAATTCTATTAGTGGATATCTTATAGATATTTTGCTCTTACAATATCTACACTTTCCACCTAAAAACAAATAACTAAAAACAGGTACTAAATCTATAGGCTTTAATTGTTTTTTGCATGTACCACAATGTGAAGGCGGAAATGCTATAGATTCCCCTGCAGGAATTCTAAAAATACACACATTTAAAAAACTTCCAATTATTAATCCAAATAAAAAAAATATTATAGACACATTTCCTCCAAAATCATTCAAAAATGAATTATTTATT
>OASU01000342.1_pt1 | contig 16082 bp, 7 predicted proteins | sample 1475801 | NCBI WGS metagenome assembly OASU01 (sample SAMEA2579919, study PRJEB22360) | human gut metagenome | biome: human gut; feature: human-associated habitat; material: faeces | place: Denmark | collected 2008/2010 | reverse complement strand
CCAATGCGCAGAGGAGCCCCCGGAGCCTACCGAAGAGGCTGTGGCTGCCGTTGAGGCGTTGCCGGAGGCTGGGGAGACCGAGGTCTCCGAGGAACCGGCCGCCGAGGAAACCGCCGAGCAGATCGAAACCGAAACCTCTACCGATGCCGCCGTTGAATCCGAACAGGATGAGCGTGATGCAGGTACCAAGGCAGTCGAGGAATTCTCGAAGAATCTGCGCACGCTTGAGGGCAAGTGGTACGTGTTGCACACCTACTCCGGCTATGAGAAGCGCGTGAAGACCAACGTTGAATCCCGCGTGGCCAGCTTTGGCTTGGAAGACAAGATCTTCCAGATCGAAGTGCCGATGGAAGAGGTCGAGAAGCACACCGAAAAGGGCAAGAAGATCATCACCCGCGTGCGTGTTCCCGGCTATGTGCTGATCCGCATGCTTCCTGATGAGAACGCCCGTCGCATCGTGCGCGAGACCGAAGGCGTCACCGGCTTCGTCGGACCGACCAAGGAACCGGCGCCGCTGTCGCGCAAGGAAGTCGTATCCATGATGGCCCCGATGATCGCCTCCGAGGCGCTCAAGAAGGCTGGCGACAAGCCGGCCGCGGCCAAGAAGCGTACCCTCGAGGTCTCCTACGCCGTCGGCGATCAGGTCACCGTCACCGATGGTCCGTTCACCACCATGGCCGCCGTTGTCTCCGACGTGGAGCCGACCACCCAGAAGCTCACCGTGCTCGTGTCCATCTTTGGTCGTGACACTCCGGTGGAGTTGGGCTTCAACCAGGTTGAAAAGCTCGCCTGACGTCCCGTGACGGTGTGCCTTGACGTCACACATGTTCCGGAAGTCGGGAATCAATCGTGAGGAACCTGAAACTTCGAACCCCGCAGCGATGCGGGGTTCTTCGGTATTCACGCAATGTCGCAACGCAATGTCGTGGCGGGTAGGCATAATGGGAAAGCTTGTGTCTGGAGGGTTTCGTATGCCCGAAACGAGCTCGTGGCCCGCTAGCACAGCACAGCAATATACGTTGCGGAAGGAACCGGTTATGGGAAACCACATCCGGTGCCGCTAACACCGCTTCATAGAAAGAAGAACCATACAATGGCTCCTAAGAAGAAAGTCTCGGCGCTGATCAAGCTCCAGATTCAGGCCGGCAAGGCCAATCCGGCCTCGCCGCTGGGCCCGGCTCTGGGTTCCCATGGCGTGAACATCATGGACTTCTGCAAGGCATACAATGCCCAGACGCAGGACAAGATGGGTCAGGTCATCCCTGTCGAGATCACCGTCTACGAAGATCGTTCCTTCACCTTCATCCTGAAGACCCCGCCGGCGGCAGCTCTGCTGAAGAAGGCCGCGGGCATCCAGAAGGGTACCGAGAACCCGCTGACCCACAAGGTCGGCTCCGTCACCAAGGCTCAGGTCCGTGAGATCGCCGAAATCAAGATGGCCGATCTGTCTGCACGTGACGTCGAAGCCGGCATGAAGATCATCGAGGGCACCGCCCGCTCGATGGGTATCACGGTTACCGACTGAGAGGAGAAGGACAAATGGTAAAGCGTTCCAAGAAGTATCGCGAAGCGGCCGAAAAGGTCGATAGCAACAACCTTTACACCGCCAACGAAGCCATCGCTCTCCTCAAGAGCATGCCGGAGTACAACTTCGACCAGACCGTTGAAGCCGTGCTGCGCCTGAACGTGGATCCGCGCAAGGCCGATCAGCTGGTTCGCGGTTCCGTGAACCTGCCGAACGGCACCGGTAAGACCGCCAAGGTCCTCGTCTTCGCCCGTGGCCCGAAGGCCACCGAGGCTCTCGAGGCCGGCGCCGACATCGTCGGTGACGACGACCTCGTCGAGAAGGTCGCCGGCGGCTTCCTTGACTTCGATTCCGTCGTGGCCACCCCGGACATGATGGGCAAGGTCGGCCGTCTCGGCCGCGTGCTCGGCCCGCGTGGCCTGATGCCGAACCCGAAGACCGGTACCGTGACCATGGATGTCACCAAGGCCATCAAGGACATCAAGGGCGGCAAGGTCGACTTCCGTGTCGATAAGAACGGCAACCTGAGCTTCCTCATCGGCAAGCTCTCCTTCACCGAGCAGGCTCTGGAAGAGAACTTCAAGGCTATCGCCGACGAAGTCAAGCGTCTGAAGCCGTCCACCGTGAAGGGCCGTTACGTTACCAAGGCGACCATCACCTCCACGATGAACCCGGGCGTCCCGGTCGATCCGGCGATTCTCGCCTGATTGCACGCCTGGCTGTAATCAACGCCTGACAAGACCCGCACCTGTCGATTGACGGATGCGGGTCTTGTCGTATGCGGAACCATGCGGAATCAGGAGGGATGGATTCCGAACAGCCGCAATCGAGTGCGGCTCAGTGCTCACGCATGCGGCCGATGGCAAGAGCGGTGGTGAGCACATAGGCGTCGCGCGGGTCGGTGGCATCCCAGCCGGTGGTCTCCGCGGCGCGCTTGAGTCGGTAACGCACCGTGTTCGGGTGCACATTAAGCTCCTTGGCGGTATTCTCCAACGAACTGCCGTACCTGAGGAACGTGGAGACCGTCAGATAGGTCGGGTCATCGGGATTGTCGCCGCGCAATACACGGTAAACGTTCCGATACAGTTCTTCGCGGGCGTAATCGTCACCCAGCAGCGCACGTTCCGGCAGCAGTTCATCCGCACGCAACGGGCGCGACTGCGTCGATAGGGCCGGTGCCGCCTGCAATGAGAACAACGTCTCCCGCAGGGCATGCGAGGCACCGGCGACACCGGAACGTACCGGACTCAGATACACGGAATCGGATTCGGCGAATGCCGGCATCACCGAAGTGCAGGTGACCTCCGGAGTGGCCGCGCCAATCTGCCGCACCAACATCAGCAGAAAACTGCCGTATGTGCCAATAATCGCGTTCTCACCGCCTAAATCGCGTACGGACTTGCGGGCGGCCAGAGAAGCGGCCATCGGATTGGAAGCCGGCACCCCGCCGATGGCGAAGCAGTCGAATGCGCCGCGCCATGCGAGCACATTCAGCAACGAAGTGACGCGTTCGTCGGCGATGCCGTTCATCAGGCATTCGAATGCGAGCCGTTCGATGGTGGAATCGTCGGTATGACCTGACAGCAGGTCAAGAATGTCAGCCTGATCGGAATTCATACTCGTCAAGTCTAGTCGGTGACGCCATGAATTGCGGTGGGTCGCGTGCGACGGGTGCATCGCGCATTCGGGCCGTAACGGTAATATGCCGGATATGACCGAAGTACGAAAATCCAGGAGCCGTGGTGCGCGACTCTCCGGCTTCTGCCGTTGGACGCTGGCCGTATTGGCATGTCTGTGGCTGGCATGGTGCTGCGCCATCGGGCCGCTGTACTGGTACAACGTGGGATTGGACGGCTTCGGCTGGGCCAACATGCTGATTCTGGCGCTTTCCTTCGCCGTGTTTTTCGCCATCGTCGTGGCACTGGTCAGATTCGGACGGGGCCAGCGCGTACTGCCGAGGTATTTCACACGACGGCATGAGCGGCTGCATGAAGAAGTCGAGGGCACGCCGACCACCATTCTCGGCATCGTGCTGAAGCATGTGCACGATGCCGCGCATAGCCGTCCGGGGCGTGCCGTGCATGCCGTGGTCATCTGGGTCGGACGCAAGCTGACGCGTTGCACCGACTGCTGGTGGAAGCTCATGCTGGTGTTCGTGATCGGCTGGCTGTGGATTCCGACCACATTGCTGGCTGCGTACGGTGCCGACATCCGTTCGCAGATCCGTGAGTTCAGCTGGGCCTGGAACCAGTGGACCGGGCTCAAACAGCCGTATATCGGTTTCTTCTCGTTCGTGCCGATGGACATCTATCCGACCGCGCACTACATGTGGCCTGCGAACCCGACCTATCTGACCGATCAGCACAATATCGTGCTGACGGTGTTCTACGGCGCCGTAGCCGCAATCTCACGCTATTTCACGGATTCCAATGATGCGGGCATCGTGACGCTGGCGGCGTTGCAGTGGCTGTTCGCCGCCTTCTGCTGCGCGGCCACCGCGAACCGTTTTTTCAACCTGCCTTGGCGCAGACTTGGCGTCGGTTCCTTCGATTTTTCCCATCCGGAACGTCATGACTGTTGGAATCAGCGTGATTTCATGCATCCGGAAGCCGGTGTGGTCGCGCGCCCCTCCCGTTTGCGCGCCGGTGCGAAGACGCGTTTCGTGATACTGCTGTTCTTCATGGTGTGCCCGTTGGCCGTGTTCGCCACGATCTCACTGACCAAGTCGCCACTGTTCGCCTTCGCGTTCGTATGGTGGTTCGGGGTGTGGTACGAACTGCATATGACACATATCAAGGCATTGCCGACCATCAACGGCAAGCCGACGCGACTGCGCAAGCGTTCCATGCTCGCATTCTTCATGTCGAGCGTGGTGATGCTGATCAGCGCGAAATACGCCTGGTACATCATCGTGCTGGCGTTGATCCTGGCGTTGCTGAACGACCGCAAGCGCTGGAAGACCTATGTGGTCACCCTGCTGCTGCCGACCGTGCTCATCCATGGCGGCATCGTATTCCTCGCGGATTCCGGTGCGATCATCAGCGGTGACCCCATCGAAAGCCGAGGCATTCAGCTGCAGCAGATCGCGCGCGTGGCGAAATACAATCCACAGGGCATTCCGGCGGACGCGGCCTCGAAGCTCGAGCCGATCTTCAACCTCGACCAAATGGCCGACGCATATTACCAGCAGGACGCCGACCCGGTGAAATCCTCCGGCATCCAATCCAAAAAGGTGAGCTACAAGTGGCGCACCGTCACCAAAGAGGACATGGAGAACTTCAACAAGGCGTGGCTGGAAATCGTCAAGGCGAATCCAGTGATTGCGCTGGACGCCTTCTTCGCCGAATGCTTCGGCTACTTCGATGTGACCGACCTGACATACGTCTCGATGGACTATTACGTGAACAACGATTATGTGCAGGAAGATAACGACTGGATTCACCTGTACAACCATGAGTGGCGCGACAAAGTGGCCGACTTCGCCAAACAGTGGGGGAAAATCCCGGTGTTCGGCTGGTTGGTGCATGGCAACCTGTATGTGACGCTCACGCTACTGATCGGTGCGGCCGAGGTGGTGCTGCGTCGCTGGCGTTCGTTGTCGTGGCATCTGCCGTTGCTACTGCTCATGGGCGTGATGATCACCGCGCCGGCGAATAATTTCGAGCGTCACATGCTGCCCGTCGCCTTCGTGTTCGGGTTCCTTTGCTTGCAGTTCTGGCGTGAGTCGCGCCGGCAACGGCATACGGCGATGCCGACCGGCTCCTGATGTCTCCTAAAGGGCTACCTGCCCGCCGTGTGAGCGCTTTCACGCGGTGAGGGCGTCGGAGGTTTGCCGCTGGGTGTGATAGCCGCTATTTTCCAACGGTCTGTTTTTGGGTTAGGTTTGAAGCCGTGCGAAGATGCTCACACGGCGGGCAGATAGCATGTCAGGGGGTATTGGATGGGATTGATGGATTCGGCGTTGACGATGCCGGGCACCTGTGTTGCGGCCGATTGCGTGTTGTCCTTGGATTCGGTGGGCTCTACCAACACCTACGCCGCCGATTTGGTGCGCTCCGGTGAACTGTACGGTGATGCTCGGCGTGGAGGTGAGATCGCCGTGGTGTGTGCCGATGCGCAGACCGCCGGCCGAGGTCGCCTCGACCACCGATGGACCAGTAGGCCGGGGGAGTCGTTCACCGTCAGTTTCGTGGTGAACGTGCCCGTGTCGATCGTGCGCGACGCATCGATCGGCGGTTGGTTGCAGATGATCGCCGGATTGGCCGTACTGGAGGCGATTCGCGGGGCTTGCCCGCACCGGAGCGCCGAGCCGCAGCTCAAATGGCCGAACGACATCGTTGTCGGCGGCAGGAAACTTGGGGGCATTCTCGCCGAAATGGTGCCGATTCCCGATTGCGGCGAACGTGTGGCGATCGTGTTCGGCGTTGGCCTGAACCTCAACGTTCCCGTCGACCGTTTGCCTACGGAGAACTCAATCTCCCTGCAGATGCTCGCAAGCGACCTGCCGGACCCAACCGCCTTGCGGGATGAATTGGCCGCCCGAATAGTGCGAGATCTCAGGTTGCGTCTAACCGATTTCGAGGCCGACCCTCAGCGCGAGGCCAAACGTTGCCTGGAAGCCATGAATGTGGTCTGTTGGACCTTGGGCAAGCCCTGTGAAGCGCATTTCACCGACGGTTCCGCCCTTCAAGGCCGGGCGATCGCCCTTAACCCTGATGCCTCCCTCACCATTCGGGATCGATTTGGGGCGCTTCACCGAGTCACCACCGCCGACGTGGGCGTACTCCAAAACCGGTGATTCGACGAACGGAAGGCGTATCATGCCCTCACGGTGAGGTGAAGGGCGGCATGCGTCAATGGGTGATGCGTTCCGGTCCCTACCGAAGCTTCGCCAATCCGGCAGCCACCGCCGAGGCGACGACGGCCTTGATGACGTCGCCGAACACGAAGCCCATGGAAGCGACGGCCACGACCGGCAGGGATACGCTCGTGACGGCGGACTGAATGATGAATCCGAAGAGATAGTCCACGGCGACGCAACCCACCAAGGCCGCGCCGCAATACCGTGCCGCGGTCAGCATGCCGCCTTTGGTCGAGTCGGTGCGCGCTTCGCCCTTGAGCAGAGAGGTGATGACGGCGGCGGGCAGGAATCCGAGCAGGAACCCGGCGCTCGGTCCGACCAGCGCCAGGGTGGAGGCGCCACCGGCGAATACCGGCAGTCCGAGGGCGCCGGCGGCCAGATACAGGGCGATGGCTGCGCCGGCCTGCCGCCAAGGCAGCATGAGGGCGGCGAGCATGATCACAAAGGTCTGCAGAGTGATGGGCACCGGGGTGCCGGGTACGGGAATTTCGCCGGCGGCGGAAGCGGCCCATAGCAGGAGCGCAAACAGCACCGGTTTGAATATGGAGCCGAATTTGCCGTTGGACAGCGATTTGATGGTAAGGATTGCGTGGTGCATGAAATCTCCTTGAAATAGCGACGAAAGGACGTGATTCGTCAACCGACGGGCTTAATCGTAGAAAAATGAAGTTACGACTACGTTTGTGGAGCCGTACAAAAAGACCGCGTCACTTTTGTGGAAAACGAGTGTTCGTGCAGCCGCAAAAGCGAGCAATGTTGACAACATGCCTAAAAACGTCAACACACTCTTGGTGGCCAATCGTGGTGAGATTGCGCTACGTGTAGTGCGCACCGCCCGCGAAATGGGGATTCCCACGGTGGCGGTGTATGCCGAACAGGACCGTCATGCGCAATATGTGCAGATGGCCGATGACGCGTATCTGCTGTCGGGCGACACCTACAAAGACACGTATCTCAACGAGGATCTGTTCATCGACATTCTGCACCGCAGCGGCGCCGATGCGGTGCATCCGGGTTATGGCTTCCTTTCCGAGGTGGCGAGTTTCGCGCAGAAGGTGATCGATGCCGGCGCGACATGGGTCGGCCCGAATCCGAAGGCGCTGGTCGATCTGGGAGACAAGATCACCGCACGGCGAGTGGCGACCTTCGCCAAGGTCCCGCCGGTGCCGGGCATCTCGCATTCGATTTCCGACATGCGCCTGCTGCTCGACTTCGCGCATACGCACGGCTATCCGCTGATGTTGAAGCGCACCGACGGCGGTGGCGGCCGCGGCATCACGCTGGTGCGCAACGACGATGAGCTTCGCGGATTCTACATGAATCATGATGCGCTGCAGGGCGGCGACCTGAACGAATACTTCGTGGAACGCTTCATCGACAAGGGCCGTCATGTGGAGACGCAGTGCGGCCGCGATACGCATGGCAACTTCACCGTGTATTCCACGCGCGACTGCTCCGTGCAACGCCGCAATCAAAAGCTGGTCGAAGAGGCCCCGGCGCCGTTCCTGCCCGACACCGTGATGGAACAGCTCGCCCGTTACTCCCGCAACCTGTTCGAAGCCGTGGGCTACGTGGGTCTGGGCACCTGCGAATTCATGGTGACCGAACAGGGCAAGGTGTACTTCCTGGAGGTCAATCCGCGTCTGCAAGTCGAACATACCGTCAGTGAGGAGGTATGCGGGCTTGACCTGGTGCGCGAGCAGCTGACGATTGCGAACGGCGGTGAACTGACGGTGGAGCATCCGATTCGAGGCCATAGCTTCGAGCTGCGCCTCACCTGCGAGGATCCGGCCAAGAACCTGACGCCGAGCTCCGGCACGCTCACCGCGTTGCGTTGGCCGTCCGGTCCGGGCATCCGCGTGGATTCCGGTGTGCTTGAAGGCGACACCATTTCGCCGAAGTTCGATTCGATGATGGGCAAGCTCGTCGTTACCGCCTCCGATCGGGCGAACGCCGTGGCCCGCGTGCGTCGTGCGTTGGAGGAGCTGAGCATCGAGGGCGTACCGACGCCGGTCAGCCTGTTCGAACGAATCTTCAACGATGATGAATTCACCGCCGAGCATGGTGCCGCGTATGACGTGAGCACGAAGTGGCTGGAACGTAAGTACCTCAATAAGGAGGCCGCCTCCTCGCACGGCGGTCAGCCGGCCTCGCTGAGCGGTGCCGCCGACGAAGGCAAGGATATCGAATCCAGCGAGACCTTCGTGATCGAAGTCAACAACCACAGGGTGTCGCTGACGGTACCGACCGACATCGTGGCGAACCTGACCGGTTCGGCCAAGGCCCGCGACGCCAAACGTGCCATCCAGCCGCTGCGTGGGCAGGGTCTGCATCACGTCAAACGGGGCCCGCAGGCCAGCGAAGGGCAGTCCGGCATCATTGCCTCGCCGATGCAGGCCGTGGTCACGCGCATCAACGTGGCCGAGGGGCAGGAGGTCGCCAAGGGCGATCTGCTGGTGGTGCTCGAATCCATGAAGATGGAGAACTACGTGTACGCGCCGGTCAAGGGCACGGTAACGAAGATCTTCGTCGGTCCGGCCAACGGCGTGGAGGCGGGGGAGACGCTGCTCACCATCAACGTGGCGGGTACAACCCCCGAATCCAAGGACGAGGAGGCCGAGCAATGACCGATATTCTCACCAGCCCGGCCGTGCAGGATGCCGTGGATCATGTCGAAGGCTCGCAGCCGATCCGTCCCGCGGTGTTGCGTGCCGCGCAGCTTGCGCACGAGGCGGAGGACCATGCCCGCGACCGTCAGCATGTCAAAGGCAAGCTGACCGCCCGCGAACGGCTCGATCTGCTGCTCGATACCGGCACTTTCGAGGAAATCGGCAGATTCTGCGGCGGCGACATCAACGGAGGTCAGGCGGGTGCCGCCGTCATCACCGGCTTCGGCGAGATCCACGGCCGCAAAGTGGCCGTCTATGCGCAGGACTTCTCCGTCAAGGGCGGCACATTGGGCGTGGCCGAAGGTCGTAAGATCTGCCGGCTGATGGATCAGGCACTGAATCTCAAGGTGCCGATCATCGCATTGATCGATTCCGGCGGCGCGCGCATCCAGGAGGGCGTGGCCGCGCTCACGCAGTACGGTCACCTGTTCACGAAGACCTGCGAGGCAAGCGGATTCGTACCACAGCTTTCGCTGATTCTCGGTCCGTGCGCCGGTGGTGCCGTGTACTGCCCGGCGTTGACCGATCTGATCATCATGACTCGCGAGAACTCCAACATGTTCGTCACCGGTCCGGATGTGGTCAAGGCGGCCACCGGCGAGGTGATCAGCATGGAGGATCTGGGTGGCGGCCATGTGCACAACACCACCTCCGGCGTGGCCCACTATCTGGGCGAGGATGAGGCCGATGCAATCGACTATGCGCGCACGGTGCTCGCCTACCTGCCGTCGAACTCCGATCTCACGCCGCCGACCTACGCGTATGCGGCGACCAGGGCCGACCGGGACGTAGCCAGAAGGCTTGCCGACGTCGTACCGGAAAACGACCGGCAGCCCTACGACGTGCTCGATGTGATCCGTTGCGTCGTGGACTATGGCGAATTCGTGCAGGTGCATGAGCTGTTCGCCTGTTCCGCAGTGGTCGGCTTCGCCTGCATCGACGGGCATCCGGTGGGAATCGTGGCCAACCAGCCGAATGTCAATGCGGGCATCCTCGATGTGGACTCCTCCGAAAAGGTGGCGCGATTCGTGCGTCTATGCGATGCGTTCAACCTGCCGGTCATCACGTTCGTGGATACACCCGGCTACAAGCCGGGTGCGCAGCAGGAGCATGCAGGCATCATCCGCCGTGGTGCGAAAGTGATCTATGCCTACGCCAATGCGCAGGTGCCGCTCGTCACCGTGATTCTGCGCAAGGCCTTCGGCGGCGCCTACATCGTGATGGGTTCCAAGTCGATTGGCGCGGATCTCAACTATGCATGGCCGTCCAGCCAGATCGCAGTGCTCGGTGCCACCGGTGCGGTGAACATCATCCATCGCAAAGACCTGCAGAAAGCCAAGGATTCCGGCAAGGACGTGGAGGCGCTCAGGGCCAAATACACGGCCGAGTACGAACGCACCACCGTCAATGCGAACCTGTCGCTGGAAATGGGCGAGATCGACGCGATGATCGATCCCGAGCAGACCCGCGAAACCATCGTCGACGCGTTGCGACTGCTCGCCAGCAAGAAGCGCGCCCGCAAAACCACCAAGCATCACGGCAATCAGCCACTCTGACCCCTGTAACGCTGCCCCTGGTAGGGGAGCATCAACGAAGTTTTTGCAATAGAAGTAAGGAACATCATGAACGCCTTTTTTCTCGATCGACTGAACAGCGAGCCGCACGCGCTCGCCTTCGCCGGCCAGTCCACGCCGTGGCCCGTGGCGCTTGCCGACCAGAGCACCAATCCGGTGCTCGACGGTGAGCTGCACGCTCATGCCGCTGCGGCACAGGCCCTGCTCTACCCGGTGGCCGCGGACCTGCTGGCCACCACGGGACGTCCGGTCGACCTGTTCGGCTTCGAGGCGAATCCGGCCCGTCTTGGCGACGCCGCATCCGCGGCGGCCAGCGTTCCGGGCATTGCGCTCACCCAGTTGGGTGCGCTGATCGACGCCGCCGAACTCGGCTACAATCCGGCCAAGGCCAAGCCGATCGCCGTGCTTGGCCACTCTCAGGGCGTGCTTGCCGTACATATGGTTCAGGCCATCGAACAGGCCGGTTCCATCGCGGCGGCCACCGCGCAGATCGATGAGATTCTTGCGATCGCTACGCTGATCGGTGTTGCCGGAACCCGCCAGGCCCGCCAGTTGGGGCTTGCCGCCCGTCATGGCGAGGCGACTCCGATGCTGTCGGTCAAGGACATCACCCGTGCCCAAGTGGATGCGCTGATCGCACGTGTTTCCGGCGTGCACGGTCCGATCGCCGTGGCCGTGGCCAATTCCGCCACGCATTACGTACTGTCGGGCTATCCCGAAGATCTTGCCGCATTCGGCGTGGAGGTCGCCAAGGAGCATAGGCGTCAGGCCAAGCTGCGTGAGGAGAAGGTGCGCGGCGGCCGTGTGTTCGATCCGGTGCTCGAATATCTTGACGTGACCCTGCCATTCCACAGCCCGCTGATGGCCGAAGCTGTTTCACAGACTGTTTCATGGGCGCAATCCTGCGGCATTGATGCCGATCATGCCCGTGAGCTTGCCGCCGAGGTGCTGTTCAACCATGTGGATTGGGCCGCCCGTGTGAGCGCCCTGATGAAGTCCACCGATCCGAGTGCCTTGTGGGTACTGGACTTCGGTCCCGGCGCCACCGTGGGCAAACTGTTCTCCACCGTGGCCCAAGGTACGGGCGTCGGTGTGGTGGAAGCCTTCACCACGGCCGATCGCGGTGCGCTGTCCACCTTGGAGACCTCACCGGAACGCACCCAGAATTGGACCCGTTTTGCGCCGAGCGTCATCCATACCGCTGCCGGCGACAAGGTGCGTACCGCGTTCACCGAGCTCACCGGCAAGGCTCCGGTGTTGCTCGCTGGCATGACCCCGACCACCGTGGAACCGGAAATCGTCGCCGCTGCCGCCAACGCCGGCTACTGGGCGGAACTCGCAGGCGGCGGCCAGGTGACCGCCAGTGTGTTCGACCGCCATGTGGCCAAACTCGAGGAGGAGCTCGAGGAAGGTCGCACCGTCGAATTCAACGCCATGTTCATGGACCGCTATCTGTGGAACCTGCAGTTCGGTTCCCAGCGCATCGTGCCGAAGAAGCGTGCCAGCGGCACCCCCATCGACGGCGTGGTCATCTCCGCCGGCATTCCGGAATTCGATGAAGCCGTGGAACTCATCCACAGCCTCAATGCCGATGGCTTCCCGTATGTGAGCTTCAAGCCGGGCACCATCGACCAGATTCGTCAGGTCGTACGCATCGCCAAGGCCGTGGCCCCCACCAAGGTGCTGATCGAAGTCGAAGGCGGCTCCGCCGGCGGGCATCATTCCTGGGAGTCCCTTGACGATCTGCTGCTGAGCACCTATGCCGAAGTGCGTGAACAGTCCAATCTCGTGCTCGTGGCCGGTGGCGGCATCGGTACGCCGGAACGTGGCGCCGACTACATCACCGGTGAATGGTCCACCGAATACGGTCGTCCGCTCATGCCGGTGGACGGCGTGCTTGTCGGCACCGCCGTCATGACCGCCAAAGAGGCCCACACCAGTGCGGAAGTCAAGCGGATGCTCGTCAACACTCCGGGCATCGACGCCAAGGGAGCCGCCGGCGATCCGTTCGCCCCGCTGGGTGAGCAGTGGGTGCCGAGCGGCCAGGCCTTGGGCGGGGTGACCTCCGGACTGAGCCACCTGCATGCCGACATCTACGAGCTGGAGAACTCCTCCGCCCGCTGCGGCCGTCTGTTGGTGCGCGTCATGAAGCATCCCGAGGAGCTGGAAAGCCGTCGCGAAGAGATCATCGAAGCGCTGAACGCCACCGCCAAGCCGTATTTCGGTGATTTGAAAACCATGACCTACCTTCAGTGGGCCCAGCGTTTCGCCGACCTTTCCTTCCCATGGGCTGACGAGACCTACGCCGACCGTTTCCTGCACCTGCTGCAACGCATCGAAGCGCGCGTCACCGAGCAGGAAAGCGGTGAGTTCACGTCGCTGTTCGCCTCCCGCGCCGACGTGCAGGCCGATCCGCACGCCGCCATCGCCAAGCTGGGCGAAGCCTATCCGCAGGCCGATGAGCTGACCGTCACCCCGATGGACGAGGCCTGGTTCCCGACCTTGGTGCGCGAGTATCCCAAGCCCATGCCGTTCGTGCCGGTCATCGACAACGATCTGTTGCGCTGGTGGGGTCAGGACCAACTATGGCAGTCGGAGGACCCCCGCTACTCCGCCGATTCGGTGCGTATCATTCCGGGTCCGATCTCCGTTGCCGGCATCACCACCGTCGACGAGCCGGTGGCCGACATCCTCGGCCGGTTCGAATCGGCCATGGTGCAGCGTGTCGCCGCGCATGACGTTGCGAAAGACCTGAGTGCCTTCGCGCAGCTGGGTGCCGCGACTTGCGCCGAGGAGTTCATCCGCAAGTCGCCGAACATCTCCTGGGTCGGCCATCTTATGGCCAATCCGGCGTACGGCACCGATAACGGCGACGCCGATTATGAAATCCGTAAGGTCGGCACGAACGGCGACGTCGAACAGTACGATCTCGACATCCACCTCGACACCTACTGGGACAACGATCCGGACGGCGGCGCCTCCAAGCATGCCGTGCGTGACATCGTGATCCCGCTCAACGTCAACGGCACCGAAGCCGGTCTGTTCCCGGTCGTGGACCGCGACCGCCTGCCGGAACATGTGTATCGCATGCTCGCCGACACCGCAGGCATCGGCAACATCGCCATCACCGGCGACAAGCTCACCGCCATGCCGACGATCGAACGAATGGAAGACGCCGCCGACCGTCCGTTCGGCGAAGCGCACACGCAGTATACGTTGTCGGCCAACCTCGGCTTCGACCATGAAGCGGCCACCGGTGGTGCGCTGCCGAACGACCTTGTGCCGTCCCGCATCGCCCCCGATGCGCTTGTCGGGCCGGCATGGCCGGCCATCTATGCGGCCCTCGGTTCCGTATATGTCAAGGGCTTCCCGGTCATCGAAGGCCTGCTCAACGCCGTGCATCTCGACCATCTTGTGGAACTCGAGGTGAACGAGGACGAACTCCTCGAACACACCGGCGAAACGATCGCCCTCACCAGCTGGGCCGAAGACTACTTCGAGTCCGCTTCCGGACGTGTCGTGACCATCCACGTCACCCACACCGCCGAAGACGGCACCCTGCTGGCCAATGAAACCGAGCGTTTCGCCATCCGCGGCCGCGCATACTCCGACGCATTGCCGCCGGAAGCGCCGGATTACGGCGGGCTCGATGCCGAAATCGAAAGCACCCCGCGTCGTCTGCTACGCCGTGTCACGGTGACCGCCCCGCACGAGATGACCGCCTTCGCGCGCACCTCCGGCGACTTCAATCCGATTCACACCTCCCATCGCGGCGCCGCAGTCTCCGGCTTGACGGCCCCGCTGGTACACGGCATGTGGCTGTCCGCGACCGCGCAGTACGCGGTGCAGGCGCTCGACGACAAGGGCGCACATTATGAGATCGCCGGCTGGACCTACAACATGTACGGCATGGTGCAGCTTGACGACGAAGTGGAAATCTCCATTGAGCGTGTGGGTCGTGTGGCCCACTCAGGCATGGTGCTGGAAGTGACCAGCCGCATCGACGGCAACATCGTCTCCCGCGCGACCGCCATCGTGCGCGCGCCGAAGTCCGCCTTCGTCTACCCCGGTCAGGGCATCCAGAAGCAGGGCATGGTGCTCGATGAGCGTGCCAAATCCGCTGCCGCCCGCGACGTATGGGAGCGTGCGGACAAGCTCACCCGCAGCAGGCTCGGCTTCTCGATTCTCGCCGTCGTACGCGATAATCCGAAGGAGCTGACCGCCAACGGCGTAACCTACCGTCATCCGGAAGGTCTGCTCAACCTTACCCAGTTCACGCAGGTGGCGCTCGCCACCGTGGCCTTTGCCCAGACCGCGCGTCTGCGCGAAGCCGGTGCCGATATCTGGCCGGCCTATTTCGCCGGTCATTCGCTGGGCGAATACAATGCGCTGAGTTCCTTTGCGAACGTGATCCCGCTGGAAACCGTGCTTGAGCTCGTGTTCCACCGTGGTTCCACCATGCACCATCTCATTCCTCGCGATGAGAAGGGCCGTTCCAACTACCGCATGGGTGCGCTTCGCCCGAATCAGTTCGGCGTGGGCGACGACGGCGTGCGTGAGTACGTTGAGTCCATCGCGAAGGCCTCGGGTGAGTTCCTTGAGATCGTGAACTACAACCTTGCCGGACAGCAGTATGCCGTGGCCGGCACCATCGCGGGCTTGAAGGCGCTGCAGGCCGATGCCGCCCGCCGCGTCGCCGAATGTGGAGGCAAGCCGGCGTTCATGCTGGTGCCGGGCATCGACGTGCCGTTCCATTCCACGCTGTTGCGCAAGGGCGTGCCGGAATTCCGCGACAAGCTCGACGCATTGCTGCCGGCGCACATCGACTATCGCGGCCGCTTGGTCGGTCGCTATATCCCGAATCTGGTGGCTGCCCCGTTCGCGATGACGAAGGAATTCGCGGCCAGGATTCTCGAGGTTGTACCATCCGAACGGATCAAGGCCGCGCTCGACGATCCGCAGGTGTGGGATTCCTACGCCGAGGACGATCAGAAGCTCGGCCGACTGCTGCTCACCGAGCTGCTGTCGTGGCAGTTCGCTTCGCCGGTACGTTGGATCGAGACGCAGGCCCTGCTGTTCTCTTCCGTGGAGCAGGGCGGTTGCGGTATCGAGGAATATGTTGAGGTCGGTCTCGGCAATGCCCCGACGCTTGCCAATCTTGGTGCCAAGACCCTGCGACTGCCGCAGTTCTCGGGTCGTGACGTGACCGTCTATAACGTCGGTCGCGATGAGGGCCGCGTATACATGACCGATTCCGATTCGCTCGTTGCGCAGGATGATGCCGACGATTCCGCCGTTGCCGAGATGTCCACACAGACGGTCGTACAGACGGCCGCGCAGGCTGCCACTCAGGATGCTTCCCCGGCTCAGCCTGCCGCCGCACCTGCATCGGTTGCAGCCGCTCCGTCGGCTCCCGCCGGTGCCCCCTCCCGGGCGAACGTCGGGCAAGTACC
>OASU01000327.1_pt1 | contig 16463 bp, 8 predicted proteins | sample 1475801 | NCBI WGS metagenome assembly OASU01 (sample SAMEA2579919, study PRJEB22360) | human gut metagenome | biome: human gut; feature: human-associated habitat; material: faeces | place: Denmark | collected 2008/2010 | reverse complement strand
TTTATAGGGGTTATAAAAACTTTTATATCTACTATTCATACTTTTTATGCATTTTAAGCATAGAATTGCAGCCCAAAATGAAAAAAATGCATGTATACGTCCCCAAAGGGGGTATACATGCACTTACATGGTTACTGCCTTGCTCTTTCGAGACACCTTTATTATGACTGATTATATCGAAAAAGTCTAATACTGAAATAGCATGGATAGACAGTTATAAAGCCTTATATAGACTCAATTTGTATAATCTATCCTTTATATTCTCTAAAAATACTATTATCTACAACAGTATGTTTTTTATAGTAATCGCGAACATATTCAATGAATGTTTTAACTACAACAAGATTTTCCGTATCCTTTGTATATACCATATTTGTATCACGAGTGATATAGGTCCCATCTTTGCTACGCAATGGACTTACATATATATCTCTATCCTTACAAGATCCAAGGCCCATATAGGTCAAAATAGACCATCCAAGGCCGGCGCGTACAAAGTGACGACACGTACTCATAGAATTTACATCCATCGCAACACTCGGTGGTTCTTCAAAATGCTCAGCACACCACGTTTCAATAATGTTTGCTACAGACGCATCTGTTTGATATTTAATGAATGGTACCTTCTCTAACGACTCAGGTGGTACTAATTCTTTATAAACCAAACAATACGGTTCCTCCAATAGTAATTCAGATTTACCAGATACTTCATAGCCACCACGAGAAAAGGCAACCATACAGTCACCAGAATTAAACATTTTTACTACTTGATGGCTGAAAGCAGTCTTAACTTGAATATGCACATCCGGATATTGCTCTCGAAATGATTTCAGTAAAGCTGGTAGTTCATAGTCTGCAAAATTGATGGATGATGCGATTTTTAAGGTCCCTTGAATCTTACCAGAAGCGGAATTCATAGCATTTTCTAAGGCCTCTTGATCTTGCATCATTCTTTTACAGTAGTCATAAAAAATTTCGCCTTGTGCCGTAAGAGCAATCCCTTCAGCAGTTCGCAACAACAGAGAATGGCCTAAGGCTTTTTCCATATGGCGCAACCGATAGCTTAAAGCCGGTTGTGATAAAAATAATTTTTCTGCAGCCCTTGTAATATTCCCTTCATCCACAACGGTTACAAAGGTTTGCCATTCTCTATTATCCATACAATCTCCTTTTATCGCTTATTACCAAAGATGCGCAATAAGGATAAGAATAAGTTAATGAAATCTAAGTATAGGCTCAAAGCACCTGTAATTTCAATGCGGTCTAAAATGGTTTCATCCTCCAAGAGCGCTACTTGTGTCACATTATTTTTAATGCGGTTCACATCGATAGCTGTAAAGATGGAGAATACTACAACCCCTACATAACCTAGAACTAAGCTAACAGTATCGCTAAAGCCACTAAGTACAGCCCAGTTAAAATAACGAGCCCCTATCATCACAAAAGATACGATAATCATACCAAGTAAGGCAGCCATTACATATGGTGTTAGGGATGACAAATTACGTTTCGTAGTAGCCCCTACCACGGCAAAGCCAATGAAGAACGCTAACGTGCCGATTAACGCTGGAATAACTACTTCAAATACATTATATCGCAACGATATCAAGGTCAATGTAAGGCCATTCAATGCACTATAGAGGAAGAACATGCCTTTTAAAGTCATAACATTGGCAGTATACGCACGAGCACTAAATAGGAATACTACGCCTAGTTCAACTAATAGAATAATATTAAAGTTTTCGTATGCAAAGCGTAGCCAGTTTGGATTTGCCAACGCAGCCACTCCAACACCGATAGTCGTAAATAAACCTACAACCATCCACAAGAAGGATCCCTTCAAACGTTGGGATACAATACTTTCAACCTGAGCAACTTGAGAATTACTAGGTCCTGTTACATTATATGGATTCATAGTCTCACTCCTTGTATTAAGCATTCATATTTTGACTAGTCTACACTTCGTCACTTAATTCCATCACGAAATTAGACAGTCCCTATATTATAAAATTATTATCACTAACTAGCGAGCATTAGCAATGCCTGCAAATACCTTACCGCGTTCACCGTCGATTGTTACCTCTTGACCTTCAAGGAGTACGTCATGAGCGTTTTTAGCACCTAAAATTACAGGAATGCCATAGGTAATGCCAGCAATAGCACTGTCAGAGGTATAACCATCTTCAACAGCGATAATGCCGCCTGCACGTTTTGCAATAGCCATTAATTCAGGCTCCATTGTGCCCACCACAAGGATGTCGCCGTCTTTGAAGCTTTCATAATTGCCCTTATGATTAGCAGCAATGAATACTGTGCCGGTAACGGATTTACGCAAAATACCATTACCAGATAAGAGTACTTGGCCTGCAATATGAACGCGAATCATATTTGTAGTACCTGTCGCACCAGATGGTACGCCAGCCGTTACCACAACTAAGTCACCAGACTCAATGGCACCTGTGCCAAGAGCACCTGTAATCGCTTGTTTAACCATTTCATCAGAGTTAACGATTTCATGACCTTTAATAGCCTCTACGCCCCAGCATAATTGCATGCGGCGAATTGTTTCTTCATGCGGTGTTACAGCAATAATTTTGCAAGCCGGACGATGTCGAGCAGTGCTAATTGCAGTATGACCAGATTCAGTACATGTCAAAATAGCAGCTGCCCCAAGGTTTTGAGCGATGCGCACGCTTGCTAAACATACAGCACTGGTAGTCGTCATATCCACATCTTGACGAGCACGACTTTTACTATCGTAAATAGCAGCTTGTTCTGTTACCTCAGCAATACGTGTCATAGTCGTAACCGCCTCTACTGGGTAAGCTCCATTTGCGGTTTCACCAGACAACATGATCGCATCCGTACCATCTAAGATGGCATTGGCTACGTCACTTGCTTCAGCCCGTGTAGGACGTGGATTTTGAATCATGGACTCTAGCATTTGGGTTGCCGTAATAACTGGTTTTCCTAAGTCATTACATTTTTCGATCATCATTTTTTGAAGTACTGGTACCTCTTCTGCAGGGATTTCTACACCGAGGTCACCGCGAGCAACCATGAGGCCGTCTGCTACTTCCAAAATTTCATCGATGTTTTTAACGCCTTCAGCATTTTCAATTTTTGCAATAATCTTGATATCTTTTTGTTCGGATTCAAGAATACGACGGATGGCTACGATATCTTTACCGCGTTGCATAAAGGATGCGGCTACAAAGTCCACACCTTGTTGACAGCCAAAGCGCAAGTCCGCTTCGTCCTGTTCAGATACAGGTGGCAAGCTAAGAGCTACACCTGGCACAGCCACGCGTTTACGGTTACCGATTTCACCACTGTTTTGAACAGTAGTAATGATGTTATTCCCTTCGATGGCATCGATGTGAAGTGTTACAAGACCATCAGCCAAGAGGATTTTATCCCCAACGGACACATCGCCTACAAGACCTTTGTGGTTTACGGAGCTAATCTCTTTTGTGCCTTCCACATCATCGGTAGTCAATGTAAATTGTTGGCCTGCCTCAAGGAATACCTTGCCCTCTTTAAATAGACCGAGGCGAACCTCAGGACCTTTCGTATCGAGCAATAATGCGATTGGTTTATTAACAATCATCGCCGCATCGCGCACCATTTGCATGCGCTCTGCTTGCTCTTCATGAGATCCGTGAGAGAAATTAAAACGAGCCACGTTCATGCCCGCTCGCATCATATCTTCTAAAATACCAAATTTATCCGTTCCCGGACCTACAGTACATACGATTTTTGTACGTTTCATCTTTCCTCCTATGAAAGCAATTTCTATATTGAATCTTTCACTTCTTATTATAGTAATGTTGGTGAAAGCTATTTATTATTGCACCTCTACGGATCCATCACCTAAGATAGCTTCAATAGCCTTGATAGATTCATAACTAGGATCAAAGCACATGTTTGGTGGCAAGTTAATGCGCTTCCGTTGACGGTGCAAATATAGTGATGTTGGCACAGAGCCTGCGGTGTTCGTTAACAGCCGTTTTAAGGCTTCACTATTTTCTGGCGTGTCATATTGGCTATAAATATGAATAGCCACATGCTTAGCCTGACTATAGTTTACCTTTAATGGCATAATGCGGTCTGCAATAATTTGCACACCCTTTTCATCCGCATCAACGCGGCCTTTTACCTTAACGATCATATCGACCGCAAGGAACTGTTGACTTTGACTAAAGACCTTAGGGAATGCCACTACGTTAGCTGCACCAGAATAATCTTCGATGCGAAGAATGGACATAACCTCGTTCCGCCTTGTCATGCGGTCCGTCTTATTTTCAATCAAGCCTCCAAAGGTAATGGTTTGACCGTCATATTGCTCTGGATTTTCTACGAGAGCACCTAGTTCAAATAGGCCCTCTAGCTCCTTCGCATAGCCTTGCAATGGATGGCCTGTAATGTAAAAGCCTGTATATTCCTTTTCATCCTTTAATTTATCGTCTTCCGATAAATCCTCCACATTCGGTACAGGGATGAAGTCAACGGACTCCTCTATATCACCAAAGAGACTCATGGTGCCCATAGCGGCATCCTTTTGCTCTTTAGCACCTACAGCTTGGGCGCTTTCATACATATGCAACAATTGGTTTCGGTTTTCTTTGAAACCATCCATGGCACCGCAGCGAATGAGACTTTCAAGAAGTCGTTTATTAACAACCTTATTATCAACACGTTTGCAGAAGTCCACAATATCCGTGTAAAGACCGTGCTCATTACGCTCAGTAATCAAGCGATCGATAGCATTGTCCCCTACGTTCTTAATGCCCCCAAGGCCGAAGCGAATAGCATCGCCTTGCACGGCAAAGCTGCGCTCAGAATAGTTAATATCTGGGCCTAGCACCTTAACATTATGCTTCTTGCAGGCATTGATATAATACGTCAATTTTTGCATGTTCTGCATAAAGCTAGTCATGGTAGCAGCCATGAATTCAGGGAAATAGTGAGCCTTCAAATACGCCGTTTGGTACGCAATGTACGCATAAGCCGCACTATGTGATTTATTAAAGCCATAGCCCGCGAAGTATACGAGCAAGTCAAATACTTCGTTCGCAATGGACTCTTCTATGCCATTGTTAATAGAACCTTGAATAAAGGATTCACGTTGAGCCTTTAGTACAGATTCCTTTTTCTTACCCATGGCGCGACGCATTAAGTCCGCTTGACCAAGGGAGAAGCCGCCCATGGCGGATGCAATCTGCATAACCTGTTCTTGGTACAAGATTACACCAAAGGTATCTTTCAAAATCGGTTCCAAAATTGGATGTAAATAGGTAACCTCTTTTTTACCATGACGGCGGTCGATAAAGTCCGCCACCATGCCAGAGCCCAATGGGCCTGGACGGTACAAGGCAACCAATGGAATTAAGTCTTCGAAATGTTCAGGCTTAAGGTCCATAACGAGCTTTGTAATACCTTCCGATTCGAGCTGGAATACACCAGAGGTATCACCTTTTGTGAGGATATCACAAGCTGCCTTATCGTCTAATGGAATAGCATCTAAATCAAGGTCTATACCACGGTTCGCCTTGATGAGCTTTAAGGCATCCCCCATAACCGTTAAGGTACGGAGACCCAAGAAGTCCATTTTTAAAAGGCCCAATTCCTCGATGTTATCCTTATCGTACTGCGTTACAAAGCCTTCATCATTGGCATTTTGTACCGGTACATGGTCATCTAGAGGATCTGCAGAAATTACGACACCCGCCGCATGAGTGGACGAATTGCGCGCAATCCCTTCTAGCTTTTTACCAAAATCAAATAACTCTTTAACGTTTGAATCAGCTTCGTATAAAGCTTTTAGCTCCTTGCCTTGCAGAGCCTTATCTAGTGTAATCCCCAGTTCATTGGGAATCATCTTAGCAATGCGGTTTACTTCAGCTAGTGGCAAGTCGAGCACACGACCTACGTCTCGGATAACGGCACGAGCTGCCTCAGTACCAAAGGTAATGATCTGAGATACGCGAGCTTGGCCGTATTTTCGAGTTACATATTCGATGGCTTGACCACGCTTTTCGTAGCAGAAGTCAATATCGATATCAGGCATGCTTACCCGCTCAGGATTTAAGAACCGTTCAAAGAGCAAGTCGTACTTTAATGGATCAAGGCCTGTAATGCCAAGTAAATACGCAACCACAGAACCTGCTGCCGAACCACGACCAGGACCTACTAAGATGTCGTGCTCACGGGCATAGCGTACATAGTCCCATACAATGAGAAAGTAATCCTCAAAGCCCATCGTTCCAATAACATCTAGCTCGTAGTCGAGGCGGTTTTGTAACTCTTCAGAGGTCTCCCCATAGAGGCGAGGAATTTCTCGTTCACAGACCTTACGCAAGTAAGTTTTAGACGTTTCCCCTTCTGGCACATCAAAGTGCGGCAAATGATGTTCGTCGAAATTAAACTCTACATTGCAGCGTTCTGCAATTTTTAAAGTATTTTCGATGGCCCCAGGAATATGTCCAAATAACTCTGCCATCTCATCCCCAGATTTTAGATAGAACTCATCATTCGGGAATTTTAAGCGATCTACCTCAGCACGACGTCGGCCTGTAGAAATACATACCTTAATATCCTGCGCATCTGCGTCCTCTTTTAATACATAGTGGAAATCATTAGACGCTATGATGCCAAGACCATATTCCTTGCTGAGTTTAATAAGCTCCTCTTGAGCCTTTGCCTCATCTGGCAAGCCATGATTTTGAATTTCTAAGAAGAAATTATCCTTGCCGTACGTCTCAATATACCATTCAATGGATCGCTTAGCGCCTTCCATATTATCTTGCAAAATATACTGAGGGATTTCCCCTTGAATACAAGCACTGAGGGCAATGATGCCCTTGCTGTATTGGCGCAATAAATCGCGGTCTGCACGTGGCTTATAATTAAACCCTTCAGTAGAGGCTTTCGACACGATTTTAACGAGATTACGATACCCTTCCATTGTCTCCGCTAATAGAATAAGATGTTTTAATCGTTCACGGCTGCGACCTTCTTGCTTATCAAGACGGCTACCTTCTGTGACATATACTTCACACCCAATAATCGGTTTAACGCCTTGGGCCACACATTCCTTATAAAAATAAATGGCTGCGTACATATTGCCGTGGTCTGTAATGGCAAGGGCGGGCTGATTTAACTCCTTCGCACGACGTACCATGTCAGGCAAACGACTGATTCCGTCCAGCAAACTAAACTCTGTATGACTATGTAAATGTACAAACGGCTGCATGGTACACCTCCTTTAAGGGCGATGAGCAAAATACACGTTCAATGACTTCTTACGAGCCTTCCAATCTGGCAAAAACTGTGCCACTAGATTGTGAAAGTTCTTGGAATGGTCTAAATATTTAAAATGAGCAAACTCATGAATCATAACGTACTCAATATACGCCTGTGGCCCCTCTAATAAGCGAGTGTTCATCTTGATGAGCTGCTTAGCTGGCGTACAAGAACCCCAACGACTCTTCATACGCTGCTGTTTTATGGTTGGCATAGGTACATCAATACCTTGCTTGTGGTAGCGTTGATACACGACCTTTGCCCAATGGACAAAGACCTTCTCCCCTAAATTACGCCAATAACTTTGCATTAATTTATGCTTAGCCTCAAAGGTCGTACCACGAGGTACCACCATAGTAAGAATCGCCTTTCCGTCAAAGCCAATATGAGGCTTTCCGTCCTGCTCAACTAGGCGCAACGTAACAGGAATGCCGAGGATTGATAAGCTTTCACCATTCACATACTGCAACGCATCGACACGCTTGGCATTCAATGCATCAATCTTGTAACGAGCCCGCTCAATGAAGGGCATATTCTCGATAACAAACTTGTCCACCCTATAATCCGGCACATAGGCATTCGACGACACATGGATCACACCATCCTTTGTAATGCGCATGTTCATGTTCTTCACACGCTTGATGGTTAACTCATATTCAATTCTGTCGCCATTATAGGTAATAGACCTAGTTGTTGAAGTATTCATACCTTTTATTTTATCATAAAACACTCATAAAATCGTAAAATTCTAGTAATTTTAATAGGAATTATTCGATATAGATAAAATAATAAAAAACAACAGATAGCTGATTTTAGATAATCAGCTATCTGCTAAGTAATTAAAAATATGTGAGAGACCTATTTTCTTTTCAATTTCTTCTTTCTAATATTAAAATTACCTGTTTAGAGGCTATCTCGTTATATAACACTATAGTAACATCAGCTTTAAAATCCTTCCCCACTATATAATTCTTACTTATTTCATTCCATTCTACGTTTTCTTTTGAAAGAATTCTTTTAATATCATCAAATGTAATAGAATCATATGTGATTTTAAGATTATTATTTTGATAGGCTCGACCAGACGCATAATATTCTTCACTTACTTTTTTAGAAGATATATCCTCTAACTTTTGCTCATATAATTGAAGGCTTTGCATTTGCTCCGGCCTTTTAATATACGCATGTAAAGAAACAAGTCCAATTAGTAGAAATCCAAATAAAGCAAAACCGACATAAAACTTAACTGCAAAAGGCAAACTACTCAATTTAAAATAACTTTTATTCATATTCCTCAAGTAATCCCAATTTTAATAATTATTCAACAAACAAATAAATTTAAAAAATTATAACTTCACTTAATATTTTATTATTAATGCATAAAAGCAAAATATATTCTAAAAAGTAAAATTTATAATTACGCAGGAAACTCAAATTGATCCATTAGCATTCTTAAGTAATTCTCTGTACTCTCCTCTTGATTAGTTGCTCTTATTTCAGATGGATATTCTTTTGGTGGTGGTGAAAACACTCCAGTAGGCTGATCAGGTGAATAATTTTTCAAGTCTATAGAAGTTCCATTTACGTCAATGTTTCTAGACTCAGGTTGATCAAGCTTTACCGTATTAGATACTGAAAGTGTTACTTCAGGAGATAAATTTAAAGTTTCACTTTCAATTACATTACTTGAACCAATACTATAAGTTTTTCCACCGAAAGTATTAACTCCTACACTCACATTTGGACCAGTAAAATTTTTTTCTCCAACTAATACTTTACTATCACTTATTGTGTTTTGAATAGGAAGAACTCCTGGTCCTATAGACACTTGATCAGTTAAATATGTAGCTCCCTTCGAGTCTACACCATAACCTCTTGAAAAGCCAATGCCCCCAACTCTAGGAATACTTGCTGATAGTCCTATAGATTCAGAGTATAAGTGCCCCTTCAATACGTACTTTTTCTTTGTTTTTACTTTATTCGATTCAAATCGACTATTATTATATGAATGATAATTCATGTAAGCTAATCCTAAATCTTTATATTCTTCTGGGATTCCATCAAGATCAACTCTATCAGTATTAAATAAGTTATCATTCCACTTAGTACCATAAGATGCAGTTGCAGCACCAGAATTACTAGAGTCACCACTTACTTTATTAACCATACTACCTACTGCGGCACTCAACCATTGTGCTACTGCTGGATTATGTTTAGCCACTTTATTAATTTCGCTAATTAACATCTCATTAGTCATCGTAGCTTTAAACCCACTTCCAGGTGCATTACCAGCCATACGGGCTGCCAACTCACCTACTACACCATGCGCAATGGACTTAGCGACTTTACCATCCTTAGTTGTTGGTTGCCAATTATGTAATTGTTCAAAAGCATTTTTAGAGAAAAGACGAGCTAGTTCTTGACGTTCTTCAATTTTCTTTTTATCAAAAATCTTATCTAATTGATGTAATGTATTTTCGGTATTAGTATTAATGGTCTTAGTATCAATTTCTTTACCATCTACAACTAGTATACCATCAGAGATAGCAGATTGAGTAGTAGAGCTTTCTTTACCTTTAGAGCCTACACCTAAATTTGGAACTAGACCGATACTGTTATAAATTTTATCATAGCTTTTTTTATCCTTGGTCTTCATCTCTTCCAGTTTCTTTTTACTGCCATGGTAGTTATATCCAATACCATTGTTGCTATATGTATACTCAGCTTCGTTTTGGATATCTTTCATCTCAAGAGATTTAGTAGTCAATTTATTCTTAGCTTTTGGAGCATCACTTTTAATTACAGCACCCTCTAATGTAGTATTATTACCTACATTAACATCGTAGCCCTCTTCTCCAGCATAAATACCAGCTTGTTCTGTTACGCTCTTCCATTTGCTATCAATTCGGCCTACACTAGCATTGATACTACCAGTTGGATTTTTGAAGTTAGGTTTAGAGGACACAGAGAATCCCGCAGACTTACTATGTTCTTTAAAGTTATCTACATCTTGTAAGCTTTGAATATGTAAATCACGGCCTGTGTCTACTTCTACCTTTTTACCAGACACAGTAGAACCAATAATATTTGTATCTCGTTTTGCTTTAAGCTGTGCTAATTGAGCCGCTTTAATCTTAGTAGGTACATAACTTTCTTGATGGGTATCTCCATTTTGACGAGCCATATGACCACTCGCATTAATGTCGAGAAGTCCACCACCAGTTAAACTAATACCAGCACCTACACTCCACCCAGAGCTTTTATAGGTATTATTAACATCTACAGTATTCTTGCCAGCCTCAAGATTAATATCACTAGCGCTATCTAATACTAGTTTTTTAGCCTCTACTGTTTCACCAGTTAAACCAATACCACTTTGCTGAGCATCACGAGCTATAATGTGTACATCATTTTCACTAACAAGAGTACCACCTTGATATGTATTTGTATCTACTACTTGACCTTGTTTTCTAGAAGTGCTACCAATGCTTACAGATAAGTTTATAGCATCATCAATATTTTTAGCGCCTCGTTTAACTTTACCATCTACTTTATCAACTTTACCTGTTACAGCATCGCGTATTTTTTCTCCATGTAAAGCTGCATCTACTGCTTCATATCCATCTTGCAATTGTTTACGCGCTTCATTGAGTTCAAGTGCGGCTAAACGTTTATCATCACGGCCACCTGCTTGTTTTATTGTACGTGTAGTATTTGTGAGTGTATTTGCTATTGCACCACCTAAGGATACGGTAAGACCAGTTTTTTTGTAGCGTTCATCATGTGTCATGTGGTTATGATCCACGTTACCATCTAATGTAACAGCAGAGCCATCTAACACAGCACCTTCTTTAGCAACAATATCTGCACTTGTAAGATGAACTGTATCATTTGCCTTAACAGTAACAGTACCCTTGGTACTAGCAAGTGTATTTCGTACAGTATCCTCTTCATGGTTTGCTTCATCAATATTGTGTTTTTCTTTACCAATAGAGAAACCAATACCTGCACCACCAAGCAAGCCTGATTTTTTATGACGATACACACTGGAACCATCAGTAAGGGCTTTATCTGCGCCCAATTCTACCTTACCACCTGAGACAATGGATACGGTATTTTCGCCCATAATTTGAGCAGATTGACCTGTTACATCTTGAGCACTTGTAATAGTTATATCTTTACCACTTACCGTAGAACCGGTTACAGATGTACTTGTTACGTCATCAACGGCATTTGTACTTTCACGTTTGACTAAGCTTTTCTTCTTATCTAGATACACATGATTAACTGTACTATTAGCTTTTGTGGTATTTAATGCAACCGTATTACCAGATACTTTCACAGTATCTGCTGCTAACACTTGACTACCTTCCAATTGTACTGCATCAGAGGCTACAACAGAAACGTTCTTGCCTTCAATGCTACTACCAATAGATGATTGAGCTTTCACAAGATCATGAGACTGAGTCGTTTGAGAGTGTCCACCACCAGATTTACCTTTATCAAAACGATGTTCTTCAAGCTCATGTGTAGCATTCATTGCTTTCATCGTTACATTGCGACCTGCCGTAACAGTTGTATTCACATCAGAGGAGATAATACCTGCTTCCATAGATACATCACGTCCTGCTACTACTGTTGTTTGACTAGCACCACCAATACGGCCTTGATCTACACCAGTTATCGTTTCACGGCGGTTGTTGCTACTATTCCATTCAACTTTGCTATTACCGGCCTCATACTGCAGACCTTTATTAATTACATCACGTCCCGCACCAACCTTTGTGGAACCAGCTGCATTAGTTTGTGTAATGGTGCCACCTTCATTAATAACGTCCTTCTTAGCATACACAGTTACTGTATTGTTGCCCATAATAGTGCCTTGTGTATTACGAACTTCGTCATTTGCTGTAACCGTAGCTGTATTACCTTTAATAAGACCATTATCATTGTGAATGGAATTACCAGTAACAGTTACATTCTTATCCGCCACAATACTACCGCTATTATGCATCGTATCAACAGAAAGGTTAATTGATTGGGCTTGCAAGTTAGCGCCACCCTCTACTCGTTTTGTACCTGGTGCTAAATACAGAGTAGGAACTAATACAGTTTCAGTTTTACCATTTGGTAATACAACAGATTTACTAACTAGGAGTACTACATCTTCTTTAAGATTTTTTTGCTCAGCTTCGGTTAAACCTCGACCTAATACAATAGATTGAGATTTAGTTACACTAATCCCTGCATCCATCAATTGGCGATATTGTTCTTCTGCGGAAAGACCAGATTGCAGTCTACTTTTACCAGTTTGACGCATAATCTCTTGCATAACGAGTTGCTGCTCGTAATACCCATCACCCAATCGTTTTTGTATATTCATAGGGTCTAATTTAAGGCGAGATAATACGTAATCAGAAGATAAGAAGTTACGACGATTTGTGAAGTTAGGATCTGTTTCAATCACATAGGTAGTATTAGGATTCGTCGATAATTGACTCATACTATTTAATAGAGATGCATCTACTGTGGTATCACTTTTACTATTTTCTACATGACCGCCATATACAGCAACAGGTACATCTTTAGGATTCACCTTAGTATTCTTATACTTCGCTTCACGAATATTGGTAGTATCCCACCCTTTTTTATGATGACGGCTATAACTTGTAGCTGTGCCCTCTTCAGTAATATATTCATTACCTTTAGGATTACTTTGCTCATAATGACCTACAGTACCAGTGATATCGCCAGCAGCACTAATTTGACTGGCTTCATTCACCATATGATCTACATCCACATGTAAATTACCACCAGAAATGATCCGTCCAGGATTAGATGTATCTACTGCATCTTCCTCACGTGTACGATCATATTCATATTTAGTCCAACTATCATGATGTTTACCATTTATGGAAAGTTGGAGATTCTCAGAAGAGTGTACCACTACTTTATCTTTTGGAATTTTATCATCATGTCCATAAATTCGTTCTTCAGACAATTGATAACGCTTAATGCTGCCGGATGGAGCTACTTCGTTTTTGACATGCTCTTTTCCCTCTACAGCTACACGCTTAAGGGTAATACTACCATTTTTATTATCTACAGATTTCGCAAGTAAAGCTCCACCTTGACCAAACTCAATGGTTGATGCAGTATTTACTACACTATCCATTTTACCGGACACTGTACCTTTCTCATCCATCGTTTTACCAAGCTGTAATTTACCTTCTGCTTTGATTACACTACCATCTGTATTAACAATAGATTTTGTTGCTATAGACAAATCTTTTTGGGCAATCATAACAGGTGCTTCTTTAGTCGTAGCATTACCAGTTTGTATTACAGAGTCAGTAGTAATCTTTGCTGTATCTACATAAAGTTTACCCTTATTCATCTGCTCTAGACTTTTGGTTGTAATATTGGCATCTGTAGCAGCAATCGTGCCTGTATTTTGCAACTTACCAGTACTATCTATGGTTAGTTTGTTTTGTGCAGACAATACGCCTTGGTTATTAACCCCAAAGCCGTCATTGGTACCCACTAAGTACATACTATTAGCATACATCCCACCAATAGCAGCTACATCAAGGCCGACTTGACTTGATTCACCAGTTTTATGAGTATTCGTAACTTTACCAGTAGCATCTACGGAAATATCATTCTTACCCGTTACAACTTGAGCATCTTGGGCCCAAACTTTACCATTGAGCTTTACAGCCTCGGCAAGCATATCTGTCCGTGCCGTTTTAGAGGCATTAAGACCTTTTTCGCCGACTGTAATAGCACCTTTTTGTACGTTATAGCCTGTAACACTACCGTTATTAATCATTGGATTACCCGTTGTGAGTGTAGCGCTACTTGCATTAATAAATGTGCCATTATTAACAGAAATACCATTAGGGTTGGCAACGATAACATGTGCCTTATCCCCAGCTACTTCAAGAGCACCATTCATGGATGTAGAGCTTGTGCCAGTTACTTCATTCAAAATAGTATTGGCTGTAGGGCCTACTAAGTTAGGATTCCCCATAATATAGCCTGCGAGCTCTGTATTCACAGGGCGATTCGCATTATTTAAAATAAGACCCTTTTCGTCTACATTGAATGCATTATATTGGTTATGTGATAACCCTTTATCATTAGGTGTATTAATATTAACGACAGTCATGCCATTTCTAGCTTCTTCTATTTTTGGTCCTAATTTACCTTGATCAGGTACAACAGGATTAGCAAGGGCCATAGGAATCCATGGTGCAGAGTTAGTCGCTAACAATGCAGCAAAGATAGCCATTGCCGTCTGCTTTTTTATATTCATATTACTCTCCTTTGCTAGTACATACCATTCACCATGTAACGGTATAGCTGCACTAGATTACAACACTTAAAACTGATAACTGCCTCTAAAGGCCCACACACGCGTATCTGTATCAAACCCTTCTGGCTTTTTAATAGGGCTTCCCAGTGATACATCGTAATTTACAGCATCACCAACTGTTCCGCGAACCCCGACTACGCCACCAACCAAGGTATTACCTACTTGCGTTTCTGTAGATGGGCCCCATACATGTCCAATATCTACACCTACATATGGAGTGACTTGTTGCTTTCTAAATGGTAATGCCCATTCATTTTGTACATAATAGCCAGAATCTCCTCTTAAGGTTTCTTCTCCACTAAAGCCTCGTACAGAATAGCGCCCACCAATACTAAATTGTTCGGTACCAAATAAGCGTTGATCTGTAAACTGGCTTCTAGAACGCATCGTATACGTACCTTGCTTATGACCCATACGAACACCAGTTTGAACTTGACCTTCTACGCCTGCCATTTTATATAGTGTAGTAGGATTATCTGACAAGCCTTCCCAACTCCGTACCTGAGCACCCAATCCATTAATACCTTGTCGATAGAATAGATATACATCGGATACAGTATTCCCACTATATTGACGATGAGATAACCCCACTTCAACAGCGGTTGTATGTTGCTCTTGTACACCAAGCTCAACATCATCTAAATAATTATGACGCTCCTTATGAATGACTTTAGCTACAGCTGAAGTCTTAGAGCGACTTGTTCTATTTAATACTTGCTCTACTGCAAATTCTGTACCTTGCGTAGTGCCAGAAGAACGAAACGCATTTGGCATGAATACTAATTGATTATAGCTATACTTATACGTTGAAATACGATACGTACGATTTCCGTCAGGAACAGAATAGCTAACCGCATATTGTTTTGATCCATGACCATCATCATGATGACTGATATCTTTTGTAAAGCTAGTAGTTAATACGTCATTGAGTCCTGCCAATTGACTAAAAGATAAAAATACAGCTCCTTGATACATCCCTGTTGATTTATTTCCAGAATTATCTAACATCAAAGATCCGTGTACAAAACCTTTTTGCTCAACGGTAAGCTTAACAATAGAATGTAATGGTTTTGTACCTGGCTCTATAGTCATCTTAATATCTTGACCTGGTACATTACGCATTTGGTCAATTCCTTGCTCAAGAGCTTGTCGACGTAATACATAACCTGGTCTTACAGGAAAGGCACTACGCCAATTGGTACGTGCTTTAGGATTTGTAAGAACAATATCCTCTACATAGCCAGGCATAATCTCAAAAGTGAGTGTGCCAGACTGTAAATCTTGATTTGGCACGACTACTTGACTCGTAATGTACCCATCAGATAACAGTTGCTCTTGTAATTCCTTTTGTAAAAACTGAATACCCTCTGTTCCTATACGATTATGGTTATATACCTGCAATCGATTTTTATATTTTTGTAACACTGGTTCCGAGGAAGTCACTACAATATGCTCTATTGAAAACGATGTACTCTCCTTAGGTAATGACTTCATAGGCACTTTATCTAAACCTGTATAACCAGATTCTGAACGCGGCAAAGCGGCCCCAGTCATTGGTGCTTCTGCACGTTGGCGTAATGAAGCATCGGCTCGGGCCGCTTCTTGTTGTATAAATGGGTTTGATACTTCAGCCGCAATAGTAGGCATCGTACCGAATGTGGTCAGCAAGCTAACACAACCTGCTGCAATACATACAACTCTCATTAATTCCTCTCCTTTCTTTATAAGGTAAATTATATATTAAATTATCTTTTTTTCGCAATAAAATATTAAATATTTT
>OASU01000321.1_pt1 | contig 16583 bp, 19 predicted proteins | sample 1475801 | NCBI WGS metagenome assembly OASU01 (sample SAMEA2579919, study PRJEB22360) | human gut metagenome | biome: human gut; feature: human-associated habitat; material: faeces | place: Denmark | collected 2008/2010 | reverse complement strand
ATTTGAAAACAAGAACCTCGCTTAGGCCTGTGTCCATATTACGTGGGTAGGATCAAATTGTCAGAGATTATGAGGTTTTTTTAACCTATGGAATTACCGGAAGGTGCGAAAATTACAAAGTAAGAAGCGTTATAGAAGTCCTTCATACAGTGAAGGACTTCTATAATCTTAGAAATAAAAAAACCGGTCATAGGGAGCTACACAGAACCGGTCGGCGAAGATCGCCAATACCACCCATGCATCGATACAACATACTACTGACAATAGCTGCTATTGATGTAAAAGCAATGTTATGCATCGATGAAAATAAAAAACCGGCAGGGGAAATCCATTGAAGATTTGCCGGTGGCAAAAGTAGCCAATGCTTTTATAACCGTAGTCGCAGAGTTATGAAGTGCAACACCGAATGCTGTCGGTATATGACTGAATGGTGTTTCAATGATGTACATCATTCCTACTGTAAATGTAATTAATAATAACTCTATTTGTACGGGTCCTTCCGGTGGGGTGGTCTGCCACGGGGCGGCAGCGGCGCGGATTTTCGCTATTTATGAAAATTTTTCGGGAAAAAGCGTGTCGGTACTTCTCGTGTATAACTCATTGTTTTTTCATCAATCACATCCGTAAAAGGTCCGACATGAAAGTGCCCGAAAAAGACGTTTTTGAGCACTTCCATGTCGGACCCTGCATTTGATATGGAAATGTTTTATGAAGGTTAATAAAAAGAAGCTCGCGGAAATTTTCAACGTGGATCCACGAACGATTGAACGCTGGCAGTCTCAGGGGCTCTCTTGTGTCTCTGGTGGTAGTAAGGGGGTTGAATCTGTATTTGATACCGCCATGGCAATTCAGTGGTATGCGCAGCGCGAAGCCGATATTGAAAACGAAAAACTCCGCAAAGAGACCGAGGATTTGCGTGCGGCTGCGGAATCAGATTTACAACCCGGCACCATTGACTATGAGCGCTACCGACTCACAAAAGCACAGGCTGATGCACAGGAACTGAAAAATGCCCGCGAAGAAGGGCTGGTACTGGAAACGGAATTGTTTACCTTCATTCTGCAACGTGTGGCACAGGAGATTTCGGGGATACTTGTACGTGTGCCGCTGACATTACAGCGTAAATATCCGGATATTTCACCGTCACACCTTGATGTGGTGAAAACTGAAATCGCAAAAGCCTCCAACGTTGCAGCTAAAGCTGGTGAGAACGTAGGCGGGTGGATTGATGATTTCAGACGCACAGAAGGCAGCTAATGCAGCCGGTGCGATAGCAACAGGGCTTGTATCTCTCAATATTCCGGTACCACTGACGACAGTTCAGTGGGCTGATCAGCATTATTATCTGCCAAAAGAGTCTTCATATACTCCCGGGCAATGGGAAACACTGCCGTTTCAGGTTGCCATCATGAACAGCATGGGGAATGACCGGATCCGCACCGTTAATCTGATTAAATCGGCGCGTGTTGGTTACACCAAAATGCTGTTGGGGGTGGAGGCTTATTTTATTGAACACAAATCCCGTAACAGCCTGCTTTTTCAGCCGACAGATTCTGCGGCAGAAGATTTTATGAAATCCCATGTCGAACCAACGATAAGAGACGTTCCTGTATTACTGGAGCTGGCTCCGTGGTTTGGCAGAAAACATCGGGACAACACGCTTACCCTGAAACGTTTCTCCTCCGGTGTGGGATTCTGGTGTCTGGGCGGAGCTGCTGCCAAAAACTACCGTGAAAAATCTGTGGATGTGGTCTGCTATGACGAACTCTCCTCGTTTGAACCGGATGTGGAAAAAGAAGGTTCACCAACTCTGCTTGGCGATAAGCGTATCGAAGGTTCGGTATGGCCTAAATCCATACGCGGCTCAACGCCCAAAATTAAAGGTTTTTGCCAGATTGAAAAAGCCGCGAACGAATCTGCACATTTTATGCGGTTTTATGTGCCATGCCCTCATTGTGGTGAAGCCCAGTATCTGAAGTTTGGCGATGATGCGACAACCTTTGGCCTGAAATGGGAGAAGGGCAAGCCGGAGACGGTGTATTACCTGTGTGAACATAATGGCTGCGCGATCCGTCAGTCGGAACTTGACCAGACCGACGGGCGGTGGATTTGTGACAATACCGGGATGTGGACGCGTGACGGTCTGACATTTTACAGCGCCGGTGATGAGGAAATCCCGCCACCGCGCTCAATCTCGTACCACATCTGGACGGCATACAGCCCGTTCACCACCTGGGTACAGATTGTTTATGACTGGCTTGATGCACTGAAGGATCCGAATGGCGTCAAGACGTTCATTAACACCACGCTGGGGGAGCCTTATGAAGAGGCTGTGGCAGAAAAACTGAGCTTTGAGTTATTGCTGGAAAAAGTCTGCCACTATGATGCGCAGGTTCCCCTGCGGGTGGTTTACCTGACCGCAGGGATCGACTCTCAGAAAAACCGTTATGAGATTTATGTCTGGGGCTGGGCTCCTGGCGAAGAAGCTTTTCTGATTGACAAGCAGATCATCATGGGGAGACCGGAAGATGAGGACACCCTTAAACGCGTTGATGCCGTGATCCGGAAAAAATACCGTCATGCAGATGGCACTGAAATTTCCATTTCCCGCGTCTGCTGGGATACCGGTGGTATTGACCAGGACATTGTGTATCAGCGATCCAGAAAACACGGCACTTTTTTTGTGCTCCCCATCAAAGGGGCGTCGGTGTACGGCAAGCCGGTGATCACCATGCCAAAAAAGCGAAACCAGCGTGGGGTGTTTTTGTGTGAGGTGGGTTCCGATACCGTCAAGGAAATGCTGTATGCGCGTTTTGCCCTGCCGGTGGTATCTGCCAGTGAAGTCGCACCGTATACCTTCCGTTTTCCGGATAACCCGGACATTTTTTCTGATGTTGAAGCTAAACAACTCGTGGCAGAAGAGCTGGTTGAAAAAGTTGTGAACGGGCGGGTGAAACTCCAGTGGGATGCCAGAAAACGGCGTAATGAAGCTCTGGACTGTCTGGTGTATGCCTATGCAGCGCTGCGCATTTCCGTTCAGCGGTGGCAACTGGATCTGGATGCACTGGCCCGCGCCAGAAGAGATGAACAGGACGACGATGAAATGACTATTGAAGAAATCGCGGCTGCTCTGAGTGGAGGATAAGTGATGATTTATACGCATGAAATGCTATGCGATGCCCGCCGGGCGTTACATGAACTGATGATCGGACGTGCTGTGGTTTCCGTCAGCAAGGACGGGCGTCAGGTTCAGTATTCGCGGGCGACAATTGGTGAACTGCGTCAGTATATTGAAGAGCTGGAAAGTGCGCTGGGTGTATCCGGACGGCGTCGTGGCCCGGCAGGAGTGGGGCTGTGAACGGGGAACTGGTGGATATTCATGGGCAGCCTTTACGGCAAAGCATGGGATATTCTGGTGGTGGTTCCGGGTTTGGTGGGCAAATGGCAGAATGGCTGCCTGCACCGGAAAGTGCCGACGTGGCGCTCTTACCTTCCATTCATCTGGGTAACGCCCGCGCGGATGAGCTGGTCCGTAACAACGGTATTGCATCGAATGCAGTGGAAATTCATAAGGATCATATTGTCGGGCACATGTTTCGTCTGAGTTACCGTCCCAACTGGCGCTGGCTGGGGATGTCGGAAGCAGATTCACATGCTTTTATTGAAGATGTTGAGGCGGCGTGGATGGAATACTGCGATCCGGTGTTTGGTACGATGGATGTGGAAGGGCGTCGTTCGTTTACCGAATTCATTCGTGAAGGGGTGGGGGTCCATACGTTTAACGGTGAAATTTTTGTCCAGCCCGTATGGGATGCGGAATCCACGTCATTATTCCGGACGAAATTCAAAACCATCAGCCCGAAGCGTGTCAGTACACCCGGTTATGGTACCGGCGATCGTTTTATGCGTGCCGGGGTGGAAATAAACCGACACGGAAAAGCGCTGGCCTACCATGTTCAGGATGATGACTGGCCCGGCTACGGTGTCAGTAAATGGACACGAATTACGGCAACACTGCCTTCCGGACGACCGGGAATGATCCATGTGTTTCAGCCACAGGAAGACGGGCAGACCCGCGGGGCCAACCAGTTTTATTCTGTAATGGAGCGTCTCAAGATGCTCGACACACTGCAGGCCACGCAACTGCAGTCGGCGGTGGTTCGCGCCATGTATGCCGCCACGATTGAATCCACACTGGATTCGGAAAAAGCGTTTGAATATATCGCCGGGGTGGGAGATGGAGGTAAAAATCCCCTGAACACCATCATGAAAGGCTACGCGCGTTATTACGCCACCAATACGGTAAAACTGGGCGGGGTCCGTATTCCGCATCTTTACCCGGGAGATTCACTGAATCTGCAGACAGCCCAGAATGCGGATAATGGTTTTTCTGAACTGGAAAAGGCGCTGTTACGTTACATTGCTGCCGGACTGGGTGTGTCGTATGAGCAGCTTTCCCGGGATTATTCACAGGTCAGTTATTCCAGTGCCAGGGCATCCGCCAATGAGTCGTGGCGGTATTTTATGGGAAAACGAAAATTTGTGGCCAGTCGCCTGGCGTCACAGATGTTTGCCTGCTGGCTGGAGGAAGCCCTTATTCGTGGTGTGATCCGTCCGCCGAAATCCCGTTTCTCATTCTGGGAGGCCCGTTCCGGGTGGTGCCGTGCCGAGTGGATTGGTGCCGGTCGTATGGCGATTGATGGCCTTAAGGAAGTGCAGGAAGCGGTGATGCGCATTGAAGGCGGCCTGAGTACATACGAGAAAGAGCTGGCCCTGATGGGGGATGACTATCAGGAGATTTTCCGCCAGCAGCTACGGGAAACTCAGGAGCGACAGGCTGCCGGTCTTCCGCGTCCGGTCTGGATAAAGGACGCGTTTCAACAGCAGATCCGACAGACAACGGGAGAAAAAGGCGATGCGCTGTAATTTATCACATATTGCCGCGATGGCATTTAATGAGCCGCTTTTACTGGAACCCGCCTATGCGCGGGTTTTCTTTTGCGCACTGGGTAAGGAGATGGGGGCGGGCAGCCTTGCCGTTCCGCAGCAGGCCGTTCAGCTTGATGCCGATGGTATGCAGCTGGCGGTTACCGATTATATGACTGGTGGTCCGCGTCCGGTAAAGAGTTACCAGGTGAAAAATGGTATTGCCATTCTGCCGGTGAGCGGCACGTTGGTACATAAAATGGGTACCCTGCGGCCATATTCCGGTATGACCGGTTATGACGGTCTGACTGCCCGTCTTAAGTCAGCGGTGAACGACCCGGATGTAAGCGGCATTTTACTGGATATCGACAGTCCGGGTGGTCAGGCTGCTGGGGCGTTTGACTGTGCTGACATGATTTACCGTCTGCGGGAACAGAAGCCCGTGTGGGCGCTGTGTAATGACATGGCCTGTTCAGCCGCCATGTTGCTGGCGGCGGCCTGTACGCGTCGGCTGGTCACGCAGACGGCAAAAATTGGTTCGATTGGTGTGATGATGGCGCACACCAGTTACGAGAAACAACTGGCACAGGAAGGCGTGGATATCACGCTGATTTACTCCGGGCAGCACAAGGTTGACGGCAACAGTATTCAGGCGTTGCCGACAGGTGTGCGTGCGGATTTTCAGCGCCGTATTGATGAGGCCCGCCGGATGTTTGTCGACAAGATGGCGCTTTATACGGGGCTGAGTTCAGAGGCGGTGATGAATACCGAGGCTGCCGTTTATGACGGTCAGGCAGGCATTGATATAGGCCTGGCTGATCAACTGATTAATGCTGCAGATGCCGTTGATGTAATGGTTTCTGCTCTGAACGACTCTGTTACACAGGAGAATACGATGACAACAAAAAATCTCACCGTTGCTGAAGCGGTGTCCCAGGAAAATCAGCGCGTGATGGGGATCCTGAATTGTCAGGAGGCGAAAGGACGCGAAAAACTGGCGCAGATGCTGGCAGGTCAGCAGGGAATGTCAGTTGAGCAGGCAAAAACATTACTGGCGGCAGCACCGGTTGCCGGTACTGACAGCACAGGCGATCAGATTATGGCACTTCTGGAAGCAAAAGGGCGTGAACAACTGGCACGGACGCTGGCTGAACAGCCGGGAATGACGGTGGAGCAGGCGAAAACGTTACTGGCAGCGGCACCGGTTTCCGGTGCGGCAAGTACCGGCGAGCAGATTATGGCACTTCCGGAAGCAAAAGGGCGTGAACAACTCGCACAGGCGCTGGCTGAACAGCCGGGAATGACGGTGGAACAGGCGAAAATGCTACTGGTAGCGGCACCGGCAACCGGTACGGCAAGTACCGGCGATCAAATTATTGCGTTGCCGGAAGCAAAAGGACGCGAAAAACTGGCACAGGCGCTGGCTGAACAACCTGGAATGACAGTGGAGCAGGCGAAAACGCTGCTGGCAGCTGCGCCATCAGTATCGCAACCGTCACAGGTAACACTTTTTGAGCGCTTCATGGCACAGCATGCCGCCAGTGCCGTTTCCGGTGGCGGAACTGCCGGGAACGGGGAAGAAGAACTGCTGATGAGTATGCCGTAAGCGGGGATCCGTGATTCAGATAAATCAGGAGACTGAGAAAATGATTAAAACCACCACAGAAAAGCGCGCGGACGGGCGCATTTTTGCCGGAAGCGATCCGGTATATACCGCAACAGGTACCAGTGGTATCAGTGTTGCCACGCCTTCACTGACGCCACTGATGCTGGATGACGCCAGCGGAAAACTGGTGGCATGGGATGGTCAGAAAGCCGGAACGGCTGTGGGGGTGCTGGTACTGGCGCTGGCCGGGACCGAGCCCACACTGACGTACTACAAAAGCGGTACGTTTGCCACCGAATCGCTGGTCTGGCCGGATTCGGTGGATGCGGTGAAAAAAGCCAACGCGTTTGTGGGAAGTGCCATCAGCCACGCCTGATGGTGAAGTGATTAACTGAAAAAACGGGTCGTGATGCGGCCCGTTTGTGTTTTTAAAGGAAAGTCAATTATGGGGTTATTTACCACGCGTCAGTTGCTCGGCTACACCGAGCAGAAAGTGAAATTCCGTGCGCTGTTTCTGGAGCTGTTTTTTCGTCGTACGGTCACTTTCCATACTCAGGAAGTGATGCTGGATAAAATCACCGGAAAAACACCGGTTGCGGCATATGTGTCTCCGGTTGTGTCAGGTAAGGTACTGCGCAGTCGTGGTGGTGAAACCCGCGTGTTACGCCCCGGCTATGTTAAACCAAAACACCGGCTGGATTATCAGCAGGCGGTGGAGCGTCTTCCGGGGGAAGATCCGGCCCGTCTTAATGACCCGGCCTACCGTCGCCTGCGTATTCTGACTGACAACCTGAAACAGGAAGAGCAAGCGATTGTGCAGGTGGAAGAAATGCAGGCGGTCAGCGCTGTTCTGCAGGGTAAGTACACCATGAGCGGTGAACAGTTTGAGACGGTGGAAGTGGATTTTGGTCGTTCTGCCGCCAATAACATTACGCAGGCAGGGGGACGCGAATGGTCAAAACAGAATGCTGACACCTTTGATCCGACGCATGATCTGGATGCGTACTGCGATTTTGCTTCCGGTACCATCAATATTGCGATTATGGACGGTACTGTCTGGCGTATGCTGAACGGTTTTAAGCTGTTTCGTGAAAAACTGGATACCCGCCGTGGCTCAAAATCTGAACTGGAAACCGCGCTGAAAGATCTGGGGTCCGTGGTTTCTTTTAAAGGTTATTACGGTGATCTGGCCATCATGGTGGCGAAAACAACGTATGTTGATGAAAACGGGGATGAGCAGCGTTATCTGCCGGAAGGCACACTGATTCTTGGAAACACTCAGGTGGAGGGTGTCCGTTGTTATGGCGCAATCCAGGATAACCAGGCGCTGAGTGAAGGGATCACCTCTGCAATTCGTTATCCGAAACACTGGTTAGAGGTGGGGGACCCGGGGTGCGAATATACCATGACGCAGTCTGCGCCGTTGATGGTGTTGCCGGATCCGGACGCGTTTGTGGTAGTTCAGGTGAAATAAGGTCAGGCGGGATATTCCCGCCTTTTTCTTTATCGCACAGGAGAGATGTGATGACAAAAGAAGAAATAACAGCGCGTCTTCAGGAGCTGGCGGCAGTACTCGGGCGCGATGCCGATATTTCAGGCTCTAAAGCTGATCTTGAACAACGTCTGGCGGAGTGGGAAGAAGAATTAAGTGATGGTTCAGACGGCCTGTATAAGGATGATGAAGAACCACAACAAAAAAACGAAACACGATCCGAACGTGGGGAGAGTGAGAACCGAAATTCTGTGGATATGGTCATGGTCAAAGCTGTGGTGATGTTACATGTCAATGCACTCCACGCCACACGGGATAACCCCGTGGCATTTGTACGTCCGGGAGAAGTGTTTCGTGTATCTGCCGTGGTGGCAGCCAGCATGGTAGAAAGTGGCCTCGTGAAAATGTGTTGAATGTGGGGGAAAGGTGGCAGATTTCGATAATCCGTTTGATGCCGCCGTCGCCATGGCTGACGAGGTCATTCTTTGTCATATGGGGATTACGGCGGTAATTACGTCCGGTCAGCTTGAAGGAAAAACACTCAGGGGTGTTTTTGATGATCCTGAAAAAATTTCGTTCGTTGCCGGAGGAGTACGGTTTGAAGATTCTTCACCGTCTTTGTTTGTGAAAACAGCAGATATTACGGGACTGCGCCGTCTGGATACGCTGGAGGTTGGTGGGGATCTTTTTCGGGTGGATCGCATTACTCAGGACGACGGGGGATGCTGTTATATCCGCCTGCAACGGTGTGACAGTTCCCGGGGTGATATCAGTACGGGGCGATATTATGAAAGGTCTTGAAAACGCCATCCGTAATCTGGACATCCTTGATACCCGTATGGTGCCACAGGCCAGCGCCTGGGCAATAAATCGTGTGGCACAGAAAGCCATTTCTCAGGCTACCCGACAGGTTGCCCGCGATACCGTAGCCGGTGATAACCAGATGAAGGGGATCCCCCTGAAACTGGTCAGGGGGCGCGTCAGGATGCTGAGTGCCAGCCCTTCCGGAAAAATGTATGCCAGGATCCGCATTAACCGTGGCAACCTTCCCGCCATCAAACTGAACACAACGCGACGGCGTGCCGGTGACGGGCTGAGGGTGGGGAAATATTTTTTCCGTGGCGCGTTTATCCGGCAACTGGCGAATGGTCGCTGGCATGTTCTGAGACGTCTTCCTGAAGCGCGTTTCGCAACAGGGCGCGACCATCAGGGCAGACCGAAAAAAAATCGTCTACCTGTGGAGGTTGTGAAAATCCCGCTGGCCGGAGCGCTGACACAGGCATTTGAGGATGCCCGTAAAAGCGTCATTGATAACGAGATGCCGAAACAGCTGGGGTATGCCCTGAAACACCAACTGAGGTTATATCTGACCCGATGAACCGACACACACAAATTCGTCAGGCCGTATTGTCGCGCCTGAAAACGACGTGCGGGGAGAAGACCGTCCTGTTTGACGGCCTTCCTGCCTTTATTGATGCGCAGGAGCTGCCTGCCGTGGCGGTGTGGCTGAGTGATGCACAGTACACCGGAAAAATGACGGATGAGGATGACTGGCTGGCAGTTCTGCATGTCGCCGTCTTTATCCGCGCACAGGCACCGGATTCTGATCTGGATACGTGGATGGACAACATTATTTACCCGGCACTGGAGGATATTCCGGCGCTTTACGGCCTTATCGATACCATGATCCCACGGGGATTTAACTATCAGCGTGATAACGATATGGCAACATGGGCGATGGCGGAAATCACGTATCAAATCACATATACAAATTAAGGGGTGGGAAATGACGACACCGAATCCACTTGAAAAAATGAAAGGGGCGGGGACGACGTTCTGGATGTATACCGGCAAGGGCGACGCATTTGCGAATCCTTTGTCAGATACGGACTGGCTGCGCCTCGCGATGGTGAAGGATCTGCAGCCGGGGGAAATGACTGCAGATGCGGAAGATGACGATTATCTCGATGATGAAAATGCTGACTGGAAAACGACAACTCAGGGGCAAAAATCTGTTGGTGATACATCCGCGACGCTGGCCTGGCGTCCGGGTGACAGCGGACAGAAAAAACTGATTCAGTTGTTTGATTCCGGTGAAGTTCGTGCATTCCGCATTAAATACCCTAACGGTACCGTTGATGTGTTCCGCGGCTGGCTGAGTTCGCTGGGTAAAACCATTACGTCAAAAGATGTGATGACCCGTACGGTTAAAATCAGCGGTGTGGGGCGTCCGTATCTGGCTGAGGAGGGGACTGAAATTGTGGGGGTGACCGGGCTGACAGTAATGCCGGTTTCCGCCAGTGTCAGAGTGGGGGCAACGACGACGCTGACATTCAGCACAGTACCGGAAGATGCTTCTGATAAAACGGTGAGTGTGGCGTCATCATCTCCTGATATCGCCACGGTTACGCTGAGTGGCATGGTGGCCACGGTGAAAGGTGTGAAAGCGGGCAGCACCTCGATTGTGGGGATGACTGCGGGTGGTGCGCAGGTTGCTGTGGCCGGTATTACCGTTAATGGTGATTAACCTGGCAGTCTGTTTTTTACCCCGGTATGCCGGGGTTTTTTGTTTACGGAGGGGACATGTTTCTGAAACAGGACACATTTAACTACGGTAATCAGTCTGTGGTACTGACAGAATTATCCGGACTTCAGCGGGTGGAGTATCTGGCGTTTGTCCAGAAACGGACAGCTGAGTTTGACGCCCTGGATGATGCCATGCCGGTGGCGGATCGTCAGATTGAATTTCTGCGTATGGGGATGGATATCAATGCCTGGCTGGTTTCCCGGTCAATGTGGAATACGGACCCGTCACAGGATGTGGATGCGCTGAATGAGGATGTAAAAAACACCTGGTCTTATGACGCGCTTGGCGACGGGGGCAGTCTGGTTTTATCCCTGAGTGGTATGCCGGTCTCCACCGGTGATGTTCAGAACGGTGAACAGGTTCCCCTGACACCGGAAAAGTCCTGACGCGGGAGATGCAGTTTGTGATGCAGCTTGCCCGTGAGTTCCGGCGGGCAGACTGGCGGCGGATGTTATCAGAAATGTCAGCGTCAGAACTGGGCGAATGGGGGGATTTCTTCCGGAAGCAGAGTTTCGGGGATATCTGGCTGGATGCACAGATTTCCACACTGAAGTCGCTGATGGTTCAGATGGTGTCCGGTGAACGTATTCCGGCGGATGATTTCAGTCTGGTTACGGATGACAGGGTGATCCCTGAACGCACGGATGAAGAGCTGATGCATCTGGGGGAAGGTATATCGGGAGGAATGAGATTTGGACCAGATTGCTGACCTTGTCATTGATTTAAGCATTGATACCGCCGATTTTAAAGAGCAGCTTCCGCGTGTAAAAAATCTGCTGAATGGTACAGCAAGGGAGGCGGAGCGGGCCGAAGCCCGTATGAAACGGTTTGAGGAAAGTCAGAAACAGGCTGCCAGCGCGACGGTGATACAGACTCAGGCCGTGGTGAAGCATGCGCAGGGGCATGTTTCGCTGGCGGAAGATGTGGAAAGGGCGCGCCTGCGGATGGAGGCCCTGAGTCGTCAGATGCGGGAGGAGCAGGTTCAGGCGGCTGCGCTGGCTGCGGCGCAGGATAAGATGGCTGCCGCATTTTATCGTCAGATCGACAGCGTAAAACAGGCCAGTGCGGGGCTGCAGGAGTTACAGCGTATTCAGCAGCAGATCCGACAGGCCAGAAACAGTGGCGGGATTGCTCAGCAGGATTATCTGGCCCTGATTTCTGAGGTGACAGCGAAAACCCGCGTTCTGACACAGGCAGAGGAAACGGCCACCCGCCAGAAAACCGCATTTATTCGTCAGCTGAAAGAACAGACAAGTCGCCAGAAAATGACCACGACGGAACTGCTTCGGGCAAAGGCGGCACAACTTGGGTGCAGCAGTGCCGCGGAGGTGTACATCCGTAAAATGGAGAAAGCCGGAAACACCACACATTCGCTGGGACTGAAAAGTGCGGCAGCCCGTCGGGAGCTGGGGGTCATGATTGGTGAGCTGGCGCGAGGTAATTTCGGTGCGCTTCGTGGCTCCGGGATCACCCTGGCTAACCGTGCCGGCTGGATTGATAAATTAATGACTCCGAAAGGCCTAGCGGTGGGGGGAGTTATCGGAGGGATCACTGCTGCGGTTATTGGTCTGGGTAAAGCCTGGATGGAGGGGCAGGAAGAAGGCGAAGCCTTTAACCGGCAGCTTGAGCTCACCGGACACTATGCCGGTGTGACAGCCGGGCAGTTGTGGGCGCTCAGTAAAAATCTTTCCGGTAATGGCATCACGCAACATGCCATGGCGGGGTCACTGGCGCAGGTAGTGGGGAGCGGTGCATTTCACGGTAACGATATTGGTATGGTGGCGAAAGCTGCCGCACAGATGGAACGCTCGGTAGGGCAGTCTGTCAGTGACACCATCAGTCAGTTTAAACGGCTGAAGGATGATCCGGTCAGTGCTGCGAAGGCGCTGGATGATGAACTGCATTTTCTGACAGCCACCCAGCTTGAACAGATCCGTGTGCTCGGAGAGCAGGGGCGCACCAGTGACGCAGCCCGGATAGCCATGTCTGCACTGGCAGAGGAAACCGGTAAACGTACGTCGGATATTGATAATAACCTCAATGCGCTGGGCAGTACGCTGCAAACCTTGTCTGACTGGTGGAAGCAGTTCTGGGATGCGGCTATGAACATTGGTCGGGAAGATTCCCTTGATGCGCAGATTGCGTCGCTGCAGGAAAAAATTCAGCGGGCGAAGAAATTTCCGTGGACTAAGGCGTCCACCACGGGGGAATACGATCAGCAACAACTGGATGCGCTGCAAGAGCGAAAACGCCAGCAGGATTTGCAGGATGCAAAAGAGCAGGCTGAGCGAAATTATCAGGAGCAGCAGAAACGCCGGAATGCTGAAAATGCCGCGCTGAACCGGATGAACGAAACGGAAGCAGCACGACATCAGCGTGAAATTGCGCGTATTAATGCCATGCAGTACGCCGATCAGGCGGTCAGGGACGCAGCGATACAGCGTGAAAATGAACGTTACGAAAAAGCCATTAAGAAAAAAACGCCTGCCACCCGTAATGATGAGGCCACCCGGCTATTACTGCAGTACAGCCAGCAACAGGCGCAGGTGGAGGGACAGATTGCCGCCGCCAGACAGTCAGCGGGCATGGCTACTGAAAGGATGACAGAAGCGCATAAACAGCTTCTGGCCCTTCAGCAGCGTATCAGCGATTTAGCCGGTAAAAAACTGACAGCAGATGAAAAAAGTGTACTGGCTCACAAGGATGAGCTGATTCAGGCACTGACGCTGCTGGATGCAAAACAGCAGGAGCTGCAGAAGCAGACTGCCCTCAATGACCTGAAGAAAAAGACCATTCAGCTGACCAGTCAACTGGCTGAGGAAGAGCGCGCACAGCGTCAGCAACACGATCTGGACGTTGCCATGGCAGGAATGGGCGATCAGCAACGGCAGCGGTACCAGTCGCAGTTGCGTCTACGACAGCAGTACCAGCAACAGCTGGAGCAACTTGAACGGGACAGTAAGCAGAAAGGCTCGTATGGTTCTGACGCATACCGGAAGGCTGAACAGACGCTGACAGACAGTCTGAACCGGAAACTGAATGAGAATCGCCGCTACTGGCAACAGATGGATGCTGCGCAGGGGGAGTGGAGAAACGGTACAAAACGCGCGTTCATGAATTTTACTGCCGACGCGGATAATGCTGCCGGGACTGCAGAACAGATGTTTATGTCTGCTTTCAGTAGTATGGGAAATGGTCTGGCAACTTTTGTTACCACCGGCAAACTCAATTTCAAATCTTTCACCTCATCTGTGCTGTCAGATATGGCAAAAATTCTGGCGCAGGCAACCATGATGAAGGCTGTCAAAGGGATTGGCAGTGTGATGGGGTTTGATTTCGGTGATGTGAAAACCAATGCAGAAGGTGGTGTTTATCAGTCTGCTGATTTGAGTCGCTACAGTGGCACGGTGGTTAACCGTCCGACGTTTTTTGCTTTTGCAAAAGGCGCGGGGGTGATGGGTGAAGCGGGGCCTGAGGCTATCCTGCCCTTGCGCAGGGGGGCTGACGGTAAGCTGGGTGTTGTGGCAGCGACCTGTGGTTCGGGGATGGTGATGTTTGCGCCGCAGTACAACATCGAGATCAATAATGATGGCCAGAACGGACAGATTGGGCCGGAAGTCATGCAGGCGGTTTACAACCTGGGGAAAAGGGCTGCAGAAGATTTTATGCAACAACAGTCCCGTGATGGCGGGCAGTTAAGCGGAGTATACCGGTGATGGAGATATTTAGCTGGAAAGTCCGTCCGGATATGAAGGTGGATTCAGAGCCCAAAGTGGTGACAGTTAAACTGGGTGATGGTTATGAACAGCGTCGTCCGGCGGGACTGAATCCTCTGTTGCCAATGTACAGTGTCACGATCCGTGTCCGTAAAGGGGAGCATCAGGCGCTGGAAGCGTTTCTGGCCCGGCACGGTGGGGTCAGGGCGTTTCAGTGGACACCGCCTTATGGCTGGACACCTGTCCGGGTGGTCTGCCGTAAATGGTCGTCCAGTGTGGGGGCGCTGTGGGTCACGGTAACCGCAAATTTTGAACAGGTCGTGGTATGAGGAGGACGGATGCAGGATATCCGGCAGGAAACACTGAATGAATGTACCCGTACGGAGCAGTCTGCCAGCCTGGTACTCTGGGAAATTGATCTGACAGAGATTGGCGGGGAGCGTTATTTTTTCAGTAATGAGCCTAACGAGAAGGGGGAGGCCGTCACCTGGCAGGGCCGGAAATATGAGGTGTATCCTGTTCAGGGAGCAGGGTTTGAAATGAAAGGCAAGGGAAGCAGCGCCCGCCCCACCCTGACGGTGTCCAACCTGTACGGGATGGTTACCGGGATGGTGGAGGATTTACAGAGTCTGGCTGGCGGAACGGTGATCCGGCGTAAGGTTTACGCCCGTTTTCTGGATGCGGTGAATTTTACTAACGGAAACAGTGAAGCCGATCCGGAACAGGAGGTGATCAGTTACTGGCGTATTGAACAGTGCAGCGATCTGACGGCGGTGACGGCAACGTTTGTTCTGGCCTCGCCAGCGGAGACAGACGGTGCGGTTTTCCCGGGACGTACCATGCTGGCCAACACCTGTACCTGGACCTATCGCGGTGATGAGTGCGGTTATCACGGTCCGGCTGTCGCGGATGAATATGACCAGCCGACGTCTGATATCACGAAGGATAAATGCAGTAAATGCCTGAGTGGCTGTAAGTCACGTCATAACGTCGGTAACTTTGGCGGTTTCCTTTCCATCAATAAACTTTCGCAGTAAATCCATGACAGAGACTGAATCAGTGATTCTGGCGCACGCCCGGCGATGTGCGCCAGCGGAGTCGTGCGGCTTCGTGGTGAGAGCGCCGGAGGGGGAAAGATATTTTCCCTGCATGAATATTTCCGGTGAGCCGGAGGGTTATTTCCGGATGTCGCCGGAAGACTGGCTGCAGGCAGAAATGCAGGGTGAGATTGTGGCGCTGGTCCACAGCCACCCCGGTGGTCTGCCCTGGCTGAGTGAGGCCGACCGGCGGCTGCAGGTGCAGAGTGATTTGCCGTGGTGGCTGGTCTGCCTGGGCGTGATTCACAAGTTCCGCTGTGTGCCGTATCTCACCGGGCGGCGCTTTGAGCACGGAGTGACGGACTGTTACACGCTGTTCCGGGACGCTTACCATCTGGCGGGAATTGAGATGCCGGATTTTCACCGCGAGGATGACTGGTGGCGTCACGGTCAGAATCTCTATCTTGACAATATGGAGGCAACGGGTTTTTACCGTGTCGCACTGACAGAGGCGCAGCCGGGCGACGTGCTGCTGTGCAGCTTTGGTTCATCGGTGCCGAATCATGCCGCCATTTACTGTGGCGACGGCGAGCTGCTGCACCATATTCCTGAACAACTGAGTAAACGAGAGAGGTATACCGACAAATGGCAGCGACGCACACACTCCCTCTGGCGTCACCAGGCATGGCACGCATCTGCCTTTACGGGGATTTGCAACGATTTGGCCGCCGCATCGACCTTCGTGTGAAAACGGGGGCTGAAGCCATCCGGGCGCTGGCCACACAGCTCCCGGCGTTTCGTCAGAAACTGAGCGATGGCTGGTATCAGATACGGATTGCCGGGCGTGATACAGGTGAAAACGAATTATCAGCCCGTCTGAATGAGCCGCTGGAAAATGGTGCCGTGATCCACATCGTACCGCGTCTGGCGGGTGCTAAAAGTGGCGGTATTTTTCAGGCAGTGCTGGGGGCGGCGTTGATTGCGGTTGCATGGTGGAACCCTGTGGGCTGGCTGGGGGCCGCGGCTGTATCGGGTATGTATGCGGCAGGGGCCAGTATGATCCTGGGCGGTGTGGCGCAGATGCTGGCCCCCAAACCCAGAACCCCCCGAACACAGACAACGGATAACGGCAAACAGAACACCTATTTTTCTTCACTGGATAATATGGTTGCCCAGGGCAATGTTCTGCCTGTTCTGTACGGGGAAATGCGCGTGGGGT
>OASU01000320.1_pt1 | contig 16602 bp, 10 predicted proteins | sample 1475801 | NCBI WGS metagenome assembly OASU01 (sample SAMEA2579919, study PRJEB22360) | human gut metagenome | biome: human gut; feature: human-associated habitat; material: faeces | place: Denmark | collected 2008/2010 | reverse complement strand
TATCCGCCATATAGTCCCACCATTTCTGTACGATTTCCGTATTGCCTAAATCCTGCGAACCTGCTCCCCCTTCCGTTTTTTGGAAAGCAAACAGGATATTTGTTTCTTTATCCCAGTAAATCGAATAGTCCGACACTCCATTCTGTGAAAGCAGTGCTTTCAATTCGGGCCAGATGGCAGCATGTCTTTTTTCATATTCGGCTTCACATCCGGGTTTCAAATACATTTTAAATGCTTCTCGTTTCATAGTTTCAATCTATTAAAGTTAATCTTTCTTTTCTTCCGTGTCGATAGCAAAAATAGGTGCTGTCGTCTTTTGTTTCACCTGGTAGTATTGAACGGCACTGTCATTCATCTGTGGATATTGATTTTTCAACAAGCGAATCATTTCCGCACCTGCCCAAAGAACCGGTCCGTAACCATGTGCCGCATATACATTGACCGGACGGTAATAGTAAAAAGCAGGGTCGAAAGCCATTCCCGTACCGACACAGGTTCCTTCCACTTGCCCCTCCGCATTTATCTTGCCGGCTACGGCATGCCATCCCAGATGAGCAACCGGTCCGTAAGCAATGGCGTCAATCCATCCTTTATTGATGGCGTGTGCCAGGCAGTATACATATATCGCAGTAGCGGAAGTTTCCAGGTAAGAATCATTCCGGTCGAGCAGTTGGTGCCAAAGTCCTTCTCCACTTTGCAAGGCTGTCACTCCACGTACATGAGCCCGGAAATAATCCATCACTTTCGCACGTTGAAGATAAATGGTCCGGGAAGACCGCGAAGAATAACAAAAGCCGTCAGCATAGCCCAACCGTTGGCGCGCGCCCAACAAAAAGCAGGATGATCGCTACTGCTTTCCACCCATCCGTGACGATACAGTCCTTTTTCGGGGATAAACATACGGTCGGCAAATTGCAGGAATTGTCTCACTGCTTCTGCCAGATATTTATCTTTTTGCTCCTTGTCATAATAACTCATTTGTGCTACTGCCGGAATACCCATAAACATATCATCCAGCCAAAGAGTGTTATGTTGCGGACGGTTGCGTGCAAAAGTTCCATCTGCCAGACGATACTCTTTATTTATGATGAAATCAAAATAATTACGTATCAGTTCATCCACAGGAAGCGAGGGATCTTTCAAACGGACTTTCACCATCGCCGCGCATACAGCTCCTGCGTCATCCAATGCGTGCGGAGTGAGGATTTGAAGCAACTGCGGGTCCGTTGTGCCCTTTTCTTTATAAACACGCTTGAAATGCGGTGCTACTTCGGCCAGAAAACGAAAACGATTCTGTACATAATCCATATAGCGTGTGTCGCCCGTAGCTTCGGATGCCGCTATCAAGGCAGAGTAGGTCACTCCCCATTCATAACTTGCCAAACGAAAAGCTCCACGCTCCAGTTGTGCCTCCTCTCCCATCGTTGCATAGTCGGTAATCACTTTACCCGTATTCTTGTCTACCACACGGGTGGGAGTCTCCTTATCTATATAAGCAAATACACGGTCTACCTCTTTCTTTACTTGTTCCGGTGTCAAATCACCATAAGTGCCCTGATAAGCAGGTTGCAATAAATGCAAAGGGGTGTTTGAGTCATTCACTACAGTTTTCTTTTTCTGCGCGCTGACAGGCAAAGCTATCAGCAACGAAGCAATGGCTATGATACGAATATTCATATTTTATTTTTTAGGTATTTTACATCCTCTGAATAGGGTTCCCTGCAAATCCGGTCCAAAGTAGAATCCCGGTTGTGTCGGCTGGTTGTAGGCTACGTTCTGGGTAGCGATACTGATGCGATAAACAGGATCCTCCAAAAAGGTGTGGAAGCGGTAATCAGTGGGAATGGTAGAGACATAAAGCCGCAAAGCGGTATTATCGGCTGTGCGCAACAGTACTTCTTCCCGCCAGTCGCCTACAATATCTCCTTGCAGGCAAGGTGTTGCCTTCGTTCCGTTGTTGGAAAGAGCTCCTTCAAAAATGGCTATACGCTCACAGACTCCTTTCTTCCAATTATATTTGCTGACTATATTTCTATCCAGCAGTTCGCGCAGTAAATCACCGTCCCACCAGACAGCCATATTACATGACAATCCTCTGACACGGGCTTTCACCACTTCTCCTTTTATATTTCTTATTCCTCCGGAAGCAAGAGACCACATTTCAACGCCCGGTTGGGTCGGGTCAATATCAGCCGCCATACAACGCCCGACATCTGTACTATCTTTTATCTGGAAAAGTATTTCTCCGGTTACCGCATCTCTGTATGTACTTCCGTCACGCTTGTTTTCGTGGCAGTCCCATACTTGCAATCCTTTGCGGGAAGGATCGAAATGAGTCAGATGAATCGCGTCTCCATGTCCAATCCTTTGCCGTTATGGTCGATGGCACACGAGCCGTAGATAATCTCATCGCATCCGTCACCATCTACGTCACCTACCCGAAGGTTATGATTACCTTGTCCGGCATAGTCTTCACAACCGGGATGGTTACTGTCGAAAATCCAGCGTTCTTTCAGTTCCTTTCCATTCCAGTCGTATGCTGCCAATACTGTACGGGTATAATATCCACGACACATCACAACACTAGGATGGATGCCGTCGAGATAGGCTACGCAAGCCAAAAAGCGGTCACTACGATTACCACGATTGTCTCCCCAGTCCATCAGGTTTCCTCTTCCCGGTACGTAATCAATTGTTTGCATCGCTTCTCCTGTCAGTCCGTTGAAGACAGTCAGATATTCCGGTCCGGTCAAAATACGTCCCTGTTCATTCCGATAGTCAGCTTGCGCATCTCCAATCACTTTTCCCTTTCCGTCCACTGTTCCGTCGGCGGTTTTCATTACTACTTCCGCTTTACCGTCACCATCGAGGTCAAACACCATAAACTGGGTGTAGTGTGCACCGGCACGTATATTACGTCCCAGATTAATGCGCCATAAATGTTGCCCGTTTAATTTATAACAATCGAAATATACCTCTCCGGTGTAACCGTCATGCGAATTATCGTGTGCGTTCGACGGATCCCATTTCAAGATAATCTCATATTCCCCGTCCCCGTCTACATCGCCGATACTGGCATCATTAGGAGCATAGAAATAACTTTGCCCTGCCGGAGTCGTACCGTTTTCAGGGCGATTCAGCGGGATGTTCAGATAACCAGCCGGAGCATCGGACGGCAATTGATAATTGCTTTCCGTTTTTGATTGGATAGCTTTGACGGTATAAAGTACGGATTCCGTACCTTTATATATTTCTTATCGGATATTTGTTTACCTTTTCACCGTTTCTATAAACATCAAAAGATTCGTCCATCGGGTCGGAGGACAGATAACGCCAAGACACGGCAACAGTAGATGGATTCTCTCTGATGGCAATTACACCGCGTCCCAAATGTTCGCGTTTCAGTTTCGAAAAGTCATAGTTCGGCTGCGCCACTACAAAAGCAGCTATCAGACACAGACTTAAAAAAGCACTTATGCATTTCATAGTTTTATCGTTAATGAATTTACAACACAAAAGTAAGCGGCACAGCCTACTTATAAAATAGAATATTGTACAGATCTATGTAGAAATCATCATATAGCCCACTTTTAAACCGCATTATAACTACCTGGTGAACAAAAATGAATATATCTGAACGGAAATCCATTGAAAAAGAAAAGTGCGTCCCTTATCTTTGCCAATGAAAATTAGAATGAACACCCAATTAATAAAACAGAATTATTTCACCATGAAGAAATCACTACTCTCATTCTTTACAGTAACCCTTCTTTGTCTTATGACAGGAAAGCCGGTCATGGCACAAGAGTTACCTGCACAAAAAGAGACTTTAGAGACTATCGTAAAAGTAAACGACTACTTTATGAAAAAGTATGCCGATTACACATTGCCTTCTTTCTATGGCAGAGTTCGTCCAAGCAATATATGGACGAGAGGCGTATATTATGAAGGATTAATGGCTCTGTATGGCATTTACCCTCGTGAGGATTATTATAAGTATGCCTACGATTGGGCTGATTTCCACAAATGGGGAATGAGAAACGGCAATACCACCCGTAACGCAGACGACCATTGCTGCGGACAAGTTTATATCGACCTTTATAATATGTGTCCGTCCGATCCGAATATGATCCGGAATATAAAAGCAAGTATCGATATGGTAGTCAACACTCCGCAGGTGAACGATTGGTGGTGGATTGACGCTATCCAGATGGCAATGCCAATCTACGCTAAGTTTGGAAAAATGACCGGGGAACAGAAATACTACGATAAGATGTGGGATATGTATTCTTACACTCGTAACGTGCACGGAGAAGCCGGAATGTATAATCCTAAAGATTGCTTATGGTGGCGCGATCAGGACTTTGATCCTCCTTACAAAGAACCGAATGGAGAAGATTGCTACTGGAGTCGTGGAAATGGCTGGGTATATGCAGCTCTTGTACGGGTATTGGATGAAATCCCTGCCAATGAAACACATCGCCAGGATTATATAAATGATTTTCTCGCTATGAGCAAGGCACTTAAAAAATGTCAGCGTGAAGATGGTTTCTGGAATGTGAGTCTTCATGATCCTACGAACTTCGGAGGCAAAGAGACTTCCGGAACAGCGCTGTTTGTATACGGTATGGCTTGGGGAGTCCGTAACGGACTGCTCGACCGCAAAGAATATCTTCCCGTCCTTTTAAAAGCATGGAACGCTATGGTGAAAGATGCCGTACATCCGAACGGATTCCTGGGATATGTGCAGGGAACAGGCAAAGAGCCTAAAGACGGACAGCCGGTTACTTATAAGAGTGTGCCCGACTTTGAAGACTACGGAGTCGGTTGTTTCCTGCTTGCCGGAACAGAAGTTTATAAATTAAAATAACATAGACAGTTTTTTCATTAGGTTTAAAGATAATCATTCATTAGGTTTAGTTAGAGGTTAGTTAGTAGCTAGTTCCCTCACTGACTGTTTAGACACCGGTCAGTGAGGGATTTCAAAGAAAACAGATTCATGAAAAACAAATTATTCCCGTATATATGTTGGCTGATGGCCATTACATTTAGTTTGCAACTGCAAGCGCAAAATAAAGTTTCCGCTCCCATGGCAGACGTCAATCAAGTAATTGACAACACGCTGGACAGCCTGAATAAAGCACGTACCTCGCGACCGGAAGCCGGTTCGAGCCGGAAAGGTGACAACCCTGTTCTGTTCCTGGTAGGTAACTCTACCATGCGTACCGGAACTTTAGGAAACGGCAACAACGGACAATGGGGATGGGGCTATTATGCAGGCGATTATTTCGACTCTAACCGGATTACTGTAGAGAATCATGCAGTGGGGGGACCCATTAGCCGTACTTTCTATAACCGTTTATGGCCGGATGTAATCAAAGGAGTACGCCAGGGAGACTGGGTTATCATCGAACTGGGGCACAATGACAACGGCCCATACGACAGCGGACGTGCCCGTGCTTCCATTCCCGGAATTGGCAAAGATACACTGAACGTAACGATTAAAGAAACCGGAGTGAAAGAAACCGTATATACCTACGGGGAATATATGCGTCGTTTCATTCAGGATGTAAAAGCCAAAGGTGCTCATCCTATCCTATTTTCGCTTACTCCCCGCAATGCTTGGGAAGACAAAGACAGCACCATCATCACACGTGTCAACAAAACTTTCGGATTGTGGGCAAAGCAGGTGGCAGAAGAACAGCATGTTCCTTTTATTGATTTGAATGATATCAGTGCCCGCAAATTTGAGAAGTTCGGCAAGAATAAGGTGAAATATATGTTCTACATCGACCGTATACATACAAGTGCTTTCGGTGCTAAAGTCAATGCAGAATCCGCTGCTGACGGAATACGTGCGTATGAAGGACTGGAATTAGCCAATTATCTGAAACCTGTTGAGAAAGATACAGTGACAGGTTCCAGTCGGAAAGAGGGACGTCCGGTATTGTTTACTATCGGAGATAGTACGGTCAGAAATGAAGATAAAGACAAAAACGGTATGTGGGGTTGGGGAAGCGTAATTGCTGACGAGTTCAATCTAAATAAAATTTCTGTAGAAAATCGTGCGATGGCAGGACGTAGTGCACGTACTTTCCTCGATGAAGGTCGTTGGGATAAGGTATACAATGCCTTGCAACCGGGGGACTTCGTTCTGATTCAGTTCGGACATAATGATGCAGGAGATATAAACAAAGGGAAAGCCCGTGCCGAATTGCGTGGTTCCGGTGATGAAAGCAAAGTATTTCTAATGGAAAAGACTGGTAAGTATCAGGTAATTTATACGTTTGGCTGGTATCTTCGGAAGTTCATCATGGATGTTCAGGAGAAAGGCGCCATTCCCATCGTTCTTAGTCATACGCCACGCAACAAATGGAAAGATGGAAAAATAGAACGTAATACCGAGTCTTTTGGCAAGTGGACACGTGAAGCTGCGGAAGCTACGGGAGCTTATTTTATCGATCTGAATAAGATTAGTGCCGATAAACTAGAAAAGAAAGGTGTGAAGAAAGCAGCAACTTACTATAATCATGACCATACACACTCTTCTTTGAAAGGAGCGCACATGAATGCGAAAAGCATTGTTGAAGGGTTGAAAAAGAGCGATTGCCCGTTAAAGAATTACTTAAAGTAAGAACATAAGGGATAAAGTACGCTATCTATCCCGTAATCTATTAATAGAAAAGTTACTCTTATCCCTTTGCAAACTTCTTTTGGATTAGTACCAAAGTATCAGTTGCTTAAGACTAATCTATAAACGCAAGTTCCGTTTATAAAAATGCAAGTTTTGTTTTTATAATCAAAAGCTTCATTTATAAAAACAGAACTTGCGTTTATAGTTTATAATAAGTTGATTGTAAGTTTGGTATTAAAAGAAAGGAAGTTTACCCTTAATGCGGAAGAACTTTGCTATTAATAGATTGGGAAGCAACTAGTGCTACTTTACACTCGTTCAGTTATCTATTGGAATAACTTCCTGCATATAAATAGCATCCAGACTCCAAAGAGCAGCATCATTCGTGCTGATGCTCGTACATTCATCTAATAGAGACGGTACTTCCGGCGGAAGTATGGTGGTGATGCGGAAAGGCGGTGCAGGTGTATGTTCCAACCGGGTAAACAAATCTTTCCAGGCTTCTTCAGCCATTTGGGTATTACGCAAGTGATAAGCTGCGTAAGCCATCAGGCGGGAAACACGAAAACGGCTATGGCTAAGCTCCCATGCTTTCTTCTTGTAACGTGCAGCATGGTCAAGCCAGGCGTCTTTCCATTCGGGTATATCAATCATACGCATCATTTCATTGGCTATCTCAAATCCGCCCATGATCGTCATTAAATGGTTGGTTGTTTCCAGTTTGGGGTCACATTCGGTTGTGATGATCCCTGTTGACGGATCAAATCCTAGAGCTTTGGGACCGGTAAAAAGGCGGTTAGGCAGGGCGGCAATGCTTTTCATTCCTGCTATTATTTTATCACGATAAGTTGTGTTACCTGTGCGCTCCCATTCTGTCATCCAATTACCGGCATAAGCCAGCCAGTCGGGGCCGATACGCAAACGGGCGGGAGCAGTACAAGGATATTCACTGCGAGGTTGGGCTAGGCGCATAGGATCCAGTTCATAGAGTTTGTGGTCGGCATCCTTCACTTCAGTCATTAAATCACCGCAACGTTCGTCCGTAGTAAGGTAATAGTAGAAACGGTTCCAGGCGGCCTGGCTGATTCGCGCTTCTTTTGCTCCGCATCCCCAATGACTTACATTATGCCGACTGCCTAATCCGGCATTGGGACCGATATGATAGACATCCACTTCACCCGTATGACGCGTCATAGCTTCTGCCATACGCCAAATATCAATACGCCCGGTACGCAGGAAATTATACCATAGCCACATATTAGAAGCCAGTTCCGTATTGTCCCAGGCAAATCCTCCGACATCGTAACGCCAGGTATGACGAACGGGGTCATAAGCGTGCATCACATCACCGTAATTCCAGAAACCGTACCATTTGTTTTGTTCGATTGCTTTCTGATAGAAGTCAATGTAAGCATCCAAGCGGTCTTCTACACGAGTACGGAATGGAGTAGTACGGTCAGGGAGACTCCATATCCCGAAAGCTTGGCGGGCATGAAGATAATTCGGGGTTGGCATTAACAGACTAGGGCTAGAAAACTGTTTGGCATAATCTGCAAAAGCCTTTTTCCCGGTATAACCACTTTGTGGGATCAGTGTAAACGTAGTTGTACGGGCAATGCCGTATGGCGTATTCATGCCCTCCTGAACATCTTCATAGCTGGCATTCAGGTCATGAGCTATACGATCATAATGCCGCAAATCCATAGGTTCGGACTCCGGGCTCCACAACCAGGCGGTAAGGGTAGCTACCGGGGTTCGTGCGTCTGAAATTTCAATAGAAGAGGGATAAGACTGCCAAAAGTCATGCATACAAAGTCCTAATCCTCCGGTAATATCCCCGACAAAAGTATACCCATCGCTACGTGTGCCGGAAAAGGTTCCTATCCAGGGATTATCGTTATTGGCACGTTTACGAATGGAGAAAGCATCGGCAGTGAGTTGAGACAGACGGTAGTCATTCCATGAAGCCCAGTTATCGAGCAGAGAGCGGTTCTTTTCATCGAAAGATTCATAAGGCGGAATACGTTTGCCTTCCATTTGCTGCTGTTGCAGGGAGGGGTCATCAGTCGGCATCTGTTGTGCATCTTTCTTTTCATTACTGTTTTTCTTATTATCTGTCTTATTTAAAGTGAGTATGCGACGCCCTACCAATGGTTGTACCGGCTCGCTCCACACTCCTCCATCTGCACACGAAAAAGCAATATGACGATTATACAGAGCTTCACGCATAGGAACATCGAAACGGATACCCAAACTACGAATGAAATCTTTCTTCTGATCTCCGTCATAGATGAAGCTATGTACCATTTTGATCTGTTCACTACCACCATAAAAGTAGAGACGTACCACAAAAGGAAGCCACTCACGGTTATTCCGTTTGTTCATATCAGAGTTATTCGCATAGTTCCCTTCCCCTTCAGAGTGATTCGTATCAATCTTCTTATTCCTGTTCCGATGTATCCCTTCCAACTTTACAAGTGCCCGTACAGAGCCCAGACGTTCTATGGTTACTGATTTTATTTCTCCTATGTAATGAGTAAAAGATATTTGAGATGTATTTTCTTGAATCGGCTCGTTTTGCGTATTACAAATCAGACGCGCTTTCTCTCCTACTTTAGTTCCCTTATATAATAGGCTATCAATCAGGAAATCTCCGCGTCGGGGAATAAATACGGAAATTAGCCCTGTTTCAATTTGAATATCTTCAGGCGTTTCAGTGATTGCAATAGAAGCATTAGGCTGTTTATTGATAGTTTTTGCTTTCCGGGGGGCTTTTTCTAATGTCAGTCTTTCTGTTCCGGCAGGAATGACTCCGGCAACTCCGCTCCATTTCACGGAACCATCCGGCCAGTAAGCCAATGGCCAAGTATCTACCGGAATCTCTTGATTTCTATCTGTTTTTAACCGCAATGAAGTTTCTGGAAATAGGTAGCCTTCATCAAAAGGAACTCCGAAGCTTACAGCTTTGTCTTGTTCAGGAGTATTGCCGATCCAATGTAAAGGAACAGTAGACGTTTGGGGTGGCAAACATTCATAGCGGAAGTTTGTAATGCGGGTACGGGATAAGGTGGTACGAAAGCCGAACCATCCTTCTGTCAGAGGTTCGGCATCGCGGAAGTCCACCAGTCGCTCACCGTCTATGTAATAACTAACCCTATTATTTTCATTTGTTATCTTAATGTGATACCAGTGATTCGCTTTTAGCAAATGTTCGGTATCTGTATATTCTTTCAATATGGCAGGACGTACTTTGGGATCTGTGATTCCTGCTTCATTGCCGTCATAACGACGGAAGCGTGTAGTAGAGTTATAATTTCCACCATATCCCATGTAATAGAGTTGCAAAGAATAACAATTCAGAAAGATTCCGCTACGCCACTTCTCACGTTTCCATATATTATCAGGATGTTTGGGGTCCGAAGCCATCCAAAAGCAATTCAGGTCACTCAAACGGTCTCCTTCTTTTTCTACAACTACACATGCATCATATTCAATGGTTACCCGTCCGCTCATCTTTTCTTTCCTCCATAAGGTAAGGCCTTTAGGAGACAGTATTTCAGCGGTATCACCCTGAAATGTCACTTTATAATCCGGAGATTCCGACTCTACCTTCCAATATTTATGAAACTGGCGGGCGTTGAGGCCGGAAACTTTATTGTTTTGTGCGTTTGTTCCTAAAGTGATGAAGAGGAACAAAAGGATAAAGAGTTTTTTCATATGTATATTTGCTATCTCACCTTACAAAGGTAGGGAGAGCCGATCAATTAAGAAATAGAATATTATCCATATATATGGCGATTCGTTCAACTATGAAAAAAAGAACAACCCGACAGTTAGCCGGATTGTTCTTTTTCAACAAACTCATATCAAATAAGAGATTTCTTATTCAAAAACCTTTTTATTCTGCTTTTTTCAAAGTTTCAGCACCTACATAGTAACCTAAGTTAGTTCCCTGGTTATATCCCATATTCTGCATCGCTTGAGACATATCATAATTATGATCGGTCATCAAGTGAGGAAGACGGAATTCGGTAGGATGATTCGTGGAGAATATATAAATAGATTTCATGTCACTTGAACCCATTATTACTTCTTCACGATAGTCACCGAGAAAATCACCATAGTAACAAGGATTGTATTTGGTGCTATGGTTACCGTCATTGCTACCGTAAGTTCCAAAATATACCAAACGAGTCTTATTCGTCTTGTTTACATCAGGGTTCTCTTTATAGCTCACGACACAAGCACGGTCCAGCATTTCTCTTGTCGGCTGCCCGCTCCAATAAATGGCTACATTATACAAAACTCCACCACCAATACCTGTAGGATATGTACTGGATACCAATCCACTGCCACTACAACTGAATACCCCTTCCTGCAAAGAAGACCAGTACTCAAAATTCGGGCTATCCGGATCGATATCTGCCACAATACAACGACCGACATCAGTAGTCGAACCCGCTCCATGGCCGGTAATCAAGCCACCATCTCTTGCATCAATCACTTGACATCCATAACCGTGTCCTTGTCCATTATAATTGCCCGGTTCTTCAAATGAAGCAACAATTTGCAATCCTGAACGGTCTTTTATAAATTTGCCAACACATAAACAGTCACCATGACCGTTTCCGGTACACCACAATTCGCTTCCATCATCATCTATAGCCGCAGAACCATACAAGATTTCATCTTTTCCATCATCGTCCAAGTCCGCTACACGAAAACTATGCGAACACATGGACAACCATTTTGAAGAATGTTCGGCTGTATCAAACTTCCAACGGGTTTCCAGTTTATTCCCTTTCAAATCGAGTGCCCATACTTGCCAATTATGATAAATACCTCTACTGATGATCAGACTGGGGTTGCTTGTTCTCACTCCGGTCGCTTCGTCAGGTATACCATCCAGATAAGCCACCCCGATAAAGAAACGGTCCATGCGGTTTCCGTAATCATCTCCCCAATATTCACTCCAATATTTAGCACGCGACGCTTTTGAACCACTTCCACCACGAGGAATATTATCCACCCGGGTAATTTCACGTCCATCATATCCACGGCAAATAGAGATATATTCGGGACCTTCCATTATCAAACCGCAAATTGTATTAATACTTGCTCCCGAATACCAGCCCACAGCGTCAGTCTGACGAATTCGATAATCGTTCACATTACCATAAGCATCGGTAATGACCTTACCATCCCCAAACTTTGTACCTTCTGAAGAGCGGAAAGCTATTTCACATAAACCATCTCCATCAAAATCGTATAAAATATATGAAGTATAATGTGAACCGGAACGAATATTGATTCCCAAATCAATTTGCCACAAAAAAGTACCATCCATCTTATAAGCTTCCAACAAGGTCGAACCATTATTCCATCCCCCCTGGTTGGCACCATCATACGGTTCTCTCTTCACCACAATCTCCAATTCACCGTCACCGTCCAAGTCACCTAGCTGAATATCATCAGGAGAATATGTAATCGACGCATCGGGTACATTCATGTTTAATCTAATCTCATGATAAAACTTTTCTGCCATTTCAGAGGTAAAGGTATAATCGCAAAGCGTTTCAGCCTGATTGGCAAGAGTGACCCGGTATACATTCGTTTTTGATACATCAATATCCGCATCCACCCAAGAAGTAGTATTCGAAATAGGTTTCTCATTCAATTTCACTTCCGTCTCGCCGTCTACCGACTTATAAATATCAAAAGCAACATTAGACGGATCGGTCTTCAGTAATCTCCAGCTAATCAATGCGGATGATATGCCGGAAGAGTTATTGGCGTCAACATTTGGTGCCGGGTCGTAACTAACCCACATTGCACGGCTACCCGTTATAACTTCAGTAGGCAGAGGCGGCAACTCCTCTTCCGTCTGATTGCCATTGTTCACTTCAACGACGGGGTCATTATCCGAGCAGGCAACTATGGCCAGCAGACAAAACAGCCCCAGTATTATATAATGTTTCTTCATTTCTTTCGTTTTTTTATTCTATAAACATCCGTTCTATGCAAGAATATCCTATCACTATTCATCAGCATTCCGGTTGTGGGTTACCACCCCGGATTCTGCTCCAAATTAGGATTCTTAGATTTTTCACTCTGCGGAATCGGGAAGAAATACATCTTATCATCCCAACTTCTTTCTTTTACCTTACGTTCATACGTATAAGTATCATCCCCATTCTTCGTAATCTTCATTTCAACAATGTTCTTGAAATGTTTGTCACCCTCCTTCCAACGACGTACATCCCAAAAACGATGTCCTTCAAAGGCCAATTCTACCATACGTTCATTCTGATATTTCTTCCAGAAAGCATCATTGGTCATCCCTTGAGGGAATCCGGGCATCTCGGCACGCGTACGAACTACTTTGATAGCATCCACAGCCGAAGTTGTAAATTCATTATCCGTTGCATACGGACTACCCAGATACTTATATACAGCTTCCGCATAATTCAAATAGAACTCTCCAAAACGGAATGTAATCCATGAATGATAGGTCTTTGAAGCTGTACCGGCACGTAAGTCTACTGCCGTCTGACAATACTTCTTCAGATAATAGCCAGTCGGAGTTCCGCCACTCAAAGGCTCCGCATTTAGTCCGCCCTGATAGGTTTGCAGAGGAACAGTATTCCAGTTAGGCCACTTTTCGTCCCCATTCTTGGCAATAGTCAGATAGAAACGAGGGTCGCGGTTGGTATAATAAGGATTAGCAGGATCATAGTTATCCAACTCGTCCGGACGCAACCCTGTATCCTTCATCTCATACGCATCCACCAGTGTCTGTGTGGGACAGTTTCCACCTTTACAATTTTCCAACCCTACCGGGAAGTTATATCCCTCAAAAGAATTAGTGGTAGTAGTGGCACGACGGAGAAAAATCAATTCATTAGTAGCGTCATTGTAATTGTCCTTGCTCCAAAGTGATGAATAATCCTCCACTAAGAGTTTTGCCTTTTCAGCAAACCCATTACTGTCATCTAAAATTTCCTTATTGGCTTTAGCTGCACGATACCACAGTTCTCTATTATCAGTCGGATTAAATAAAGGACTTGCCGCATACAATGCTGCACGAGCTTTCAAGGCCAATACCGTTTTACGGTTGGCACGTCCTGTTTCCGCCGGACTACTAGGCAATGCCATATCTCCCAGTTTACTGTAATCGACGATAATCTTATCTTTAATATCATCACATTCGGCTATGATATAATCAAAAATCTCCTGTGCCGGTCTGCGCGATAACGTATTCGATTCTTCGGCTGTTAATATATGGTCGCTAAACGGCACATCTCCATATTGCCGTACCAAGTTAAAGTAGAAATATGCACGAAGGAAACGTACCTCATACTGGTAATTGGTATAGCGGAACATCTGTTGTGCATAATCACTGTTCAAAGCCAACTCGGGAAATGTCAGTCCGGTAAACTTCTCCAGATATAAATTACAATTGGCTATCCCTTCATAACAGGACGTCCACATGCTACTTTTAGCATTCGACGGACTCCAAGAACCATTGTAAAAGTCTTCAATCTGATTTCCCGAATAAGCATATTCGGACTCATCGGTAGCAGAACCAAGAATTGCCCCGCTATAGTTTCCAAAGTCCACATCCATGGACAAATAGATATTTGTTATCAGCCCTCCTACATTACCGAAGTTGAGCTTCACAAAATCCTCATCATAATTATTGTACTCATGATATTCCATCTTATCTGAGCAGGAACCGAGTGCGGCTACACACATCATTCCGTAGATAATGTTTTTCAGTTTCATTCTTTCGCTTTGTTTTTATGATTAAAAACCAATCGTAACACCGACTACTACACTCTTATTCAGCGGAGTCGCTACACCATAACATTCCGGATCTGTCACATCAATATGATCTGAACAGAACAAGTCTGTTCCTCTGACATATAACTTGGCACTCCCCAATATCTTAGTCTTCTTCATCCATTCTTCCGGAAATCTGTAATACACCTCCGCGTTACGTAACTTCAAGAATGACCGGTCCGCCAACCAAACTGTATTAGCCTGATAGTTATTGGCATTACTCTGTGAACTCAAACGAGGATATTTGGCATTTTGATTTTCCGGTGTCCAACGATTCTCATAATAATGAGTAGAAAGTGTCGTATTATTTATCAACGGCCAAAACATACTCTTCGTATTCAAGACAGCAGAATAGTTACCTGTTCCCTGAAACATTACATCTACTCCAATCCCTTTCCATTCGGCTCCCAAATGGAAAGAATAATAAATTTCCGGAGCCGTCGTACTATAACCGATAGCTGTTTTATCATTGGCATCAATGATTCCGTCTCCATTCACATCTTTATATTTTATGTCTCCCGGCACTACCGTACTAAAGTTTTGCGGAAGGCTGTTTGCTATATCTTCTTTATCTTTGAAGAAACCTTCAGCTACCATTCCATATACTTGTCCCAACCGATTTCCTGTTTGCACAAGATTCTTATACAAACGCGGTTCTTCCAGTTGTTCCTTAATTTCATTCTTATTCCAAGCAAAATTACCGCCAAGGTTGAACACTACATCTCCTAACCGTTTCGTATAGTTAAGTCCTAGTTCCACGCCATAGCTATCAACGATTCCGGCATTCTCGAACGGAGCATCTACGCCCAACACATCGGTATATTTTCCTTCGGAAGAGACCCAAATATCTTTTCTCCGTTGGTAATAGCCTTCTGCCGTCACGTCCAGTCCATTGAACAACACGGCATCAACACCAACATTGTATTTATACGCTTTCTCATGTGTCGAATTAGCAGTTGCCAGGCGCCCGATAATAGTACTTCCGAATTCAGAGTCGTAACTACTGTTAAACTTATATTGCGTACCGGTAGTCGTATAAATCTGATCCCAATAGTCATATACGGTAGTACTTCCGTCTTTAGGCAGATAATCAACATTGATCACTCCAAACGAAGCGCGCAATTTCAGGAAGTTCACCCAAGACACATCTTTCAACCATTTTTCTTCCGAAAGCACCCAAGCAGCAGAAATGGTAGGCGAGAAAGCCCATTTATGCCCCGGTGCCAATAAACTGGAGGCCGAGCCAACCAATGCCAGATCCAAATAATAGCGATTAGAGAAACCTACATGATTATACCAGGATACATTTTGCCGATAAATAGTAGTGTTCAATCCGTATGAATCACGAAACTCATAATCCCATTTGAATTGAGAATACACATCCCACTTCCGAAACGAGCGATTGTAATCGACACTACCTGCAAAGTTAAATTGGCGCGCCCAGTTGTCAATACCTGCACCCGAACCCATTTCACTGGATTCGCCACCTGAAATGGCAGTATAAAACGGACCGTTAGTTGTCCAGCTTGTTGCATAACCGGCATACGTATACGTCTTGCTATGGTCTTCCAGAATATTGGAATAGTTGTCATAAGCTAAACGAAAGTTTGCTCCCAATCCTTTCAGCAAACCAGATAAATCTTGTGACAAGGTAAGGTCGGCAAACAAACTGCGAGAGTGTCCTTTAGAATAAGCAGCTCCCTGCGATTGTGCGACAGGATTCGATGTTCCCGCCCAAGTAGTACTTCCTCCCCAACTGTCATCTTCCGTACGAACCGGAAAAGCTGCAGAAGGAATCGAATAAATCATATCCCATAGGTTAACCGAAGCCCCCGGAATCCGAGATTCGGACAAGGTACCGAGAAGATTCAACTTCAATTTGGTAGTGGCGGTTAAATCAATATCCAGATTTGTACGCAAATTAGCACGTGAATACATATTCTGTGTAGAATATCCGTCATTTGCATTCGGGGTTTTGATAAACCCTTTGTCTGTTAATAAATTCGCCATAGTATAGTAGCGGAACTTTGCTCCTCCCCCACGGAATTCGATCGTATATTTATTAGAAACTCCTCTGTCTTTAAAGGTTTCATCAATCCAGTTCACATTAGGATAGAGATAAGGGT
>OASU01000304.1_pt1 | contig 17269 bp, 5 predicted proteins | sample 1475801 | NCBI WGS metagenome assembly OASU01 (sample SAMEA2579919, study PRJEB22360) | human gut metagenome | biome: human gut; feature: human-associated habitat; material: faeces | place: Denmark | collected 2008/2010 | reverse complement strand
CATACCCAGCCATGATTTGAGTTGGTTCTAATGGATCGTATTGGATAGGTTTCAATGCTGCAAGAGCTGCACCTTGTGCACCAGTACGGCCGATTTCGTCTGTCAATTCATCGAAACGAGGGCTTGCACCAGTAGACAAGTCGTATACTTTTGCACCATCTGTAGTTTCAGATTCTTGAACACCTACAGTACCATCAGTGGATTTAACGATTGTACGGGAATCTTTCAATTGTTTCAAGTTAACCGCATCTGTATCGTTAGTACCTTTACCAAGGTTAGTAATTTTGTTACCACCCATGTTGAGGTTACCACCAGTTACGGAAAGGTCACCAGCGTTGAAGTTCAATGCAGGACCATTGTCGCTATTCTTGATGGAGTTGATACCTTTAAGGTCTTTGTTCAATTTAACTGTTAAAGTATCAGTGCCGTCAGCTACTACGTTGATGTTACCAGCAGCGGATTGGAATGCAGTGGATTGAGCTGCAGTCACACCTTCACCTTGAACTTTAACAAGTGTATTCAACGCATGTTTGTTTTCAGTATCAGTGTTGTTACCTGTGAATCTCAAACCATCGTCCATAGTTGCTACTTCACGTTTAATTGGTCTGCCATCAGTATCTTTCAATGGGTTACCATCTTTATCTTTTGGTACGTATACAATACGTTCAGATTTGTCGCCATTGTTAGCTTCTGGTTTAACAAGAGTTTTGGAACCGTGGTCTGTAGAGATATCTACACCAGTACCATCTGCACCAGCAGGACCTTGAGGACCAGTTAAGCCGATGTGACCTACGCCGTCTTTACCAGCGATGGATACAGCATCTTTACCATCTTTACCGATGGAAACTTTACCGTCGATACCGTTAGCACCGTCTTTACCGGAGATGGATACACCATCTTTACCATCAACGCCATTTTTACCTGGAACACTAATGGAGTTCAAGCCGTTAAGATCTTTATCAAGACCGATTACAACTTTACCATCTTTAGTCATAGTTTTGATGTTGGATGCGCTGTAGTTGTCATCAGCTTTAGTGCCTTCGCCTACGATTTCAAGTTTTTCACCCAAGTTTTTGTGAATGTCGTTACCAGATTGAGCGCCGAAGTTCAAACCTTTATTACCGATTGCATCAGCAGTATTTTTAAGGTCAGTAACGTTTACAGCACCGTTCTTAGTATTGTTGTCGCCAGCAGCAGCATCAATCTTATCTAAGAATGTATTACCAGCTTTATCAGCGATGGAAGAACCAACGTTGTTCAATTTCATTGGATCTGTAGTAGAAGCGTTAGGGTTGTTCATGGAAGCGATAATATCGCCAGCATTTACAACATCCCCAGAACCATCTTTAGCTGTATTGAAAGTACCATCTGGTTGTTTGTAAACTTTAGTGCCGTCTTGTTTAGTGTATACCACTGGAATTTGAGCATTGTTTACAACACCTTGGTTATTGATCTTAATGTCATATTGGTGACCTTTAGCTGCATCATAAGTTGCAGATGTAGGATCATTTTTGTCAGTTACAGAGATAGTTCCATCAGAAGATTCAACAGTTGTAACTTTATCTTTCAATTGTTTAACGTTTACTGCATCTGTATCAGCTTCACCAGCTTTAACGTTAGTAACTTTGTTACCACCGTTGTTCAAACCATCACCAGTTAAGGATACAGTTTTATTAGGATCTGCATTTGCAATTTTGATACCATCTTTATTCACTACAGTATCGCCAATTGTTAAGGAACCATCCTTAGTTAAGTTAACATCTTTAGCTAATTGAACTTTTAACTTACCATTGTCAGCATTAACACCGATGTTGTTATCAGTTAAAGTACCAGTTGCACCACCAACGATATCTACTACGTTGTTAAGATGTTTCTTAATAACATTAGGGTTAGTATCTTGGTTAGCTTGACCGTTGTCGCCAGCGAACTTCATGCCATCATCGTGAGTTGCAACTTCATGTGTGTTGCCATCTTTGTCTTCGTATACGATACGAGTCAATTTATCACCAGGTTGGCCATCAACACCAGGAACACCGTCTTTAACGGAAATCTTAGCACTTGCGCCATCTTTACCGTCAGCACCCTTAGGACCAGTCAAGCCGATAGAGCCATCTTTACCGTTGAGTACAACAGATGCGCCGTCTTTACCGTTAACACCGATCTTACCATCAACGCCGTCTTTACCATCTTTACCAACAACTACGCTGTCAGCTTTAAGGTTTTTATCAAGTTTAACGTCGATAGTTGTGTTACCATCTGCATCTTGAGAGATGATAGTCTTAACGTTTTCACCGCTGTATTCAGTATCAGCTTTAGCACCTTCACCTTGGATTTTCACAGTGGAACCAAGTTTGTTAGTTTTCACACCACCAGCATTAGCATCGAATTTCAAGCCTTTATCGATCAATGCATCAGCAGTATTCTTAAGGTCAGTTACGTTAACTGCAGCGTTTTGAGTTTTAGTATTATCTGCAGCTGCTTTAATCTTATCTAAGTAAGTGTTACCAGCTTGATCAGCAATAGTGGAACCTACGTTGTTCAACTTCATAGGAGTTGTTGTGGAATCGCCACCATTGTTCATGGATGCAATTACATCAGCAGGTTGAACTGTTGTACCAGTACCATCTTCTTTAGTATTGAATGTAACATTACCTGTAGCAGGATCTACGATTTTGTAAAGTTTATCGCCATCTTTGTTAGTATAAACAACTGGAGTTTGAGCTTTTTCAACTACAGATTGGTTATTGATAGTGATGTCATATTGGTGACCTTTAGCTGCATCATAACCAGGTTGACCAGCAACGTTTTTGTCTACTACTTTGATGGAACTATCGGAAGACTCAACAGTTGTAACTTTGTCTTTCAATTGTTTTACGTTAACTGCATCAGTATCATTTTCACCAGCTTTAACATTAGTAATTTTGTTACCGCCGTTATCTAAGCCAGTATTAGTCAACTTAACATCTGTAGTAGGTGTTGCACCGGCTGCAGGTGTAGGAGCCTTAATTGTAATACCACCATTATTTACTGTAGTATCACCAACAGTTAAGGAACCATCTTTAGTCAAGTTAACTTCTTTAGCTAATTGAACCTTCAATTTGCCATTATCGTTGTTAACACCGATGTTGTTATCAGACAAGTCACCAGTTGCACCACCAATGATATCTACTTGTTGGTTAAGTTGTTTAGCAATTACTTTATTAGCATTTGTTTGACCATCATCACCAGCAAATTTCAAGCCATCATCCATAGTAGCTACTTCACGTTTAATATCGTTGCCATCAGTATCTTTCAATGGGTTGCCATCTTTATCTTTTGGTACGTATACGATACGTTCAGATTTACCACCATTGTTAGCTTCTGGTTTAACAAGTGTTTGTGTACCGTGATCTGTAGTGATATCTACGCCTTTACCATCTGCACCTGCAGGACCTTGAGGACCTGTTAAGCCGATTGTGCCAACGCCATCTTTACCTGCGATAGAAACAGCATCTTTACCGTCTTTACCAGAAATACCAACTTTACCATCGATACCATTTGTGCCAGGAAGGCCTGGTGCACCTGTAGCGCCTTGAGGTCCAACGATAGTTACGCCATCTTTACCTGCTTGACCATCTTTACCATTAACAACAACTTTGTCTAAGTTAGTTAAGTCTTTGTCTAGGCTGTAAGTATAAGTTTGAGTTTTATTGGCTGCATCAACAGTTTGTTTTACAGTCAAGTTTTTACCTGCTGCAAAGTTTACAGTACCACCATTTTCAACAGCTGTTGCTACTGCAGGAGTTGTAGTATCATTTGCTACTGTACCACCATCAGCAGTTGCATTAGCTTTGAAACCGTAGTTATTACCAGCTGCAGGAATGTTCAAGTCGGAGAAGTCGATAACTGCTTTAGTATCAGATACTGCAGTGCCTTTGCCATCATTGTATGTCAATGTAACTTTCTTAGTAGCTGCATCGTATTTGTATACGTTTTCAGTACCGCTTACTACGCCGCCTTTAGCTTCAGTGCTACCAGCTTTCACTGCTGTAGGAGCAATGTGAAGTTCATTCGCACGTAAAGCATCAGCTGTAGATTTCAAGTCAGATACGTTAACAGCTGCATTTGGAGTCAAGCCATTAGCTGTATCTAATTTAGTTAAGTAATCTGCGCCTGTTTGATTTTTAATAGCAGAGCCAACATTATTAACAATGGAGTTACCACCAGTTGTATTGCCTGCTGCATCTTGGATGGATACGATAACATCACTTGCAGGAACATCATTACCTGGAGCACCATCAACATTAGTTGTGAAAGTACCATCTGGGCGTTTAACCACTTTAGTGCCATCAGCTTTAGTGTAAACAGCTGGAGTTACAGCATTTACAGTGTAAGTTTTTTGGCCAGTAGTAGCATCAGATGCTACAGTTACGTTAACATTTTCGCCAGCTTTTACCACAGAACCAAGACCAGTGATTACTTTCTTACCGTCATCAGTGATGTTGGAAAGATCGTTTTTAGCGATGCCAGTAATTTTAGCTTCTTCGCCAGTAACTGGTTTACCATTGCCATCAACGTAAGTCATTGTTACACTACCGTCGTTTTGTACAGCATAGCTACCAGGTTTGATGTGTTTTTCATCATCAAGATTAGCTACTTTCTTAACAGTTGTGCCACCATCAGTGCTATAAGTGATACGGTCGCCATCTTTCTTAATGGAGATGTTGTCGTTTTTGTCGCCAAGTTTAACTTCTTTAGTTGTTACGCTATCAAGATCTTTAAGGTCTTTATCAAGAGCGTATGCAACTTCTGTATTACCGTTACCGTCGTTAGTTTGTTTAACAGTTAAGTTTTTACCAGCTTGCATTGTAACGGATTTACCGTCTGCAATGTTTTGATCTGTATCACCAGAATGTGTACCTTCTGTAGCAGAAACTGCACCAGATTTCAAGTTCCAAGTAGATGCTGTACCAGCAGCTGCATTTACATGTAAGTCATATGTTACTTGGTCGCCATTTGTTGTTTTGTTAATTGTTACAGATTTGTCGTTGGAAGTAACAACTGTACGAGCTGCTTTCAATTGATCGTAGTTAACTGCATCAGTACCATCTGTAGCAGGTTTCACATTAGTGATTTTTTGGTTACCTGCATTGATACCGTCTTTCTTAACAGATGGACCACCAGTGATAGTTACGCCATCGTTGTTAACTTTAGTGTCACCAATTGTTAAGGAACCGTTTTTAGTCAAATCAACGTCTTTATTCAAGTCGTATTTAACTACGCCATCAGCAGCTACGGAAGCTGTTGTGTTGGAACCGTTAGTGAAGTTCAAACCTTTGTCCAATTTAACTGTTTGGTCACCAGTACCATTAGCTTTGTAAGTCAAAGGAATTTGTTTAGCTGCTTTTTCACCATCGAATTTCACTTCGTATGTAGTGTTATGCTTTGCATCATCTTTCACAGGGTTAACAGTGATAGGGTTATCTGCATCAGCTGTGTAGTTACCACCAGTAGTTGTACCACCGTTGTTAACTGTTACTGCTTCACGAGCTGCATCTTTAACTGCATTACGGGAAACATTTACGGAGTATTGAGCATCTGGATCGCCAGAGTTTTTACCGTTTTCAACAGCAATATCAGCCAAGTTAGTATCGCCAGCTGCGTCAGCTTTTTTAACTACACTTTCAATAGAGGACGCACCACCAGGTGTAGAAGGATTAGTTACACTAATTTTGAAGTCTGTGTTATCACCAACAGTTGTTGGAGTTACAGTTACATTAGTGGAACCAGAGGATACTGTATATGTTTTATTTAATTTAGTTTTAGCGTCATCGGACAAATCAGCTACTACATCTGTACCAGAAGCAGTTGTTTTGATGTATTGACCGTTGTTAGCACCAACTACACCGAAGCTCAAACCACCAGTTTTATTGAATTTTTGAGTATCTGTATTACCAGTGTTACCTGCTAATTTAATTGTGTTGTTGAAGCCATCGCTTACTTTTTTCAATTGGTCTTCAGTTGCTGCACGACCGGAAACAACAGTTGGGTTAGTAATATCCCAATCTTTGTTTTGTAAGCCAGTTACATAGCCACCTTTACCATCTAAGGAAATAGGGTTGTCGCCTTCAACTTTTACAACTTGATCACCAGCGAAGGAGATTTTACCAGAACCAGTACCATTTGTAATGGAGGAGATGTCTTTCAAGTCACCTTGTACATTTACTTTGTACGGAGTAGCTGCTGTACCATCACCTGTTACAGTAGTATTTTTACCACCTTCAACTTTAGAAGGATCAGTGTTACCAGTAGCACCAGTAGAGCTTACTGTGTAAATATCATGACCATCTGTTGCATCTTGAGTCTTAGCAACAGTTACGCCATTACCAGCTTTAACTTCTGTCTTAGCGGATTTCAATTGTTTTACGTTAACTGCATCAGTATCGTCTGTACCAGGAGCTACATTAGTGATTTTGCTACCACCCATGTTAAGTGGGCCGCCAGTGATGTTGATGGAGTTGCCACCAATTGTCATTTTAGGACCATTGTCAGCATTAGAAATAGATGTAATACCTTTCAAGTCGCCTTCTACATTAACTTTGTATGGATCGTCTTGAGTACCTTCACCAGTAACTTTAGTGTTTTTACCATCTACAAGTTTAGTTTTAGCGTCTTTTAATTGTTTTACGTTAACTGCATCAGTATCCTTTACACCAGCTTTTACATTAGAAATGTTTTTATTACCAGCATCGATACCATCTTTCTTAACAGATGGGCCACCAGTGATTGTTAAGCCATCGTTAGTAACTTTAGTATCACCAACTGTTAAGGAACCATCTTTAGTCAAATCAACATCCTTATTCAAGGAATATGTGAATTGTTTACCAGCTTGGTCTAATACAATGTTTTTACCAGCTTTGAAAGTAACAGTATCGCCAGGGCTTACTTTTTCAGAAGTTGTGCCGTTTGTAGTACCACCATTATTAGCGGAAGTTACTTTCCAACCAGAGTTGTTGATCGCTTGAGTAACATTGTCAGTTGTAGCAATACCGTTTGTAGTAGGAGCAACTGCTTTACCATCGGCATTAGTAGTAATATTTTCACCTACTTTAGCAGTGATTTTTACACCATTTTTATCAGCAGATGTAGAGATGAATTTGTCATCACCTTTAACATTCAATGTACCATTGTCTAACAATACATCGCTATTGCCAGTGTCGCCAGCGTATTTCAAGTTAACGCTTCTCAATTGAGCTACGTTAACAGCATCGCTGTCAGCAGTACCTGCTGCAAGACCTGTAATTTGACGAGTTGCATTAGCACCGTCACCTACGGAAACAGCTGCCAATGTAGAAGTTTGTGCCGTACCAGCAAGACCAGCATATTTATTTGTACGAGTTTCTGCAGGGTTAAAGCCTTTAACACCTTTATCTACAGTTGCTTTAGACTGAGAACCAAGAGCAACGCCATCAGCAACAGATGCCTTTGCCTCTTTACCTAATGCTGTAGCAGATGCAGCAGATGCTTCAGAAGCTTGACCTAATGCACTTGCACCATTAGCTGTAGCAGAAGATTTGCCACCTACTGCAGTAGAAGCAGTGCCAGAGGAGTTAGCTTGCATACCAATTGCAACAGCTGCAAATCCACTGGCTGTTGTTTTATATGTATTACCACCACTTGGAGCACCATTAGTACCGATAGCAATAGCAGCATTAGCAGTAGCTTCTGTACGATTACCAATAGCTACTGATAAATCATTTTCAGCTTTTGCTTCACGACCAATAGCGATTGTATCTTCACGAGCTGCTCTGTTATCACGACCAATAGCAATTTGAGTAGAACCTGCATTACGGCCACCATTTGCAGTAGCGTCAGCAAGGTTATTTTGACCAATAGCAATACCACCACCAGTATTGGCATTATTAGAAGTACCAATTGTGATAGTGTCTTCTACCTTAGAGGTATTGCCATAACCAATAGCTGTAGCATTTTGACCAGATGCAGTGTTACGAGCACCAAAAGCTTGAGAGTTTTTAGCAGTTGCTTTAGAGCCTGCACCAACCGCTGTAGATTCAGTACCGGTTGCATTAGCAAGTGCACCAACACCAACTGCCATATGAGCATTAGCTTTTGAATAAGAACCCACTGCAAGAGCATATGCATCTTGACCACTAGTTAATGCTTCAGAATATGTACCAATAGCGATATTATCTGTATTACTAGCTTTTGCTACATTACCTACAGCAATAGTATTTCTACCAGTTGCCTGAGATCCTACGCCAATTGCAGATGCAGCAGGACCAGTTGCTATGTTTTGGTTACCAAGAGCCATAGATGAATCTTGATTCGCCACATTGTTAGCACCATAAATAATATGACCGTTACCGCTACCACCAGTTGTATTATTTTGGTAACCAACAACAACAGAGTTTGGAGATGTTCTATTAGAACCATTATAAGCATTAGGAGTGATATTAACAGCACTACCACCATAATTACCATCTGCTTGTACAGGTGTACCTGCTGTAGCAGCCACCATAGCTAAACCAGCTAATACGCTAGCAAGAGCTTTTTTCTTACCACCATTGTTTTTTGCAACTTCGGAAACTACTACGTAGCACTCTTTAGTTTTGCTCCAAACAACTTTAAAGATTTTATTCATATTACTATGAACCCCTTTCTTAACTAGACACAATTACAATCCTTATAATTAAATCAATTAAATACAAAAGAACGAAAAGCCTAAATTTCCCATACCTTTACGCCTTTCTGAGTATCTTTCATATTTCTTTCATTTTGTGTCATGAACAGAATATCATATATCGAAAATGTTGTAAATAGTATTCTTCATGTTTTTATCATAAACATCAGGATTTGTTGTCAGAACCTTTATTTTGTTAAACAAAATTTAATATATGAGTGATTTTTTACTCATTTTTTTGGCGTTTTATACGTATTTTATAAAATATAATCTATTTGTTTCAATGCAGTTCGGTATTTATCGATAACTACATTAACTATAGTTATAAATAAACGATTAATTGATTTATCCTCATTGATTTTTATCGATTTCCTCATCTATTTATATATTATCTATAAAATATAGATCTCTAAAAAATCTAAATATGAAATCATAATAACATTTTGAAGGCTATTTCATAAATTATTCACATATCATTTTATAAATGAAAAATATATACATGTATTATCCTATTAACACAGAATATTATGATATACTAATGCATTATAAGGAATTATAAATGGGTGTTAGTTCTAGAGGGAATTTATTATGAGTAAACAACATATAACAAGCATAGATCAATCTAAAATAGAAGCATTAAAAGAGTCTTATGATGACTTCCTATATGTGTCTAAAGCATTTTCTAATACATGTATTACATCTTTAATGGCAAAAGCTCTTATTTATGGCTTAGACCCAGTACCAGTTGAAGACGCGCGCGTATTAGAACTAGGTTCTTCCTGCGGTGGTAATATTATTCCCCAAGCCTTATATAATCCAACAGCAACTTTCACAGGTATCGACCTATCCCCTACTCAGGTAAAGCATGGGAATGAATTAATTGAATCCATGGGGCTAAAAAATATTACATTATTAGAAAAAGATATTATGGATATTGATGATTCATTTGGTACCTTCGATTACATTATCGTCCATGGTATTTGGTCTTGGGTGCCTGATGTGGTAAAAGATAAAATCCTTAATATTTGCAGTCGCAACTTATCTGATCGCGGTATCGCCTATGTTTCATATAATACGTATCCAGGTTGGAAACGATTAGAGCAATTACGAGATATTATGTTATATTCAGAAAAACATGCACCTAATGATTCATTACAAGAACGTACGGTCTACACAAAAAATGTATTAAAACTCATTGCAGAAACAATGAAGCTAGATGAACGGTCTACCAAAATTTCTGATTATAAGATCAAAAACATAAATCGTGTACTCCAATCTAACGATTACTACGTTGGTCATGAATACTTAGAGGCCATTAACGATCCTGTATATGTGTCAGAATTTATTGAACGTGCGCAAGAGCAAGGTTGCGCTTATATCGGTGACGAAACATTGAATCGTTCCTTCATTACATGGCTTGATAGTAATGTCGAAAATAATATTAGAACATTAGCTAGAGATAGCTACATTGATAAGGAGCAGTACTACGATTATGTGTATGATACTCAGTTCCGCATGGCCCTATTAACAAAGTGTAGCAACGAAGATAAAATTTCCCATGACGAAAGGGTTGAGAAGAAAGTACTAGATACACTATACTTCAACAATGCATTAGATGAAGAGCCTGGTGTTCCTCCAGAGTGGACCAATGTTATGCACATTAGCATCCAAGAATTAATGGATACAAAACGACCATTCAATGTAGCGGATATTATGAAACATATTGAAGAACATCATCCTGATTATGAAATCGATGCTGATGCTATGTATAGACGTTTATTCCATCTTGCTATCGTTGGTCATGTCAACACATATGCTAAAAAGTATGATCAATTACCGTTTGTGGAAAATGAAACCTATATTCCAGAGCATTTCATAAACTATGTATCCACCCTGGTTGAAAAAGGTGGTTATCAGTACATGTGCCTCGGCAACATGTATAATCAAATAGACTACTCTGTTGATGAAGGTTTATCATACGTCATGAAATTGATGACAAAACCAATTTCTCGTCAAGAATTGATTGATACGATGAATGAAAACTTGACTGTTGAAAGAACAAAAGATGACGGCACTAAACATATCGTATCCTCTGCACAATATTTAGATGAGTGCATTGCACATATCCAAGCGTTAGGATATTTTGCAAAATAAATCGCAAATAATATAATCACAAACAATATCGAAAATTACATAATATGGAACTACAAAAGGAGTAACTGATCATATCAGTTACTCCTTTTTATATTCACTACTATGCAACCTCGGGGTGGAGTTGAGGTATGCATAGTAGCTACTTATTAAATTGTGTGAACACTATAAACTAATAGTATCCTTATTTTTTATTAACACGAACGCGTTCAATTGTTGGTTCGCCTTTAGCATTTTTCGCTACTGTATCAACACGGAACAATGCCATTTCAGGGCTGAATTCAGTTACAAGGCGATCGTTAACTGTTACGCCGTCTTGAATTGCACGGTATACGATTTGAGCAAATTCATAACGTGTTAACATGCGGTCACCACCGAATGTGCCATCTGGATAGCCTTCTACAAGACCACGGCGGGACAAATCGCTTACAGCTTCATATGCCCAATGGTTTGTAGGGATATCTGGGAACAATGTTGTGTGATCAGCTTTCATCTTAGTGCCAGCAACGCCGTTCAACAATGCAGTCAATTTTTGAATTTGTGCATTTTGTTCAGCTACTGTTTTCTTAAGAGCTAATACTTCTTTGCCAATGGCTACACGAGAGCGAGATACACCGCTATGAGCCCCTACTTTCACAGATAAACCAGCATTGAATACTGTTTCATCACTGCCTACAGTAGAACCTACGCTAAGTTGTACGTCCTCGTTAGGACGGTAGAAAGCGCCGATAGCTGCTGCATCACCACTGCGGTAATGACCATAGCCTGCAGCGAAGTCCCATTTAGCATCTGGATCGAAGTCAAGTGGATGCAATGCTGCTAACGCTGCTGCACCTGCTACAGATTTGTTAACACGTTTATCCATCTTGGATAAATCGCCTTTGATATTTTTGATATCATTTGTATTTTTAGTGATGTTTGTTGTGTTATTTGTAATTTGGTCAGCAATATCATCTGCAAGAGATACCTTGTAATCATGAGTATTACCATTTACAGTTGGTGTAACCTTAATATGGTCACCAGCTGTTACAGTTGTAACTTGAGTGGATGCAGCGATTTGATCTTGTACGCGTTTAAGTTGAGATACGTTAACTGCATCAGTGTCTGCTACACCAGCTTTCACATTATTAATAATTTGGTCGCCTGCGCTGATACCAGTTGTAGTGTAGTAAACTGTTTTGTCCCCTTCACTTGCGTACATACCGTATTTATCAAATTTTGCTTGTTCTAAAGTATCGGTGTTTTCGATTTGAACGCCCTTAGGTGTAATACCGATATTTTCGCTACCGTTAAAGAAGCGAGCGCTATCCTTATCGATACGAGCATGAACGTCGTCAGTTGCTTTGCCGAAGTTAGCAGAGCTCATTTCTACTAAATCTTTATTAACAGCTACTTTATATTCAGCACCACCATTAGCATTTGTGCCAGGTGTAACAGTTGTATTATCACCTGCAATTACAGTAGTATGTTTTTTAGCATCTGCTTCAACAGAAGAGATTTTAGTTTCTACTTTTTTTAGTTGTGCTACGTTTACTGCATCAGTATCGTTTGTACCCGCTGCAACAGATGTAATTTGACGTGTTAAATCATTAGCTACATCGCCAACGGATACAGCTGCTGCAGTCGCCTTCCATGTGGAACTTGTATCAGTAGATGCTGCTTTGGTGCTGATATCATAACCAGCTGCACCTTTATCTACGGTCGCATTAGATTTATAACCAAGAGCGACACCACCTTCAACAGAAGCTTTTGCATCATAACCAATAGTTGTTGTATTGGCAACAGAGCGTGTTTCACTAGAAGAAAGTCCGCCTATAGCAATTGTATTATCAGCAGTTATTACATGATCATTACCCATTACAATATTATTAGACGCATTAGTAATTGTATTATTGTACCCAGTTACGTTATTCAATTTTGCAACATTACCTGCAGTACCTGTTACAGTATTATTAACACCTGTCATTGATGTTAATTGCGTATAATCAGCTTTATTACCACCACCAATAGCTAAGGTAGAACCACCAGATTTATTATCTTTTACTAAATTACGCACATCTTCTGATAATTTAGTTACAGAGGATGGACCTCCAAAAAGACCTGGTGTTATTGCACCCGCATCTATATCAGTAATAGAGTTAGTAATTTCGTTACCTGCACCGAAAATTAAAGAACCATTAGAATTATTGGTTCTATTAGCAGTACCAACAACAGTGTTGCTTAATCCAGAATAGTTATTAGCAGCTGTAGCGGACTCAATAGAGTTTAAAGAGCCATTAATAGTAGCTCCAAAATTTCTAGTTGCATTAGCAATATTATTGCCATCATAATTGCTGGAAATAACATTTAAAGCACCTGTAGTAGTTGCAACAGTACCATTGGTAAAGCTATTTGAGCCTAATGTTGTTGAATATAAGCCTAGTCCAGCTTTACGCTTTTCTGCGTAAGTATCAGTGTTGACAGTAATATCACCAATTTTACCACGATAGTTATGAGACCCAACCATAGTACCACCAGAACGAACATACGTATTGTCACCTATTGCTACGCCAGTAACAACTTTATCTGGTTTTTGTGGAAGACTCCCAAAGCCAAAACTATTAAAATTAGTTTGATTAAATGCAAAGAATTTGTCTTGTTTCCCAATCGTATTTTCTACATATGCATTCTTACCGACAGCTACTGAGCCGGATTGATCGTAATAACTATGAGTTGTTGCATTTTCACCGATAACTACATCGCCATTAACATTAGCATAGCCAGACCCGCCAGCATAATTGGTATGTGCACCTTTACCGATAGCAACTACTCCATCTTTTTGAGCACTAGACCCTGTGCCAATAGCTACGCCACTACCTGCGCCAGCTACATTATCTGCAGCATTAGCTACCATACATAAACTAGATAGCAGCACACCGTTAATTAACAAGGTTAATAAACGTTTCCGTTTGTTCATAATTTAGAACCTCCATTTACAAACTACAAAACCTATCATACTCTCTTTGCATTAAAATTCACTTTTTATTCATGAGTCTTATATGAATATTGTAGCACTTATACGAATTTTGTAAACAGTAATTTATATATCTATTAAGAAAATATAAAAAGGGTAGTTAATCGATGAGGATTAACTACCCTTTTTTGGTAAGAGGAAGGCGAACCTCTTACCGGTGCCGCATGATATAGGTTTGTTATTAAGAGAGAGATTTTGAAGTAAACACAACACAAAGATTATCAAATAGTTGGAGAGTAACTAAGATGAACGGGCAATCACACGGCATCAAAAATAAGATAATAACTATATAATACATTAACATATAAGCTACATAACGTATTAAATATAAGTTACATAATAAAATATAAGCTACTCATTATATTAGTATATATGTCTACATAATAAGATAATGGCTTTTTATAAAAGCCATTATCTAAAAAGAACAATTGATATTAACACTAAATTCCCTTACCTAGAGTATATCACTTATATAGGAATAATAGTAGGTTATTTTTCATTTAATTTTCATTAAAATAAAATGAATGCAGGGAATAGCATGACTATTCAATTTGTCTATTCAGTTATCAAAATTATTGTTCAACAAAAACCGTATTAGTTCGTCTTACGATGTTGAGCATTTTATCGCGAACCGTTGCAGATTGTTCTAAACGATGCTTGCCACCATACCAAGCCATCGGAGCTCCCGCTAAACGGAACGTAATTTTACCATATGCACCACCAGAGCTATGTTCCGGTTTATTGTATCCCATATCTACAGATACACGCGGTGTCAGTTGCATCTCAGAACCTATGCGCAAACCATTCTTATCAGCTTGTCGATCCTGGTTCCAGTGATAGCCTTCAACATAGACTCTAGCCCAGCGGGCATTTTTAAAGGTTTTACCATATTCTAAGGTATAACCATTAGATACTCGCTCTAAGGTATGCAGGTTCGCATCCAAAACACGCTCATCGGAAGCAGAACCATACCAGTTAAAACGAAACTCGCTTTCACCAGACATATATTCAAGACCAGCACTAAGTCGATCGTGACGATTTAAGAAGCGATGGTCATAGAATAGATGAGCCCCATAGAGACGACGGTCGTCCTTGGAAATACGACGGTACCCAATGCCTACGTTAAGGGTAGTACCCGTATCAGAGGCGCGAGAAATGCGCTGCTGCGTAAACCACACATCACGAGAGGTATTATCGTAATGACCTAGAGGCTGAATAGTCTCCGCAGAATACAGCGGCTTCCATCCTTCTTGGAACTGAAAACTCAGCGTAGTGCGTCGCATCCACGGCTTACCTTTGGCACCATACATAGCATTAGATACATTGGACATAGCCACCGCATTAATGGCGCGGTTCACTGCATCCACATTGCTATACTGCACGGTCTTAGTATCTTGCCGATCCATGATGAGCGGCCCACCTTGGCCAATCACATGGTCTGGTGTGGCAGCAGGCGTAATGTGAAAGCCCTCTGATGCGGCCTTCATGCGCTCTGTTTGAGCATCAGTTTTTGCAGACACTACGCCCTTATCATTATGTAATTGTTGTTTTTCTGCCTCAGCTGTACCCACACAACACACTAGGGCGCTCAAGGCGATACACACAATACGTTTCATTACTCTCTACATTTAAAATTCATGAACAACAAATGAAATATATATTAGTGTATCGAATAATGCATATGCATGTCAAGATAAGTACTCACTAGAAACGTATTATATTACTATTATATGTATATAAAAAAGAGGTAATAACCATGTTATTACCTCTTTCATATCTTTTAAACCCTATTTTTCATTAAGTTTTTGCACAAGCATATCTACTGTTTCTTGTAGTTTTTTGTTTTGTGCTTCTAATGTATCTACCCGTTGTTCTAATGCGTTATAGGATGCAGGGGAAATCTTAGGCAATGTTTTATTTTCACCGAATTTATAGGATACGCCTACATTAGTCATCAAATCACCACTTACAGTTGTACCTGCTGTAAGGAGTAGGTTTTCTTTCGGATAGTAACCTACGCCAAGAGCCAATGCATTTTCACCCTTATAGTGACCATAGCCACCCATAACTTGAACCTTGTGATCAGGATCAAATTGTAGTGGATGCAATGCAGCTAGTGCTGCGGCACGAGCATCACCGCGGTTGGATTCTTTTTCCACGTGGCGTACATCGCGATGCAATACATCAATTTGTTGGTTTGTACCATATAACTGGGAGCCGTTAACCGCATCTGTAGAATCCGCTGTAATACGACCTGCTGCAACATGAGTGATAGTGCGTTCTTGACCTGTCGCACCAACGGATACAGTAGACACAGGAGCAGTACCGGCGAAGCTTTCAGTAACACCATTATTGTAGGTATAACTAGGAGTGCTCACTACATCACTACTTTCAGCAGTAGAATTATTACCTAATACAACGGCATTGTCTAGAGATGTTTTCACATTATTACCAACTACGAATGTATTATTAGCACTCACTTGGTTCTTGTTACCAACACTGTAGGAATTATCGCCCTTAACAGTATCCACATTATACGTACCTACACCAAAGGCGCCAGATTGGTTACCTTCAATTTTGTTATATGCGCCAATAGCGGAGTTCTTATCGCCTTTAAAGATAACACCATGACCCATGCCATAGTTAAAATTACCATTTACTGTAGAGTTAGAACCGATTAATACAGTGTTATTCCCCTTACTACCGCCAGCTTGAGAAGCGCCGAGCCATACGTTTTTATTACCTTCAGATCCAGCTCCTGCAAAATAACCTACCGCAATTGTATCCGAAATAGTTGATTTAAAGCCTGCCGCAAAGTTACCTAAGAAGTTATAGTCACCTTTACCATCTACAAAGCTCTTAGCACCTAATGCTACATTGCCACCGCCTTGAGAACCATTCAAAGCAATACGACCGATGGCAATATTATTACCCTTTGCATTTGGATCCCCTGCATGGGAATAGGGATCGCTATTAGCCGCCCCAGTTTGACCACCAAGATGTACATTATCTGAGTTAGTGAAAGATGACCAACCTTGTAAACCAATGTTATAAGTGGCACCACCACTAGAAACAACAGGAATATCTGCAGCCTGTACCAAGCTAGCAGAAGATATAGTCAAAACTCCGAGTACTGCTAATAATTGTAGTTTCTTTGCGTGATTCATAATCATACGCCTCCCTTGTTACACTACAAAACACTTCTCCTTCATACTTTCCTCATAATTCTACAAGTAGATTATACTGCTATCGAAAAAATATGTAAATAATATAAATAATAATTCATAAAGAATAGATCAGATCAGATAATATAATTAATTAATAAACAAACCCCCGTAGGATTTGTTCCTACGAGGGAATTTGTTTTGAAAATCAGAACCACCCGTAAAACGGGTGGTTTGCTCACGGGCTATAAGCCCGTAGTA
>OASU01000297.1_pt1 | contig 17543 bp, 12 predicted proteins | sample 1475801 | NCBI WGS metagenome assembly OASU01 (sample SAMEA2579919, study PRJEB22360) | human gut metagenome | biome: human gut; feature: human-associated habitat; material: faeces | place: Denmark | collected 2008/2010 | reverse complement strand
TGATGGTGTCACCGGAAAAGCCAGCCGTGACTTCGACAAAAGTACGACTAACAATCTGGAATGGGTAACAAATTTCTCTACACGTATCAAGAATCATCAGATCCGTGCAATGGTGGGGTATAGCTATAATTATGGTGTAAATTCCGGAATGTCTGCTGAAAACTGGAATTTCTCTTCGGATGGATTGACGTATAATAATCTGGGTTCCGGGCTGGAAGCGGCAAAAGATGGAAAAACAATGATGGGCTCCTATAAGAATGACCATAAGTTAATCAGCTTCTTCGGACGTGTTAATTATGATTGGAAAGAGCGCTACCTGTTTACTTTTTCTTTACGCCACGAAGGGTCTTCCCGCTTTGGCGAGAATCATAAATGGGGCAATTTCCCGGCTGTATCTGTCGGTTGGCGTATCTCGGATGAGAAGTTTATGAAAGGACTTTCATGGATTGATGACTTGAAAGTACGTTATGACTATGGGGTGACAGGTAATCAGGAAATAGGAAATTATAATTCTCTGGCTACTTACCGGGCTTTCGGTTGGTATCAATACAATGGTAACCGTTTTCATGTATGGGGACCGAGCAAAAATACGAACTCGGAATTGCGCTGGGAGAAAGGACATAATCAGAATGTGGGTTTGGACTTCTCACTCTTCTCACACAAAGTGACCGGTTCATTTAACTATTTCCATCGTAAACAAAGTGATTTGCTCGGAGATTATTCTGTACCGGTACCACCTAACTTGTTCTCCACCATCTATACCAATGTAGGTACATTGCGTAATACCGGTTTCGAACTTGATGTTACAGTAAATGCTGTCCGGACAAAGGATTTCACTTATAGTTTCACATTAGTGGGGGCTACTAATAACAATAAGTTTGTCAGTTTTTCCAACGATATATATAAAGGACAAAAATATTACTCTACCTGTAGCATGGCGAATCCGAATAATCCGGGATATTTGCAGCGGATTGAAGAGGGGGAACGTATTGGTAACTACTTTACATATCGTTATGCAGGAGTGGATAAAAAAGGTGACTGGCTGATTTATGATAAAAAGGGGAATGTGATTCCTGTAGCCCAAGGTACGGAAGAGGATAAGTCTGTGACCGGAAACGGTTTGCCGAAATTCACCGGCTCTATGACGCATAACTTCACTTATAAGAACTTTGATTTGTCTGTTGCCCTCCGTGGTGCTGCCGGGTTTGACATATTCAACGTGCATGATTTCTATTTCGGATTGCAGAGCATGACTACCAACCAGTTGACGACCGCTTATTCGAAGAATGCACATATCACGACAGGTAAGAATGTGATTACCGACTACTTCATTGAACCGGGTGATTATCTGAAGATAGACAACGTCACTTTAGGATATACCATGAACCTGAATAAGAAATATATTGAAAAGATACGTTTGTTCGGTACGGCCAACAATCTTTATACGTTTACGAAGTTTACCGGTGTAGATCCTTCTACCTACGAAGTGAACGGACTGACACCGGGTACTTTCGGAGGAGGATATAACTATTATCCGTCTGCTTTTCAGTTTATTTTAGGATTACAAGTAAGTTTCTAATAAAAGACGATTATGAAAATAACAAAATATATCATTGGATTAGGGATAATGGCAGGTACAGTCATTAGTTTGCCATCCTGTACAGATCTGTCGGAAACGGTGTATGATCAGGTCATGTCTCAAAACTATTATAATACCAAACAGGATGTTATCAACGCCGTTTTTCGTCCGTTTGAGCATATCTATGAATCCATTGTCAGACGTCATGAACACGAAGAACTGACAGGGGATCAGTTGATAACGCCTACTCGGGGAACTTGGTGGTATGATGGCGGTAAATGGGAAAAATATCATTATCATCAATACGATGACATTAATCAGGAAGACTGGACAAACGAGTGGGAAGGCATGTATGGCGGTATCGGTCAATGCAATCTGGTGTTGGATGATTTGTCTCAATTGAATCCTTCTAAATTTAATTTAAGTGACAGTGAGTTTGATAGTTTTAAAGCGCAACTACGTTGTATGAGAGCTTACTGTTATCTTCGCCTGCTTAATAGTTACCGTAATTGTATCTTAACTACGACTTCTGACCAAGCGGTCAATGAACAGCCGGAAAACCGGAAGCAGGTATCTCCACAGGTTATGTTTGATTTTATCGAAAGTGAGTTGAGAGATGTCTGTCTGGTAGCTTTACCTTCCAAAATCGGACAATCTGGTAATGGCGGTCAACAAGGACAATTTACTAAAGCGGGGGCTGCTGCATTGCTGGTACGTCTTTATTTAAATGCGGAAAAGTGGATTGGACAGCCTAAATGGCAGGAATGTATTGATATGTGTGAGCGTATTACCGGAGGAGAATTCGGCTATTATGCAATCGCTGATAACTGGTACGAACCTTTTGACTGGAATAATGAAATGTGTAATGAAGTAATCCTCGGTTTTCCCGGTTCTTATGGACTGACTAGCTGGCATCTGAAAAATGATAAGAGAACAGTTTACGGGCGGGCCCTTCCTTATGGTTGTGAGAAATACCTGAAAATTGAAGGAGATGGCAGCCGAAATCCCAAATATGCACTTTCGCCAAGTTATAATAACCAGCAACCACGTGCATTGTTTGATTATGAATTGGGCATGGTTACGCAGAAATTCGCCAAGTATGCGGGCGATAAACGTTATAAACAATATGTAAATACGAGTAATAATACACGGGAAGGTATGTTCTTCATGGAAGGGAAAATAGCTAATTCCAGTATTAGTGGGGGATATGCCAAGAATCCGGATAATCAATATGTCCTTTACCTACTTGATCAAGTGGGACGTTTTGAAGGTAACGCAGAATCCGGTTATATTGCCAACCCGAATTATCAGGAGTCTAAACTGGGAAACGGAGATTTCAACTCGGGGCTTTACTGTGTGAAGTATCCTTTCTATCCGTTTGATGGAGGATATTTTATAGAGTCGGATTATACGGAAATCCGTTTGGCGGAGATTATTTATTCGCAGGCGGAATGCCTTCTTCGTCTCGGACAGGCAGGCGAGGCCGGCAAGCTGTTGAACAGCGTGCGTAAACGCAACTATGAAAACTTTACTGCAGATATCGCTTATCAGCCGGAAGGTAACGTGGTACTTGATCTAAAAGAAATGCTTGATGAATGGGGGCGGGAATTTCTTGCGGAGAGCCGTCGTCGTACGGATTTGATCCGCTTCGGAAGATTTCAGGATGCATGGTGGGACAAGAAACGGGATGCAGATACTCATTATGAATTGTTCCCGTTTTCACAGACCCAATTGGAGCAGAATGAATATCTGAAACAGAATCCCGGTTATCCGGATATTGCCCGTTAAGCGGTGAACTGTAATTATTTCAATTTAGTGTACAAGTTTAAAATGAAGAAAAATGAAAAATAAGTTGCTCACAATATCAAAGATTGGGCTTTTGGCCTTCACTATTTTAGTGAGCCAGGCGTGTCAGGAAGATTATGAGATGGTTGATCCTCCGATGATTACTGATTATGATGATGATCTGGATGAAGAAGTTGTCTTGCAAAAAGGACTGGAAAGTTATTTTGTAACTCAATTCGGTGAAGGGGACATGGATGGTACTTCATGGGATCAGGCAATGGATGTAGCTGGTTTTCGCAAATTATTGAGTGGATCTATCGATCTGTCCAAGAGTACTATTTACATGAGCCAGGGAAAATATGTGATGTCCGAGACCGGAGGACTCGGGGTGATTATCCGCAAAGACATTAAAGCGATCAAAGGAGGATATAGTTTGTTGAGCGAAGGGACAGATCTGACTAATCGTCGTATTGATACGTATAAGACAGTGATCAGCGGAGATGTAAACGGTAATAATCAGGCTGATTCCGGTGATTGCGGACTATTGTTGGTGAAAGGAGGGATTATTGGGATTGAAGGAGTTACTTTTCAATATGGGTACCTTTCTAATAATGATGCCAAGTCTAACGAGTGTGGTAGCGGAATTTATATCAATGGTAACGTCAATAGCACCTCTGTCGAATTAACGGATTGTATTATCAGGGATTGTAAAACGGAAGCTGTCAACGGGCAAGGAGGAGTAGCGGGAGGTACAGCTATTCTTATTGCTTCCGGGAGCTCGAAACTGAACAATGTGAAGTTTCTGGATAATGCGGCGGATAGCCGTGGCGGAGCAATACGGTGTAACAGCAATAAGGCTGTTGTGTTTATGAATAATTGCCTGATAACTGGCAATTCAGTAAGAGAACTTTTTGGGGTCGGTATTCAGATATCATCGGGACATATTTGTATGAATAACACAACCATTGTCGGAAATCCGGGAAAAGGTGCTGCTTTAAACGGGGGAGGTAGTTTCATGCTCGCTAATAGTACGATTGTAGGGCATGATATTGATCAGGAGTATGGCGCCTTTCGATGTGAAACCTCTATTGATGGTGATACTAAGTTTATTAATAACCTGTTGATTTCCGAGAATTCTACCGCTCCAAGCTTCATTTTGAATGGAGCGAATAAAGAAGCTTACTCCATGGGATATAACTTGTATCAGCGAGTTAATAATTTCACAATGGACGTTTCTGATACTGCTTATCCTACCCTTGTGAATGGCAACCTGACGGAAGAGGGTGTTTATAAGTGGAATATTGACCAGATCGGACAGGTGGGTGGTTATGCTACCAAACAAGCTGTAATCAATGCTGTGAAAAGTTTCAATCCTGCTGCTTCTCCTATGGTTAATTTAGGTGAGGTATTCGTGGAATGGATGGGTGAAGATGCTTTCGGATTGGATCAGCGTGGCGTGACACGCAATCCTGATAAGATGCAAATGGGAGCTTATGATGCTGTATTGTCCAACTGAATCTTTAAAAAGTAATTGTGATATGAAAAACAAATTTTATATAATGATCGCTTTGGTCATTAGTCTGACAGGCTGTTCAAACATTGAAGACGGGACGCAGCCGACCGGCAACTTTCCCGAAGATCATATAATCCGTATTGTGACAGAAGTGAATGCGCCTGTGTCGCGTGCCGGATATGATGCAAGTAATCTGGAGAGTTTTGGACTGATCATTCATAACAGTGAAAACATTGCTTATGATTATAATTCGCAAATGGTAAAATCTAATAATGACTGGAATACGGCGGACGGGCAACAAATGCTTTGGGATAATGCAAGAACTCCGGTAACAGTAGTGGCGTATGCTCCTTACATTTCGGAAGCTAGTTTAGACACTCCGTTAGCTATCAACATACAAAGCAACCAAACTACTGAAGAAAATGTGATTGCTTCTGATTTCCTGTTGACTAAATCAATAGTTGATCCGAAACAGGATCTCACCGCAGATGGTAGATTGAAAGTTACTTTGGATCATGCCATGAGCAAGCTGATTATAAAAGTGACGGTAAATAATGGTATGGAAGATGCGGCGATCAGTAAACTGGGCGATATGGCTGTAAATGGTACAATAGCGGGTGGTATTTGTGATTTGTCAGTGCCGGAACCGGTAGTCATTCCACGGGAAGATGCTGTAGCTACAACTATCGCCCCCTATAAGGGTACGGATGGGTATGAATGCATTCTTCTCCCGCAAACAATAATAGAAGGCTTTTCTGTCAATTTCAGTTATGACGGAAAATTGTATATATGGACTGCCGAAGAGCCCATTGAGTTGCAAAAGGGAGTAGAGCATACGCTGACACTGAATGTAAATGAAACGGCACGGTTGGCTACCATGCAAATGAAATATCGGGCAACCGGTCAGATTATCGATCAGAAATAAAAAGGAGGAGATGAGTTATGAAAATTACTAAACATATATTGGCTGCATGTATATTAACGGGTATGGCAGCTTGTGATACGGATAAAGAGATAGCCGTGTTCAATGAAGACTCCGGTGCAATCAAGATCAATGCTGTTATTGATGCTGCATATACCCGTAGTAATCCTACAGGAACAAATGAACAGCAAATGCAATTTAATAATGGAGACCAGATTCTGTTGAGTTGCGAAGATGGTAGTGTGACTTATATGTTGTCTGGAGGGCAATGGGCTCCTACGGATAACTATTATCTTAGGTGGGGAAATGAACCTGTTACTTATTCTGCCTTTTATCCGGTGACTGAAGGAACAAGCGTAGCCAACTTCTCTCTTCCTATTAATCAGCAGAGTTTGGAAAATCTGGCGAGCGCAGACTACATGACTTGCACAGTAGAAGATGCTATAAATGAGGGATCAGGTGTCCTTCATCTGAATATGAACCGGAGAATGGCGAAAGTTATCATGACATTGGACGATATAGACTCACAAAGTAAAGCTCTAGGAGTTAAAATCGGTTCCTATCAGGGATATACGGACGGAAATGTTTCATCGGGAACTGCACTTGTTTCACCGTATGTTACCATTCCTGAAGGAGGGAAAGCCGGACAAAGCGGATGTAAATATACGGCGATCGTAGCTCCGGGAACTGCAAATCCTAATAGTACTTTCGTTTCTTTAAATTACAAGGGGGAAGATCTGGTATTGCCGGGCATTCCTGCAATAAAGGCCGGATTTTGTTATGAATTTACTTTGAAAGTAGAAGGTTCGGTCATTAGATTGAGTGAACCGATTGTCACTCCATGGGAGACTGGTACAATCAATGGGGGAGATGCAACGGAATTGCAATTGGACGCTTATTATGTGAAAGAGCATGCTACAGGGAATGCTACCGGTATGGATTGGGATAATGCAATGGGAGTAGACGGGTTACGCAATCTATTGAGAACTAACACTAACAGTGCGATCACGACTGCGAATGCTAAGAAATTGGATGGTAAGAATATCTATGTGGCAGGCGGTACCTATTTGATAGCAGATCAGGAAGCCGGTCTGAAAATAGAGTATAGCGGATATAGCAAACAAGTCGAAATAAAGGTTGTGGGTGGATATGATCCTCAAAGTACCCGGAAGGATTTAAGCAAGCGTGATCCTGTCCGGTATCTGACTACTTTCACAGGAGATGCAAATAATAACGGCATTGCGGATGCGGGTGATTATTCCTTGTTTACATTAGGAAACCAGATAGATATTACATTTGAAGGTTGTACGTTCTCTTGCGGTTATCATCCCAATGAGAAAATAAATGGCTATAGTGGTGGATTCCTGATTGCGAATGGTAGCAGTGGCAATGCAACATTACAGTTGAATCATTGTATCATTGAAAAGTGCTATAATGCGGGAGTAAATGGTTCAGGTGAGGCTGGTGGTTCCGGTATATTCATGTATAAGGGGACAGCCAAACTAAATCATGTGCAGTTGAGAAACAACAAGGCATCTTCGCGTGGAGGCGCAATTCGCGTCAATGACAGTGGGAGTATTCTTTTTATGAATAATTGCTCCATTACAGGCAATGAAGGCGGACAGTTCGGTTATGCTATTCAAATGTCAAACGGTCATTTATGTATGAATAATACAACTGTTACCAATAATAGTGGTAGAGATGGAACCATTAACGGCGCGGGGAGTATGTTGATTGTAAACTCTACCATTATCGAGGATGGTGCTCAAAATAGCGGGGCTGTTATTCGTTGTGAATCCTGGCCGGCCCGGCAATCATTCTTGATGAATAATATTATCCTGAATAAAAATGCAGACAAGCCGGTTGTTGAAATGTCCGGTGATGATACTCGCCATTTGACATCCAAAGGGTATAATCTGATGGGCGGTACGATCATGCCTGCATCAACCAACAAGTTTACAACATCAGAGTTTGATAAGTATAACAGTACGATTAGCTCTTTAAATGTCGTATGGGATGCCAATCGTTCTGTCTATACTTGGGACGGGAATGTGAATGAGTTTACCCGGACTGCTGCCGACGCTGTTAAGAATGCGATCACAACCGGCTTTAAACCGGATAGTTGTCCTTTCCAGAATTTAGGTGAGGAGTTTGGAAAATGGTTGGATGAGATGGATGCTTTTTCCACTGACCAGTTGGGGAATCCGCGTGATAAAAATGCGATGTGGCCGGGAGCTTATCAAGAATAATGATACAATTTATTTAAACGAATGACAATGAAAAACTACAAACTGATATGGTTAGGGATATTCTGTTGTTTGCAACCTCTTATATTGTTTGCGCAACGGGGAGAAATGATCCGTAAGGCATTTTTAGATCCGAAGTCCGATCAGGTGTTAGTCGTGGCACATCGGGGGAACTGGCGGAGTGCACCGGAAAATTCCGTAGCGGCAATTGATAGTGCCATACAAATGGGAGTGGATATTGTGGAGATTGATATTCACAAGACTAAAGACGGACAATTAATATTGATGCACGATGACCGTGTAGACCGGACAACCAATGGTAAAGGATTGATTAAGGATTATACATTGGCAGAAATCAAGAAGTTGAAACTGAAAGATAAGGATGGAAATCTGACAGAACATATTGTTCCAACATTGGAAGAGGCATTGTTGGCAGGCAAAGGTCAGATTATGTTTAACTTGGATAAGGCGTATTCTGTGTTTGACGAGGTATACGCTGTGCTCGAGAAAAGTCTTGTGAAACTGCCGTTTGGGTAATAATGAAAGGGGGCCAGCCGGTGGAAACTGTCAAAAGTGAGTTTGGAGATTATCTGGATAAAGTGATTTACATACCGGTGATAGGACTTGACGGAAAGGATGGCGAAAAGAAGGTCAGGGACTATATGACACAGCTGCATCCTGCTGCCTTCGAATTGGTTTATTCGGATTCTTCCAGTCCTTTGCCTCGAAAAGTGAAATCGATTATTCTGGGAAAGAGTCGGATTTGGTACAATACGTTGTGGGCTTCTCTTGCGGGAGGACATGAAGACGATCAGGCTTTAAAAGATCCGGATGGAAACTATGGATATCTGATTGAAGAGCTAGGGGCACGGATTCTCCAGACTGATCGTCCGGGATTCATGCTGGATTATTTGAGAAAAAAGGGATTGCATGATTAATCGTCTGAAGACAATGAGGTAAATGTATTGTTTGGCACACAGATAACGTCGATGAGATCAATAGACGTTATCTGTGTTGTTTTTATCTATTCTCCAAGTGAAAATAATTTTGAGATTTGGCTTGGGTTACTAAAATAGCTATATTTGACTCGCTGAATCGACATGGGTATATAATATGAAAAAAGCAATAATAGCATTTATCAGTCTTATTATTTTTTGTATTGAGCCATTAATGGCATCTGCAGAGTTTTCTTTTAAGAAATATCAAGTAGAAAACGGATTGTCTCATAACACAACTTGGTGTGCAATTCAAGATAGTTATGGCTTTTTATGGATAGGTACGAGTAATGGGTTGAACTGCTATTATGGTAGCGGAAATAAAATTTATCGGAATGTTCTAAATGACAAATATTCTTTAGGGAACAACTTTGTCGGTTCTTTGATGGAAGAGGGTGAAGACCTTTGGATAGGAACAAGTTCCGGGCTATACATTTATGATCGCTCTGACGATCATTTCTTGTATTTTGATAAGACAACTAAATATGGAGTATTCATTAGTTGCGAAGTCAAGAAAATCGTAAAAACTAAAAATGGTTTGATTTGGATAGCTACTTTGGGACAAGGCATCTTTATTTATGATCCGGTAAAAGACGTTCTGACTCAAAATAGTATCCGGACTTTTTTTGCCTGGGATATTTGCCAAGGTACGGATTCTCTTGTCTATGTCTCTTCTATGCAGGAGGGATTATTGTGCTTTGATGAACAAGGAACTTTTCTGCAAAGTTATCCGGTTTCATTCGAATTGAATATTGGCAATCAGAGGATTAACTGTCTCCATAGTATTGATCATGAAATTTGGTGCGGTGTGGGGACGAATTCGTTAGGGTGCTATCAGGAAGGAAGTCAGGAATTAAAAATATATAATACGTCTGCAGAGAGTTTCAGTTCTATTCTTTGTCTGATGGACTATAACGGGAAAGAAATGCTGGTTGGTACAGACAATGGCATTTATTTATTTGACCGTGAGCGTAAGACATTTCGTAGGGGAGACTCTCCGTTTGGTTTATGGGCTTTGAGCGATCCGACTGTACACGCGATGATGCGGGATAATGAAGGTACACTTTGGGTAATGACTAATTCCGGTGGAATAAATTACATGTCTAAACAGTCGAAGCGTTTTTCTACTTATTCTCTGTCTTTGACGGGGATGGAAAAAGCAGATAAGGAGATAGGACCTTTCTGTGAAGATCGGGAGAAGAATGTTTGGGTGGGAACCCGGAATGGATTGTGGTTTTTCAATTCACAAACTCATTCTTTTCATGAGTATTTTTTGAAGAAATCAAATATAAAATACGATATACGTAGTTTGTTGTTGGAGGGCGATAATCTTTGGGTAGGAACTTATGCTGAAGGATTGCATGTGTTAAATCTGAAGACAGGGAATATTAAAAGTTATACTTATTCCTGTGATATTCCGAATACACTTTGCAGTAATGATGTATTAAGCCTTTTTAAAGATCGTAAAGGAGAAATCTTTGTCGGAACAAGCTGGGGATTATGTCGTTATAATCCACAATCGGATAATTTTATAACTGTGATAAATGTCGGTGCTATGGCTTCTGTAACTGACATCTATGAGGATATGTACAATAATCTTTGGATTGCGACTTCAAATCGCGGCGTTTTCTGTTATAATACAGTTGGTGAAGAGTGGAAACATTTTGAACATATCCGGGAGGACCTGACTACTATTACGAGTAACTCCGTGATAACATTATTTGAAGATAGGAAAGGTACGATGTGGTTTGGGACCAATGGTGGAGGATTATGCTCTTTTTCCAAAGAAACAGAAACTTTTGTTGATTTTGATCCGGAAAATATATGGTTACCGGATAAGGTTATTTATTCGATAGAGCAGGATCTGGCCGGCAACTTTTGGATTTCCTGTAATTCCGGGTTATATCAGTTTAATCCTGCAGATAAGAATAAGAACTGTCTTTTTACTATAAATGACGGTTTGCAGGGGAATCAGTTCACAGCGCAATCTTCATTAGCTTCATCGACTGGAAAGATGTATTTTGGAGGAGTGAACGGATTTAATGTTTTTGAACCGAAAGAATTTACAGATAACACCTATCTTCCTCCTGTTTATGTTATAAATATCAGTTTCCCTAATTTGAATAATGAGCGGGAAGTGAGGCGGTTGCTCCGGTTGGATAAGCCTTTTTATACTGTTGATAAAATAAAATTACCTTATGAGAATAACAGTTTTACAATTCGTTTTGCGATACTTAGCTATGAAGATCCTCTTAGAAATCGTTATGCGTATATCTTGAACGGAGTAGATAAGGAATGGATTAACAACTCTTCTAATAATACAGCTTCCTATACCAACCTTCCTCCGGGAGAATATGAGTTTTTGGTTCGTGGTTCAAATAATGACCATTATTGGACTGAAAAGGCAATTTCTTTATGGATTGTGGTTACTCCTCCCTGGTGGCGGACTACTATTGCTTATGTGGTATATGCATTGTTGTTACTTGCTGCTATCGTATTTCTTGGTTGGCGTTGGAATTTGTATGTCAGGCGTAAGTATAAACGTCGGATGGAGGAGTATCAGACTACCAAAGAAAAAGAAATGTATAAATCGAAAATCAATTTCTTTATTAATTTGGTACATGAAATACGAACTCCGCTAAGTTTGATTCGTTTGCCGTTGGAGAAATTGAGAGAAGAGGAAATCAAAGGGAAAGAGAATAAGTATATTTCTGTAATAGAAAAGAATGTAGATTATCTATTGGGAATCATCAATCAGTTACTTGATTTTCAGAAGTTGGAAAGTAGTGCTTTGCAGTTGAATTTGAAGAAATGCAATGTTAATGCATTGGTCAGTGATATTTTTAATCAATTCTGCGGTTCTGCGGAGTTGAGAGGACTGACATTACATCTTTGTTTGCCTCATGAAGAGATTAACATGATGATTGATTCGGAAAAGATGAGTAAGATTCTGGTAAATTTGATAGGGAATGCGATGAAATATGCGAAATCCAGAATTGAATTGAAGGTATTATCAGTAGATGACGAGGTGAGGATAGAGGTCACTGATGATGGTCCCGGTATTCCGGAGGACCAACGCGATAAAATATTTCAAGCTTTTTATCAATTGCCTGATGATCCTGTGGCATCATCTAAGGGTACTGGGATTGGTTTGGCATTTGCAAGGTCTTTGGCAGAAGCCCATCATGGAAGTTTGTTTCTGGAAAATAGTTCCGAGGGCGGTGCTTCATTTGTATTATCTTTACCATTGGGAACTGTAGAAACAGAAGATGTATCTGATGAATTGACTGAAACGGATGCTGTAGATGTTGGAGAAGAGGTGACTTCTGTTTCTGAATTTGCTAATAGGAGATTCACTGTTTTATTGGTGGAGGATAATCTTGAATTGTTAAATCTAACTCGGGAAGCTTTAAGTACTTGGTTTAGGGTGATACGTGCCGGTAATGGAAAAGAAGCATTGGAAATACTCACACGCCAGAGTGTGGATGTTATTGTCAGTGATGTTATGATGCCTGAAATGGATGGACTTGAACTTTGTAATCATGTAAAATCCGATATGGCTTATTCTCATATTCCTGTTATTTTGCTGACTGCAAAAACGACATTGGAATCTAAAGTGGAAGGACTTGAAAGTGGTGCTGATGTATATCTTGAGAAACCGTTTTCTGTTAAGCAGCTCTATAAACAGATCGAGAATTTATTAAAACTGCGATTGGCGTTTCATAAACAGATGACGGACATCACAATTGGTTCATCTTCTTCACTTTCGGATTTTGCTATTTCTCAAAAAGATGTAGAATTTATAGACAAGATCAATGCAATTTTATCGGAGCAGGTTATTAATGAAAATTATTCAATTGATATATTGGCAGATCAAATGAATATGAGTCATTCTAATCTTTACCGGAAGATGAAAGGTTTGTTTGGTATGCCTCCTAATAACTATGTGAAGAACTTCCGCTTAAACAAAGCAGCTGAATTAATTGCAAATGGTGTTCGCATAGCTGAGGCAGCAGAACGGTTAGGCTTTGCTTCTTCTTCCCATTTTGCAAAATGTTTTAAAGAGAAGTTCGGAATGTTGCCAAAAGATTATAAATAACAAGTCTTTTCATGATGGGAAAAATGATGGGAGGGTAGATGAAGTTTAAAAATGCAAGAAGTATACCGTAGTAATATTTTTTATCCATTCGTTTTATATTCTTGACTCCGGGAAAATCGTAATTGCACATAAACCAGTCACTTTCGCCCCTCGAATTTGCAGCGTTTTTGAATCTCCCGCATCTAAACTAACGTGAGTTCGATATAATTTAGAACATTACAAATTGTCCATAGTTCTTTGTATATATTATAGAACAATGATTACTAAAAAGCGTTAAAGGATTCTTTATGATGTCATCTGGTTTATTGATCGTTTGCCCCTCTTGTGCTAAACGCAAGACTGAATCTTTGTCTTTGCTGAGAGCCAAACGCTCATACAGGCTTGAATTATATTGCCGCTGCAATTGACGTACACTCCAATTTTGTTTCTGAGACTCAATTTCGTAAAATCTGCGTTCTTCATCAGATTCAATGCGCATTAATATCAAATAGTGAGACCATGAAAGCGTAAACGGATATTCCCTAGTTGATTTTATGGGGCTTTCGGTGAGTTTTTGAATTTGGTCAACGCTGTTGTTCCAATCTCTTTTGTCGAGTATGTTGAGAAAAATTTGCGACATCTTTTCAATGTTTTGTGTATTGGGTCAAAAAGAAGTTGTATATTTGTTCATCAATATCTAGTCTCAATATAGGTAATCTATGGAATTCATCACATCAACACATTTGAAGCAATGGGCTGACACAAAAGAATGTCAGTCTCTCTTGCCAGAATTGATGAGACGGCTTATCTGTGCTTCCGTGAAGCAGTTGAATAGACTGTCTTTCCCCAGTGGGGATGCTGTGCATATGTCTGAATGGGCCGGAGCAGATACCTGGGTTCTGATTTAAAAAGACCGAACATATAAGAATACCCGATAACTGTTGTAAGAAGCTATCGGGTATTTTTTTATTGTCAGCCCGGTTTCTTGCTTTAGAATTAGAATACAGGCATCTGCCAGATAAATCCTACAGAAATACGGTTAGTACTATAATTCTCCTGTCCCAGCACCTTGGCGCGGGAAGTGAAATCATACGAACGTCCCACGTAGGTAACAAAGAAGTGCAGATTGGTTTCCATCGGGTAATATTCGATACCGCCCAGATATCCCCAGGAAGTACGATAATTTCCCTTCTCTATTCCCTCGGACGCCTTGCCTACGGAAGCCGTCTCGTACATACCCTTCACAAAAACATTCCATTTCGGAAGAAAGCGGTAATTACATTTGGCAACAACCGAAAGATAGTTAGCATCAAAAGCGTTATGCCCGCCCGGACGGCCTACGATACTGGTAATAATACCTTTGCGGTCAATGTCCTCTTTTGAATACATGAAATCGACAAAAGCATTCCATTTGCCGAGATTCAATTCGTTACCTAAAGCATAATAATACATATTGTGACTTTTGGCCTCGTTCATGACAGAAGCCGACCAACGGGTCTTGAAGACATTGTTGAAATTACCGTTCCAGTTCAAGGTGTAAACCAGCGGCATTTTGCCGGATTTCAGATCGGGAAGATTTCCTTCGGCATCTTCCGTGATTCCGTAAGTGCTGTCGAACGAACTGTTGCGGCTGGTTAGGTTTTGCAGGGTTAAGTTGCTGTTCGGGAGTAATGTTATAGCCTACATTCAGTCCGGTCATAAAGTTACTCATATAGTCGATCATATCGCTGTACTGATAGATGTCGATTGGGTTGAGGTCGAACTCGATACCACCGTATGCGGCACATTGCTTTCCTGCGAAGAGGCTGAACTGGTCATTCAGTTTGATACCGATTCCGGCATAGTCGATGGAAGTAGGCAGATTGTCAATCATGCCGTTTGCATCGTTCGAGCGGTTGAGGCGCTGGCGATAGCGGTAAGAAAGCCAGTTGTTGATATTTCCTTTGGCTTCGATACGGAGCTGGTGCATGTTGAAGTCACCTTCCTGAAAACCATTTTGGAAATGAGCGTCAAAGCTTCCTTGCATATTCAGATAAAGATTGAACTTATCTGTCTTCTTTTTCACGTCTGTCAGTTCTTCAAACAGGGGAGTGTTCGGGTTGAATTTATCCTTCTTCTCCGTTTTTTGAGGATATACTCCCTGTATGCTGCCCGCGAGGAGCAACATAAATATCCATTTTTTCATAAGTAGGTCAGGCTTTTAGTATTCGTTAAAATATTGCTGAATTTGTTTCCAGTCAGTTGTTTTGGTTAGTGCAAGCATTAACAAAACGCGTGATTTCTGCGGATTCAGTTCCTGTGAAGCCACAAACTGATATTTGGCGTCGTCTACCTCTGCATCCAGTGTGGTAGGACCTGTCGGGACACGGGAAGAACGAACCACAAGGATTCCTTTTTGGCGGGCGTCTGTCAGTACCGGGAAGATATTCTGATGGATATTTCCATTTCCTACTCCTGCATGGATAATGCCTTTGTAGCCGTTGTTGAGCATCGGAGTTACCATATCTGCTTCAATGTTCGAATAGCTGTATACGATACCTACTTTAGGCAGTGCGTTCAGATGAGTAACATCGAAAACGGATTGGGTGGTATGTTTTTTTAGCGTCACCTGATTATAGAATACTTTTCCGTTTAACACATACCCCAGCGCGCCGGAGTTGGGAGCTTGGAAAGTTTGCACGTCGACCGTGTTCATTTTAACCGTACTCTGTGCTCCAAGGATCAGTCCGTTCATGGCAACCAGTACTCCTTTGTCTTTGGATTCCTTTGCGGCGGCGGTAACTACGGCGTTATAAAGATTCAACGGGCCGTCGGCACTTAGAGCCGTAGACGGACGCATGGCACCTACCAGTACCACCGGTTTGTCACTTTTAACGGTCAGGTTCAGGAAATAGGCCGTTTCTTCCATTGTATCGGTTCCGTGAGTAATCACGATGCCGTCGATGTCCGGGCGTTTCAATAGTTCGTTTATTTTCTTGGCAAGCGTCAGCCAAACCTGGTCGTTCATGTCCTGCGAACCGATTTTGACAATCTGTTCTCCGGTCACGTTGGCGATGTCCTTAATTTCGGGCACAGCGTCGAGCAGTGCGCCGATGGCAACTTGTCCTGCTGTGTAGCTGGTTCCGGTAGCTGAACTTCCTGTGCCTGCAATCGTTCCTCCGGTGGCAAGGATATGAATGTTCTGTTTGGCGGCAAATGCCATTGTTACAGAAAATAGTAGTGTGACTACTACCAGTCCAAAGCTTTTGAATTGTTTCATAACTGAATGATGTTTAGGTTAATAATATATGTATATTAAAATATTTGTATAAAGAGCAGTCCCAGGGCAATGGCAACAATCGTCGATACCAGGCCGGGCATCATGAACGAATGATTCAACACATACTTGCCGATTTTTGTTGTCCCGGTACGGTCGAAATTGATAGCAGCCACTACAGTAGGGTAATTCGGAATAAAGAAATATCCGTTTACTGCCGGAAACAAGGCGATCAGCATATAAGGCGAAATCCCCAACGCAATGCCCAGAGGCACAAGTGCCCGAACTGTGGCAGCCTGGCTGTATAGTAGAATAGACATCACAAACAGCGCGACACCAAACAGCCACGGCATTTGTTGCACGATTCCTTCAATAGAAAGAGTCAGCTGTCCCATGTTTCCCTGAAGGAAGGTATCTCCCATCCAGGCAATACCGAAGATGGCAATCACTGCCTGCATGCCTGCCGGAAATACGGAACCTTGCGTTGCTTTGATTCCGTCGGTCTTGGTTACTAACAGGATGATGGCGGCAGCCGATAACATCACGATTTCAATGATGGAAGACATTCCTAATGTAACTATTTCCCCGTCAATCAGGAAACTGGGGCGCATTCCTTCAAAAGAACCGAAGAGTACGATAAACGCAGTTGCCAATATAAAAATAAGGACGGAAATCATAGCGGAACGTTTGTTCTTCACATCTTTAATCTCTATCTTTTTATTGTTGAATAATCCTTCTTTCAGACGTTTCTGATATTCGGGGTCTTCCACCAATTCTTTACCGACTTTCATAGAGAATAAAGCACCAACCAACACGCCGACAATGGTAGCGGGAATCGTAATCTTGAGAATGTCAAACAGGGTAATATCGAATCCGGCTAAGAGTCCGAGAAGTGCTACGGTAGCCGCGGAAATCGGACTGGCTGTAATGGCCTGTTGGGAAGCAATGACGGCAATACCCAGCGGACGTTCCGGACGGATTTTGGTTTCGGTGGCAACCTCCGCGATGACCGGCAACACAGAATAGGCGACGTGTCCCGTTCCGGCTACAAAAGTAAACAGGTAGGTCACCAGCGGACTAAGCAAGGTGACGTGTGAAGGATTCTTACGAAGCAAATGTTCTGCCAGTTTCACCATATAGTCCAGTCCGCCGGCAGCCTGCATACAGGA
>OASU01000291.1_pt1 | contig 17756 bp, 27 predicted proteins | sample 1475801 | NCBI WGS metagenome assembly OASU01 (sample SAMEA2579919, study PRJEB22360) | human gut metagenome | biome: human gut; feature: human-associated habitat; material: faeces | place: Denmark | collected 2008/2010 | reverse complement strand
AATATATAAATAAAATAAGTATTTAGTATATCTAAAGATATACTTGTATCTTCTGGCGTAGATACTGTAATAAAAAGTGTTGGATTGTTTGTTAACTTGTAAACTATATATTTAAGCTTGCAGATGAATTTAGTGACACTATAAAAAGAGGTAAATAGGAGCATTGATATTAATAATAATTAAAAATATAAATGTGAAATGTAAATACTGAGGCGGACAAATGGTTAACACTTTTAAAACTTGCATAGACCCTCATATTGGCTCTTATATAAACTTTTAAAGCTATAGTGGTATAATTTATAGTTTAAAAATAGAAACGCTTATAAAGGGCGTTAGACTACTTAAAATGGGTTAAGCCAAAATCACAAAATGAATTTATTGACACAATAAAAAATATAGGCGTTTTTATAAGCATAGTCTTGATGTATTATGGCTTCCAAATGTCAGACATAGAGTGTATGAATTGTTTTCTACCATTGAAAGTTCTTTTACCATTTCTATAGTTATTACATAATCCTTACTTGGTCTTCCCCCAGTACTTTTCCCCAAAATTGTGGTAAAGTCTTTTTCTTCTACAAATCCATACTGGTCTATTTTTTATTACGCAATCACTAAGCAACTCCTTTTTTTATTATTAGATGTATTATTATCTTTAAACTTTTCTTTAATAGGGGTATTAAACTTTTCTTTAATAGGGTCATTAACAATTGTTAAATACCTATTTAAGATTTCTTTAGTACTATCGGTAGGACAACTGTCAACCAACTGTCTGTCACTTATATCAACAAACTGGATGGTATGGATAGCTGTAATTTAACCCCTCGTATTTCACGACCCTTTTGTAAAGTATTTCCCTAACCTAACCTAGCCTGTGTATTCATTTCGTATACAGATTGTATACATATCATTAACCCTAATATTGAATCATATAGTAATATATACTTATAGTTACATATACATAAAATCATATATGCATATAGTAATAAAGTACTGTTGATTTGAAGTACACTTTATTTAAACACCATAGAATTATTAGTATTGTGTTTATATGAAGTTGTAAATATAATTAACAAATAAATGTTTGATAAAGTTCTTGAATCTAAATAAACACTTTGGTATAATTATTACATCAGGAGTATAGGGGCCCCTTTCTATATTAGGGTTACGTTAAAGACCCCACTTTAGCTATACGATTTTTATAATATTTTTTCAAAGTCGAGGTGTAATAATATGAATATTGCTTATGTTAGAGTTAGTACGGTAGAACAAAATGAAGAAAGACAACTTGAAGGACTTAAGAAATACGATATAGATAAATGGTTTACTGAGAAGGTATCTGCTAAAGATACTAATAGACCAGAGTTACAATCAATGTTAGATTTTGCTAGGGAAGGCGATACAATTTATATCTGGGATTTTTCTAGATTAAGTAGAAGTGTTAAGGATCTACTAGATATAGTTGAAAGATTACAAGAAAAAGGAATACATTTAGTGAGTGTAAAAGAGAATTTAGATACTTCAACACCTACAGGAAAATTAATGCTTACAATGATTGGCGCAATAAATGAATTTGAAAGAACAAATCTATTGGAAAGACAAAGAGAAGGTATTGCTCTTGCGAAACAAAAGGGAGTTTATAAAGGGAGGAAGAAGATTGACTTTCCTGAGAACTTTGAAAGCATATATAGTAAGTGGAAACATAGAGAGTTAACTGCGACGAAGGCTATGGAGGTATTGGGGCTTAAAAGAAATACTTTTTATAATCTAGTTAAGGAATATGAAAATAAGGAAGATTAGCAATAAGCTAGTCTTTTTTTATTGATTAAACGCACTAAGTTAAACTTAGGCAGTTATATAAGGGGGTAGATAGTATAGACACCCTTGTGGGAATTAAATAGAGTGAATATGGGGTTATCACTAGTAAGGTCATAGATTCTAATAAATCGACCAAAGGGTAACGGTTAAGATAAAGGTGTTGCTATTTTGGAAACGGCTAAAAATATGATTTTGTAGTAATACCATGGATTAATTTATATTTTGATAGTACTGTACTCGCAAATTGCGATTCCGTTTAATTTAGAAAAATGTAGATTGGACAAGGGGGGGGCACTTGAGGTGGCAGGTTCTCGTCATAATGACGAATAGATTTTAAAAGAGCTGGAATAATAAAATAAAATTAATAAAAGTGGAGGCTTATTATGAAAAATGAAAAAGATAATCTAAAAAAAGAAGAAATACAGCTAACTAAAGAAGAAATGGAAGAATTATTAAGTAGAGTCAAAGGGATTTTTGAAGGTGGAGTTACTTTTATAAATCCAGAAAACTATAAAAGTGCCATGGCAAATTATTATAAAAGTTTATGGAATAAGTCTTAGATTAAAAAAATAGTAGGACAAACAATGAACAATCAAATTATCAAAATCAACAACACTGATTTATCAGTAAAAGAACTTAAAGGACAAAGAGTTGTAACCTTCAAAGATATTGATATGTTACATGAAAGAGTAGAAGGAACTGCTAAAAGAAATTTTAATGAACATAAGAAACATTTAATTAAAGATGTTGATTATTTTGAAGTTAAGCAATCAGATTTTCAAAAGTACGAAATTCGTACATTAGAAATTCCTAATAGGGGGTTAACTCTTATTACAGAAAGTGGTTACTTAATGTTAGTAAAGTCACTTCAAGATGACTTAGCATGGAAAGTTCAAAGGGAATTAGTTAACAATTACTTTAGAGTTAAAGAAATTGTACAAACTAGACCAACATGTATAGAAGATGTACTTATAGCTCAATTGCAAGAAATGAAAGCAGTAAAGCAAACAGCAATAGAAGCTAAGGAAGAAGCAGCTAAGAGTAGGGAAGAAATTCAAGCAATGAACAATAAAATTGAACAAAAATTATCAAGTAGAGAAGTTGCACAAATGATGGAGGTAAGACATTCAGATTTATTGAGAAAAGTTGATAATATCAATAAAGATTTTACTCAACGCAAAATTGCGTTCAGTAAGTATTGGGTAGAGAGTAGCTCACCAGATAATTCAGGCAAAGTATCTAGAGAGTTCTTAATAACTAAAAGAGGTTGTGAATTTTTGGCACATAAGACTACAGGAACAAAAGGAAATTTATTCACAGATAGATATATGGATAGATTCGAGCAAATGAAACAACAACTTACGAATCCAATGATGAACAATTTAGATTTAGCTGGTCAAATGATAAATGTAATACAAAGCACTCAAATGATGGCTCAAGTGGTACAAGGATTAAATCAAGGAATGGGATATATACAACAATATGTACAAGACAGTATTCAAGCTAAAGACTATCAAATAGACCAAGCTATGGAACTTATCGGGATAAGGTCAAGAAATGTTCATAGTCTTACTAACAAATTAAAAGAAGTTTTATTCAATAAATATGATTGCTACGTAAAAGCTTCTGATATCAGATATATAAATGCTAAAAACAAGATATTTAAAGAGTTTAAAGTTTCTAAATGGGAAGAAATACCGATAGGTGAATACAATTCTGTTTATGCTTACATTGAAGAACTTATTTAAAGGAGGACAATTAATGAATAACTTAATGGTTTTCGAAAGCAAACAAGTAGAAGTATTTCAATGGAATAGACAAGTTTTATTTAATCCTAAATATGTAGCAGAGTGTTTAGATATTCAAAATGTTAATGACAATATAAGAAGAATGAATGAAAAACAGGTAGTTAAATTAACTAACTCTAAAATCGGAATAACCGACTTTAGAAAATGATTACTTTTTGAAAGATATTTATTGGGTAAGTATTCAACATGATGTTGAAAACCAAAAGGTGGACGGGGGGGATTCTATGTATCTATATAAATAAAAAGAGGTTAAGTACAAAAATATTTTTTCAAAACAAAGGGCAAAGTCATAAGTTAAAGTAATAATAATATAGAATAAAAATAAAGGTAAAAAAAGGTCAGAAAAATGCCTGTAAACCTAGTGTTTTCAACAGGTTAGATATTGAAGAAGTCTCCTAAAATATGGTATAATATAGGTGTGGAACTTAAAGAAACTTTAGGGGGAATGATGGTTATATGACCAATGAAGAGTTGATTAAAAAATATAATGATGGTGACAGTTCAGCTTTAGATATTTTGATAGAAAACAATGAAAAATTAGTGAAGTATGTAGTAAATAAATATTCGGTTGATAAATATCCGAGTATGGATGAAGAAGATTTAATGCAAGAGGGAAGAATCGGACTGTATATTGCAGCAACAAAGTTTGATCTAGAATCAAATTTTAAGTTTTCTACTTATGCTTTTTTCTGGATTAAGCAAAGGATAGGCAGATATGTAAAACAAAAGAGTACATATAACGAAGTTTCTCTAAATAAAAAGATTGGTGATGATTCTAATGAAATGGAACAAATTATAGGCATAGAGGATTCAGAAATAGATAAGGTTGAAGATGAATTATGCAATAAGAATCTTAGGACAAGCCTTCAATTTTTAATTAATCATTACCTAAATAAAAAAGAAAAAGAAATAATTGAATTAAAATACGGGTGGAATGGTGATCCACTTAACTTTAGTCAAATAAGTAATAGATTTAATATTTCAGCTACTGCAGTTAGAGCTTCACATAATAAGTCATTATGGAAGTTAAGACAAACTGACTTTATAAGGAATATGATTGCAGAAGAAGATGAAGAGAACAAATACAATAATTACAATTCAATTATAAAGTATATTGATAAAAAAGAACGTAAATCACGAATTAATACCTTTAATTTGAATGTTATAAAAGATAATCAGCTTTTTAGTTTAATTTAGACTGCTTTAAAAATTTTATTTTAAGAAAAAAGGAGGGATGAAAAATAGCTAAAATAAGTGATTTAGGAACATGGGGGGAAGAAATATTCAATGTGTTTTTGAGACACAAAGATGATTCGTTAAAAGAAATGACAGAAGAAGAAAAGGAAATTTTTTTTAAGTTTCTAGGTAAGGTAGAAATAGCCTACAAAAGCATAAGAGACATAGATAGAGCGGTTATAAAGATGTATGCAATAGATAAAAAAAGACCAGGATCTATACACCGTGAGTTGACAGGAAAGACAAATACAACTAAAGGGAGAATATTAATCCGCAGGGCCTTTGCCAACTTCTATAAGATGTACAACTTTATAAATAATGTTTCTTTAGGAATACCAGCAAGTGAACCAAAGATGTATGAATAACTTTAGTAGAGAATAGGAGGAATATAATCACAGACTTGACTATTAGCCAATAAGCTATATTTAGACCATTCTATTTGACCGCAGAGGGGGTTTAATTATATTAAATGATAAATATATTGTATAAGAAAAGAAACGCTTAGAATTGACTATAACAACCCCAAAATCAAACTCGATACATAATTTATATTATGTATTAAGTTGATAATATATAAATAAAGGTTACTAGATTACTATCAATAAAGTAATAAAATTATACAGTGATAATAATTCGTAACATAATATACATTATGTTACGAGTTTTTTTATGCATTTTAACGAAAAAAATCAAGCGATTTAAACCCTAAATTTTAATATTTGATTTTTATATATAATTGATTAATAAAAATAGAAATTAGCTGAAAGCAAGTGATATCAATGATTATAGAAACTGGTAGAATTATTTCTAAGGACAATATTACTATAATAATATGAGTATTTAATACTTTATTACCGTATTACTAATAATATAGTATTATTATATTTTATGATAAATTTATTTAGAAGTTTTTATAATGAATTTGAGAATTTTGTGACTTTAATTATTTAAATATTTTTAAAAGAAAAAAGAACCTATTTAGGTTCTATTTATTTTGGTTATAAACTTCAAAAATACTTTTTATAGCTGGTTGTTCTGTACATTTATCTTGAAAGTATTTTGATATTGCAGCACCAACAATTTCACTAAATTCTAGCTTCGGATTAACTGCTTTTATTGCATTTATTTGATTAATAGTTTCTTCTGTTAGTACGAAGGTTTTCCTTTTCTTAGCTACAGGTTTAATTTTTTCAGTATAGCACGTTCCTTCTTCAAGGTCTTCTAAATAAATTTCTATATCATCTTCATCATCATAATGAGATGGTGTTTTTAATTCATTAAGTATTCCAGAGGTGATAGTGGATATATTGTTATCTATCTTTTTGCTACTCATCATTTAAAATCTCCTTTGCGAGTTCTATATATTGTTTTGCACCTTTACTGCTTGGCTCATATAAACAAACAGGAAGGCCACATGATTGACTTCTATTTATTGCTGTATTCAAGTGTATTTCTGTTCCTAATATTTTATTAGGGAATATTTTTTCTATTTCTGCTCTAAATTCTGCAGATACTTTGCTTCTAACATCTACCCTTGTTAATAAGATACCTTCTATTTCTAATTTGGGATTCAAGCCTGATTTTACTAAGTTTATAATCTGTACTAAGTGTCCTAATCCTTGCAAGTTAAAAATTGATGGTTCTAGTGGTACAAGTATACTGTCACTAGCTACTAATGCATTAATAACTGTAAGATTTAAGCTAGGAGCACAATCTATTAATATATAATCATACTTTTGTTCTAATTTTGAAAATATCTTTTTAAATAAGAATTTATTATTCTTGGCATTCAACAATATATGATCTGCATTACTATAGTCTAAATTTGATGGAATTATATATAGGTGTTCTAAAGTTGACACAGGAACTATTAAATTATTTATATCTATATTTTCAGTAAAGCAATTTAATAAAGAATGTTTACCAGGTTTAATACCTATACTCATTGTTAAGTTGGCTTGGTAGTCATTGTCTATTATAAGTACTTTTTTACCTTCATTAACTAAAGATGCAGCAAGATTTATAGTTGTAGTAGTTTTTGCGCATCCGCCTTTTTGATTACATACGCTTATTATTTTCATCTTCTCACCCCCATGTATTAAATATATAACTATTATCTTATTACTATAATCGTATTGTCAATATAATTAAATATTACTATAAGTATATAATTAAAATAATACAGTAATATAATAATATACCAATAAATATTACTTATGCTTTATATATTAAGTCCAAAGAGGTGATTTAAAATATGCAACTTTTTGATTTTTATGAAGAACACAGAATGTTGTACTTTAGATTGATAAGTATGCTAAGTATGAGTTTTTTGGAAAAGAGAGAAATTATATTAAAGGTTTGTAATGAAGTAGATAGTCTGAAAAATAAGTATTGTGTAGAAGTGAAAAGAGATGAAAAGAGATGAAAAGTTATTGAAAGAATATAAAAGAAAGTACAATGATATAGATAAATATTTTTGGGAGATTTATAAGATAGTAGAGGGATATTACAGAGTAAGAGAATTATTCAATCATTGTGAGAACTTCTATAAGTATGAAGATTATATATATAATAGCTTATATGCTTTCACTTGTGTGTATGGAAGTAAAATAATAATATGTGAGGATTGGGCCTAGGTTATAGGATCATAAACATTAAAATATTATGTGGACAAGTTTTTGAGAATGTTGTAGAATTAAATCAAGTTTTAAATAAATTAAAAAGTCCTTATCAACTCTTGTTTATTAAGCTACCAACTTAACAAACAAGCCAAACTTAATAAGTGCTACCAACACTTAAAAAGCCGTTAGAAAAGAACTTCTACATAAAAATTGTATTCAATTTACGAATTGATTATACATAATTAACAGAAGAATTTCAAGCCTTTTTCAGTATGGTACTAGCTGGAAAGGCTTTTTTTATTTATACAACAAGGGGGTGAAGCAAGTGAATGCACAAATACAATATGATAATCACATATTTGGAAAAGATATAGATGGATATATACAGTTGGTTCAATTAAACAATGGAAAAGTCATAAAGATATATAATTCATTACATAGTCAGTTTAGGGATATTGTGGAAGAATTTGAGAATGAAGTTGATACATTTGTAACAGTAAATACTATGTATATCCCTAAGAGAAATGTAAGTAACATAAGGCAATTTAGAGCATTATATATTGATATTGATAATGTTGAAGGGGATCAAGTTGGAGTATCGTATCAAGTGCTGAATCTTGCTGAAAAAGGAGAAATCCCCTATCCTAGTATGATTATAAGTAGTGGAAGAGGATTGCATGTATATTGGCGTATAAAAAATGCACCCTTTGGTGCGCTGCAGACATGGCAGGAATTAGAAGATATGCTATATCATAAATTAAAAAGGTTTGGTGCAGATATAAAGGCAACAGATGCTGCAAGAGTATTAAGATTGCCTGGAACTATAAATAGTAAGAATGATGTTAAATGTAGTATCCTAATGGTTGATAATAACCTAGAATATAGCATGTATGAACTTAGAGAAAGATTTTTGAATTACAAACCTATAAAGCAACAGTTGGAAATACTTCAAACAAAAAAACAATCTAATGTTGTTACAAATAGACTATTCAATTCTTATTCATTACATATAAGTAGAGCTCAAGATATTATAACATTATGTGAATTAAGAAATTATAATGTCACTGGATATAGAAATATGATTATTCATTGTTACGCTTATTGGAAAGGTATATATATAAGAGATATAGATGAACTAGCGAAGGAAGTATACGAATTAAATAATAGTTTTAGTAAACCGTTGGTAATAAATGAAGTAGATGCAGTATTAAGATGTATTCCGAAAGCTATACAAAAGTTTATAAATTATGAGCAAGGAATTCGTAATGGTGAGCGTAAAAGAGTGAGTAAAGGTATGAGAGATAAAGAAGGGTATTGGTATAAAAATCAGACGCTTATAGAAAGATTAAATATCACTATAGAAGAACAAAAGAATTTAAAAACTATTATTGGAACAGAAGAAAAGTATAGAAGAAATAATGCTATCAGAAGAGAAAAGAGAAGGAATGAAGAAGGATTAACTAAAAGAGAGCAAAAAAAGAAAGAGAAAGAAAAGGAAATAAAATTATTAATTAATAAGGGCTATAATATGAATCAAGTTGCGAAAGCGTTGGGAATAAACAGAAGTACAATATCAAGAACATACAAACATTTATTTATCTAATTGTGATGTTGCATTAAATGGCTCTTTATAAAGTGTGTGTCTGCCGTAGGTATCCCAAAAATATTCTAGTAGTGTGTATCGCCTATATATTATATAATAGTTATTAGCTATATTTTTGGAGGGGTTTTATGTCAGATGGGAGTTCTTATGCTTTAATTGAAGAAATAGGTGCAATTAATTTAGATTTATATAGAGGCTTTTTTGATTCAGATATATTAACTGATGTATTAGTTTTGACACGAAACAGAGCAGAACACATAGATGAGCGTAGATATGGAGTTTTACAGGAGTATAAAGCAAATATTTTAGATACAGTTAATGATCCTGATTTAGTAATTAGAGATGATAAGCATATTAAAGATACAGTTATATCAATTAGGGAAGTAAAAAATAGCGATAGTGATAAGAAATTATACGTTGTTATAAAATTTAATCTAGAAGGCAATAATCCAGAATATAAGAATTCTATTATGACAATGACTGTTATAAATGAGAAAAAGTTCAATCAGATAAAAAGAAATAAAACAATAATATATGAGAAGTTGTAGCATATTTACAACAAAAGCTTAGAATGATATAATAAAGATGAAAAAAGTAATATAAAAATATTAGTAATACATATAATAAATATAGGTATTTTGAGGTGGTAAATTTCGTGGAAACCACACACCAGTAAAAGCTGGTCAAAAGAGATGTAGGAGAACGCCACGCCTACCATAATACCAAAGTATTGAGAGAGTAGCTATTCTACTCTCTTTTCGTTTGCTTTTTGTTGCATGAAATAGCTCTTTATAAAGTGTGTGCCCGGAAGGAATTCTCTGATTTTAATAGAATATATTATTAATATATTAAATGATGGAGTTATTTATTATGAGGGTAACTAATAGATTAAAAGAAATAAGAATGCGAGAATATGCAGAGGATCCCAAAGAATTTTCTGATAGGATTGGGGTAAAATTAAAAACATATTATACTTGGGAAACCGGTAATAGTATACCAGCATTAAAGGAATGTCTAAGGGTATGTAATATATTAAATAAAGATGTTAAAGAAATATGGAATCTAGAAGATTAATCTAGGTTCTTTTTATTTTTAGAAAAATCTATTAAATTATAGAAACATTTATTAAATATTAGAATATATATAAAGCATAAGCAATTCTAAGGTAGGTGTTAATGATACTAGCCTTATATATTAAGCTCATTCTTTTATATCTTTCTGGATATGGAGCATACAATTTAATTTTTACCGAAGAGAATAAATTAAGGCGTGAGGCAAAAAGAAATATTAAACATTTTATAGAAGATAAAAAGATTATAAATACTTTAGAGGAAAGCCCTTTAATAGACCATGTAAGTATATCTAGTTGGGGGGTAACTGTACGGTTAGATATTAAAGGAATATGCGATTTTGAAGAAGTAGAAAAGCATAAGGATTATTTAAAGCAACTATTTAGGTGCCAGGATGTTTTTATATCTGCAGATAAAGGAATAGTTAAATTAGATATAGTTACTAATCCATTAGAGGACCAGGACTATAAGTACATCCCAACAAAGGCTACAGAACTATTACTTGGATATGATTTTAAAGGGAATCCGATACTAGCAGATATGAAGGTTAATCCACATTTACTTATAACAGGCCTAAGTGGCCAAGGTAAAACAGGATTATTAAGAACTCTTATAAGTAATATAAGAGATGCAGATCTAACATTGTGTAATTGCTTTGAAGAAGATTTTAGAGGGTTCCAGGTAAACAGATTATACGGAGAGGAAGCTATCCTAGAATATTGTCAGTTAATTATGGAAGCAGCTGAATGGCATGAGAAACCTTTATATATTGTTATAGAGGAGTTAGCAACGCTTAAGGACAAGAAATTAATAAACATTTTAAAGGAAATGTTATGCGTATGTAGGCATTACAATATCTTTATAATTGGCATAATTCAAATAGCTACTAAAGAGGAATTGAAATTTAAGAGTTACTTTATATCAAGGCTTAGTTTTAAGCAGTTAGATTCTAGTAGTTACCAGGTAGTATTAGGTGCAGGAGTAGAGAAGGACTTAAATAAAAGAGAGTTTTATTGCTTAACAAATGGATTATATAAAGGCAGAACATATACTCTACCATATCAATAAAAATTAGAGATTATTGTATAAATAATTTTCACCAACTGGAATAGTAACGTAGCTTGGAATTGTGAAGCATGGAGGTAAACTTGTTTATTGGAATGCGGAATAATGGAAAGCGTAGTTACTATGGAAGGCGGTAGTAATTTTTATAATATAATTTATAACTTCTATATAACTTGTTTGAACGACAATATTTCAAACCAATAAATATACGGTGAAAATAATGACTTGGAATCTAAGGATAATTTATAGCGGTAATAAAGTTGAAATTTATAAAGTGAATGATTATAACATTAAAACTGGAATAGCAATCAAAGATAAGGATAAAGAAAAATCGGGATTAAAACTAAGGAGGAAAAAGAGATAAATTCTAAGAATAGAAGGCAATCTCATCTAACTACAATAAGAAATAATATTATAAGGCTTGCTGAATGCAATAATTCAAAATTTAAAAGCTTTATAACATTAACTTATAACAAGGACGTAACCGAAGAAGAAAATACAAAGTATCTTAATCTATTTTTTACGAAGATAAAAAAGAAATGTAAGGATCTATCATACATTTGGGTATTAGAGAGGACGGAAAGAGGAAGGATACACATTCATATTTTAAGCAGCCTTTCATTTCCTAAATGCACTGCAAAGAGCAATGAGTTAAAGACAGAAGAACATAAAATGCAAGAACAAAAATTAGAAGAGATATGGTGTTATAAAGGTGTAAACCTCGGTTGGGTAGATATAAGGAGCATAGATAAAGAACAATGTAGGAAGTATAGCCTTTACTTGGCAACTTATTTAAATAAAAGTATGTACGTTACAGAGATAGAAAAGCAAAAGCATTTATATGGATATAGTAGAAAGAATCTATTAAGGCCGATAGAAGAAAAGTATGAGATAGATATGGGCTTAGAAGATTTAATTAAAGACTTTATATCAGAATATGATTTAACATTTACTAATTCTTATTCAATAAATCATGAGAATGGATATAGTCCAGGAACAATAACTTATCTAGATTTTTATAAAAAGGGAGAGTAATTATGAAAATTAATAATATAACTGTATTGGTATCAAGTGTAGAGAAAAAGTTAAATAATAATACTAAAGAACCTTATTGGAGTGTTGGGATTTTAGATCTAATAGATGGAACAAATTTTAACTTAACAGTAAAAGAAGAAGATAAAGCTAATAAATTAAAAATGATGAATAAATATATAATGGATTTTACACTTCAAGACAGTAAATATGGCATGAAGTTAAGCCTAGACAATGTTGGAAAAGAACTAGGAGGAATTGTATAAATTTTAGAAGCCTACTCAAATCGAGTAGGTCTTTTATTAATCAAAATATTTCCATAAATGTATATTGGATGTTGACATAAGAATAGAAAAGTATTACACTTAACTTAGGTCATATGTCACACTTACGACAAACGACTTAAAGAATTTAAGGAGGTGATACTCTATGGCTGATGTTAACGAGATTTATATTACTAAAGAAGTAGCAGACCAATTAGATATTAATACTTCGTATCTAATTAGATTGGCAAAGAAACTGTTTGAAGAAGGAAAAATAACAAATAAAGATATGAGAGCAGCTGGCAAGAGAAATTATTTGTTTAATTCAACTGCAGTAGAAGTGATTAGGGAAAACTTAAAAAGATAATACTTTAAAAGTAAAAAAGAGCAGCACCCGAAGGTTACTACTCGTACCGCAATTCTAGTATAACTCTTAGGGTGCAAATCTTCAAATCATTTAGAAGAATCTAGGAGGGATTTAGAAATGGAAAGTTTAGAAAGAGAAATCAATCAGCTAATGAAAGGGCTAACACGTGAGGAAGCTAGGATAGTGTTAATTAATGCAATTAGCAGGTTTAAAGCTGAAGATAAAGTAAGAAAGAATTGTCCCTAGCGAAATTATTGCAGATTCTAATATGTGGATTAAAATAGTTATTCAGTTATTAGAAGATATAAAAGAAGTTCTGGAAAATGATAATACAACAATTAAATCTAAAGAGTTAATTTCAATAGATCAAGCTGTTAAGTTAACAGGGATAGGAGAACAAAAATTAAGAGAGTTAGTTGCAAAACAAAATTCTGATTTTCCGTTTTTTAGAGTTGGCTCTAAAGTATTAATTAATAAAAGAGAGTTAATAAAGTGGTTAAGAATAGTTGTCATGGAACATAGGAAAATATGAAAGATTCATTAGATAAAGTATTATATAGGTACTATAAAAAACTAATAATATATTTAAATTCTTTGAATGAATAAGGAGGATATATATGTTAGATATAAATGAAATAAACACTATCTTTCACAATATAGAACACAACACTAATGAAATCGTTGAAATATTTAAAGAAATTAAGCAAGTAGTACTCGTTGAAAATAATTTTAATAATAAAGAAACACTTACAGTTGATGAAGCAGTTAAACTAACTGGTATTGGTAGAGATACAATATTAGAGCTTATCAAAAAGCAGAATACAGATTTTCCTTACTTTAAGGTTAAAAGTAAAAACTTGATAAATAGAACCATGCTTTTAGAATGGTTAGAAAAAGTGACCAAGGAACACAGGGTAATATAGGAGTGATTTTAATTTGAAAAAAGGGATTATTTTAATTATTAAAAAAAGAAAAAAGTAAGTAAAGATGAAAAAAACTTATAAAGAAACTTAGTTTAGAAGTTAGAATGCGACAAGAGGGGTGGAGGATAAAATGGTTGGTACTGACAAAAGTATTTTGTCAAAAATTATAATTTTAAAAAAGAATGGAAAGACAATATATACCAAAGAGGAACAAGACAGTGGCAAGAAAAACTAATTGGTTATATACAGAATTATTAATTATAGAATTTTATTTAAGTATGCCTTGAATTAGGGCATACTTTTTATTGCCTTCATCTGTATGCACATTCTTACTTATACTTTAATTTTTGGAGGCATAGAATTTGTGCCGACTATTTTGGTCGATACCATTTTTATACTCTATTATTTTCTAAAGTACCGTTTTGGTAGTTTTAAAGATATGGGGTTCAACATCATGTTGACGACGTAACGAATCGTTACCCCATTCCATAACTTATTTTTTACAGTGGTTATTAGTAGCCTTACTAGGATTAAGGAGTAAAGTTCACTTTTATTGATTATTGGTGTGTTTTGATTTCTTCCAATGGAATCCTTAATTGGGACTTCATCTTTTTCATCATCTAATCTTTTGGTCATTGTTTGTTTTATACCAAGGGTGTCTATACTATCTACCTCCTATCTTTACCTTAGATTGGATAACGGAACGTTATTAAGTTTATCTTCTTCGGCCACATGATTTGATGTTTTCAAGGTTGGTATTTCACCTACCTTAGATAAATACTTTTCATCATCTTCAACATGTTTTCTAATACTTGGAAGTACATCACTTGTTACCCACTTTTTAAATTTCTTTGCAGTTGGTAACTTACTTCCTAGAATTAATGAGTAAAGTCCACTTTCATTAATAACCCAAGTTTCTTGTACTCTTTTCAAATTATCTGTGATAGGATGTTTTATCCTGTCATCTTCATCTGTATGTCTTGTTATTGCTTTGTTAGGTTCTAAATATCCTAATATTTCAGATACATCTTTACCTACAAACCAAGGCTCTCCATCTTTAGTAATTACTCTTACTTGTCCGAATTGTTCATTATTGAAAACCTGTATTTCTTTCATTTACATTCCTCCTAAAATTTATTAATCTAAGGCTTATCCTATATTGCCTATAAAATTCTTTGTTCAGTTGATATTTTTTCTAACCATACTTTTAAAGATTCTTTATATATAAGTATTTTTGTCCCAACTCTGAAATATGGAAAGTCGCTGGAACCCTTGACTAGTTCTTCCAACTTACATCTTCCTATTCCGGTTATACTTGCTGCTTCTTGTAAATTAACTGTAAGTTTATCCATGATTACCACCCCCTTTTTTTGCTTAAAGAAATTCCTTGTTTTTTCTTAATATATTCATATTTTTATTATGGACAATCTAAAAACTAATATACAATTTTGAATGTATTATATAGTGCATATGAAAGTTATAAATCCCTTATTAAGAATCGATAATAGATAAACTAATAAAGGAGGAAATTAAATATGCTTACTTTTTTAATTTAGCTATATCAAGTAAATTTACTGGTATGTTTTTAGTTACATTTTTATTATTAAGTTTGGTAACTAGAAAACCAGGATCAGTGGCAAAGGTATTTACTAAAGCATTAGTGCTATTAGTTATACTTACTAATTTATTAAATTAAGGGGGCGGCATTTCACCTCCCCCTTTTGATGTGCTTGAAATCGTCTGACAATAAAACGACACCCTCGTCTGACGTCGTTGTTTCAGATATAGAAGAAGATAAAGAAGTTGAGGGAATGAAGTTCCATGATATAGAAGGAGGGTTTGGCGAAGGTAAGAAAGCAATGTTAGTTAAAGAAATTGCTAATATTCATGGAAGAGAATTAAAAGTAATAAATCAAAACATTAATAATAATATTTCAAGATTTAAAAAAGGCATTGATATAGTTGATTTAAAGAACGGTCATTTTGAATTACCGTTGCAAGACTTAGGATTTAGCGATAGAGATATAAGCATAAGTAAGAATATCTACTTGCTATCAGAAAGAGGATACTCAAAACTTCTTAAAATTTTAGAAGATGATGTTGCATGGGAGCAATATGAATATTTTAATAAAAATATTGATTGGGTTGGGTTCGTCATTATGACGAATCGAGGTAGAAAAGAAGTTCACTTAAAAAGTTTGAAAAGTACGAATTTCTAACACAAGAGGTAACAAAGACAGGAAGGCTTATAAATATAGTAAATTGGGAACTTTACCAAGGCTTGCAAGAAGAAACTAACAAAGAGGTCACCAAAGACTTAACAAAGAACCAACAAATAGGTAACAAAGAGCTAACAACTAACAAGAATGATAAGAATGATAAGAATGATGAAGAAGTATATATGGACAGGAAGACAGTTACTAGGTTTTTAGATGTCTTAGAGCGTGACGAAATGATTACTACAGATAGGACAACACTAGGGACTAAAAGGGGGACAACAATAAAAGTTAGTAACTACAATGATTACCAAGGATTTTCAAGTGGAGTTAAGGACAACCAAAGGGACAACCAAGGGGACAACCAAAGGGACAACCAAGGGGACAACCAAAGGGACAACCAAGGGGACAACCAAGGGGACAACCAAAGGGACATAAACAATAATGAAGAGAATGAAAATAATGAAAAGAAAGAGTATATAATTCACAAGTTAGAGGGCAAATGTATTGAAGATAAAAGGTATTACATGGTATAATATACCTATAAAGTAATTATTTTAGTAATTACAATTTTGTAAGGAGGGTATTTATGAAATCAGGGTATAAAGTAAGAAAACAAGGTAATTCTTTGATGGTTTCAATACCAAAACACATACAACAGTTATTAAACGTAAATGAAGGAGATTACATAGATTTTGTTATATTAAAAAATGGTACTGTAAAAGTTATAAATGCAGCAGATCATATAGGAATAGAAGATAAGAAATTAGAAAAGTTAAGTGAAAGGTTTAATGTGACAGAAGAACAAGTAAAAAGGTCAATATCGGACAACCAGGACAAAATAGGATTTGTTAAAAATTTGAATGAATGAGGATGATGATATGCCTAACGGTAAGTTTAATATAGGAGAAATAAGAGAAAATATAAAAGACTTAAATTGTGAAAATAATACAGCAGTATTAACAAATACTATGTGGGAAAATGTTATATCTAAACTAACATTAAATGAATTTAAGGTTTTCATGGCACTTATTAGTAGATATCAATATTTGAATAGTGATGAGCCCTTTGAAATGACTAGAGCGGAATTAAATATACTTATATCTAAAAAGCTAAGCATAAAGGATTTAGAAGATATACTTCATAGCATAAAAGATAAGATTGGAATTTTAAAAGAAGTTGAATCCGAAGATATATTCAAAACAGTTTTAATCGGCATTGAGAGTATGGATAATATTGAAGGCGATTTTACTAAATTAGACTTTTATACAGTATCACAAGTTCGTACAAAATTAGAATTAGTAGTATATTTCTATTTGATTAGATATTCTGATTGTAAGGATATATACATATATCCCACTAGCTTAAGTAACAGCTTTGGTATTAAAACTAGTTTTAATAGAACGAATAAAATGATTAGGGATATATTGAAAGGATATGCTGATAGTTACAAGTTAGCGAGCATATCTCCTATATATAAAGGCAAAAAAATAGTAGCAATTAAAATTAGCAAGAAATAAAATTCTTGCTTTTTTATTTTCCCAACTGCATACATAAAAGTTCCCAACTAGATACAAATAATTCCCAACTAGATACATGATGTTCCCAACTATGTAATTTTATTTTCCCAACTCTATACATTATTTTTCCCAACTAGATACATGATGATTGCCTTTAAATATAGTTGTGGCAAGGATTAGAGGGGGAACTTATAAATGAATATATAAAAGAATATAT
>OASU01000288.1_pt1 | contig 17966 bp, 10 predicted proteins | sample 1475801 | NCBI WGS metagenome assembly OASU01 (sample SAMEA2579919, study PRJEB22360) | human gut metagenome | biome: human gut; feature: human-associated habitat; material: faeces | place: Denmark | collected 2008/2010 | reverse complement strand
TAGCCGCTATCGCCGCAATACACGGGAAGTAAATCAATACAAACAACATATAACAGAAAGCAACCAATGGAGTAATCGGAATTCGTTCTGCCAAACTTACTGAATCAGCATCCGGATCATCTGCATATAAGACACCTAATGTACTTACTACCAATTCTTTCGCTCCCACACCGGAAAGCAAGCCAATACCTAGTTTCCAATCAAATCCCAGTGGTTTTATAACTGGCTCTATACCACGTCCCAACTGGCCGATATAAGAATTTTCCTGCTGCTCGGCAACTGTTTCATAAGCATCATGATTCGGATAATACCCCAAGAACCAGATTATAATAGAAGCAATCATAATAATGCCTCCCATCTTTTTCAAATACTGCGCTCCCTTTTCCCATGTGTGACGGAAGATCGATTTTGCTGTCGGCATCCGGTAAGGTGGAAGTTCCATCACAAATGGAGTATCATCACCCTTCACCAGAAACTTGCTAAACAAGAGGGCCATAACCACAGCCAGTACAATACCAATCACATAAATACTTAACAACACCAGACTTGCATTGTTCGGGAAGAAAGCACCCACCAACAATAAATAAATTGGCAGACGCGCACTGCAAGACATCAAAGGATTTACCAACATTGTAATAAGACGGCTCTTCCGGTTCTCAATAGTACGGGAAGCTATAATAGCAGGTACATTGCATCCAAATCCCATAATCAAAGGAATGAATGATTTTCCGTGCAATCCCATTTTATGCATGATTTTATCCATGATAAAAGCTGCACGAGCCATATAACCCGAATCTTCCATAAGAGAAATGCAGAAATACAAAATCAAGATATTCGGCAAAAAGACAATAACCGCTCCTACCCCACCAATAATTCCATCAATCAGCAAATCTTTAAATGGACCTTCCGCCATATTATTGGGATTTGGACTAAACAAGCCCCCAATCTGCTCGAAAAGCCATTCAATCCCCATCATCGGATATTCTCCAATGACAAACGTACCTTCAAACATCAGATACATAAAAAGGAAGAAAATAGGAAATCCCCAGACACGGTGAGTTACGATCGAATCCAGCACTTTTGTTGTCTGCGCCTGCTCCAAGTGATTATCTGTGAATGTCTCCTTCAGTGCACCACTGATAAATCCATATTTAGCATCCGTAATAGCCGATTCACAATCCTCATTCATTGTGTCCTGAACACGCTTCGACATCTTATCACGGACATGGAATATCTCATCCGCATTTGGTAATGTCCGCACAATGCGCTCAATGTCAGGATCATTCTCCAACAATTTAATGGATAGGAAACGGGTAGAATATTTATGACGGATAAATTCGTTTTTGGACACTTCACTTTTTACAGCTTCAATCGCTTTTTCGATATCAGGACCATGATTGATATGAATATGCCGGAAGACACGCCCCGTCTTTTTATGTTCACGTACATAATCTTCCAAATGCTCTTCCTCGTGGTTCTTACGATCTTCCAGAGAATCATGCCATTCGGTCAAATCCTTAAGAACTTCCGGATTCATATTTCCCTGTTTATCAAAGAAGTCTACTCCTTCATACAGATTGATAACAACATGAAACAAGGTATCCAATCCACGATTTTTCTTACTGACAGTAGGCAACATCGGCACCCCGAACAACTTACTCAACAGATGATAATCCAATGTATTTCCACTGGCTTCCAACTCATCATAAATATTCAGAGCTACCACCATGCGGACATTCATATCTATCAATTGAGTAGTCAGATATAAGTTTCGCTCCAGATTAGAGGAATCGACTACATTAATAATCACGTCCGGAGTTTCATCGATAATATGACGACGCACATAGATTTCTTCCGGCGTATAAGCAGACAAAGAATAAGTTCCCGGCAAATCGACAATACGGAAATGATAGCCTTCGAAATCAAAATAACCTTCTTTGGCATCCACGGTTACGCCGCTGTAGTTTCCAACATGCTCATGAGCACCGGATGCAAGATTAAATAAAGAAGTCTTGCCACTGTTCGGGTTTCCGACCAAAGCAACATTAATGGTACGGCGTTTACCTAACGCCAACCGTTTCATATCTTCTTCTTTTACTGAAAGGTCTTCAGGCAATCCTTCATGATAAACGGTCTTCTCGGCCAGTTTCTTTGCTTCCTCTTCGCTGATAACTTCGATCATTTCAGCTTCCTGACGACGAAGAGAAATTTCATAACCTAAAACTTTATATTTTATGGGATCTTTTAGCGGAGCATTCAACAGCACTTCAACCGTTTTACCTTTAATGAAGCCCATCTCCACAATACGTTTACGAAAACCACCGTGCCCCAATACCTTTACAATAACACCTTTTTCTCCTGTTTTTAATTCGGACAAACGCATAACTCTCAAAATTTTTGGCAAAGATAATTCATAACTTCGGAGCATGCAAATTATTTAGAATGTTTTTAAATAACAGTTTTTTTCATCCTCTAAAAGATTCAGAAAAAATAAAAAAACTTATTGATAAACTCGTATCTTTGCAGGTATGATACAACAACGCGTTACAAAATATATAGAAAAGGAACATTTATTCTCACCGGATGATAAAATCCTGGTCGCATTGAGTGGTGGTGCCGACTCGGTGGCATTACTATATATTCTGCATACAGCAGGCTATCATTGCGAAGCCGCACATTGTAATTTCCACCTGCGAGGCAAAGAGTCAGACCGGGACGAGTTATTTGTCCGCCAACTTTGCGAAAGAATGGAAATCCATTTACATACCATTGATTTCAACACGACCCAATATGCAACGGAAAAACATATTTCGATTGAAATGGCCGCACGGGAACTCCGCTACCAATGGTTCGAGAAAATTAGAAAAGAATGTCAGGCAGATGTTGTCGCTGTGGCCCATCACCAGGATGATAGCATAGAAACTATACTACTTAACCTGATTCGGGGAACAGGAATTACCGGTCTGTTAGGAATCCGCCCCCGTAATGGAACCATCGTACGCCCTCTGCTTTGTATCAACCGGGAAGAGATAATTCGTTACCTGCAAAACATCGGACAAGATTATGTGACAGACAGCACCAATCTGGAAGACGAATATACCCGTAATAAAATCCGACTCAACCTCCTTCCCCTCATGCAGGAAATTAATCCGTCAGTCAAAAACACTCTGATAGATACGAGTAATTATCTGAATGATGTAGCCACTATATATAATAAATGTATAGAGGAAACTAAAAAGAAAATCATTACAGCAGAAGGTATCCGAATCAGTGATTTAGTAAAGGAACCGGCACCCGAAGCCATCTTATTCGAAGTCCTGCATCCTCTAGGATTCAATTCCGCACAAATCAAAGATATCACCCATTCGCTTCATAGCCAACCGGGCAAGCAATTCTGTAGCAAAGAATGGAGAGTGATAAAAGACAGAGAATTCCTATTAATAGAAACAGCTGAATCTGAAAATGAGACTCTTCCTCCTTTTCAAATTATCAAAGAAGAAAAAGAATATACCCCGGATTTTCTCATTCCACGTGAAAAGGAAATTGCCTGTTTTGATGCCGACAAACTGAATGGAGAAATTCATTACCGGAAATGGCAGGCGGGAGACACTTTTATTCCTTTTGGAATGAAAGGAAAGAAAAAAATAAGCGATTATCTGACCGACCGCAAATTTTCTATCAGCCAAAAAGAACGCCAATGGGTACTCTGCTGTGGAGAACACATCGCATGGCTGATAGGCGAACGAACAGACAACCGCTTTCGTATTGATGAAACGACTAAGCGCGTCGTGATTTACAAAATAGTCTGAGGCAACTTCTGTTTCTTGAAACAATCTGATAACAAAGCTGCAAAAGGAGTTTCATACACCCTTGCTTTCCTAACGCAAGCTTTTACACAAGCGCAACATTTGATACATTTAGCCTCATCCGTATGTAGCTCATCCCCTTTCGTTATAGCCCCTGCCGGACAACGGACCACACATAACCCGCAATGGGTACACAAATCCTCATCTTCCACCCAAGGAACGCGGGGAAGCGGTGTACCACTTTTACGTAACTTGATGACTTTCCTCAAAAAACGGAACAAAGGAAAGAATGGTTGACTCGGACGTTTGAAAGTACGTACATCCCCCGGATAAAGGTTATCCATACTATCAGCTGTCTGTATTTTTTCCATGATTTTCTTCCCAAACTCCGCAGCAAAGGCTAAATCCGATTCATCAGGACGTCCCACTGCAATCGGGTATTTGTCGGTACTATATGAATGTTCTCCAATAAAAGTTGCCCCGGCAATTACTTTAAATCCGTGAGGAATAGCAAAAGCATCCAATTCCATTAAAGCTTTTTCATAAGCGCGATTTCCGTAAACCACTACCAAAACGGTAGGAGTATCCACTCCACGGATATACTGCAAACGTTCCATTGCCAAAGGAGCGACATGTCCTCCATACACAGGCACTACAATAATAGCCAAAGAAGATGTAGGAATCACAATTTCATCCGCAATCTGCTGCGTTACATTAATAGGAAAAATATTTTTTATGCCCGTCCCGTGAACAATCGCCTCCGCAACTTGTTTAGATGTGTGTGTAGGCGAAAAATAAATTAAATGAGCTTCATTTACTGTCATACTATTTTCTTTTATGTAGCAAAGATACACTTTTACGTGGAAAAAAATGTTTGATTGTTCATGAAACCAAAAAAAATTATTATCTTTGCCCCGTTGAAACATTCTACGATTCAACATATACATCCCTAATTCAGAATAAAAAACAAAACGTATGCTCGCATATCTGTAGCCATGAGCTGTAGTAATGCTGTCCATAATTCAGCAAAAAAAGAAATATTAATAACTTACCATACTATATGTATAACATTATCCAATTAAACGACAAAAATCTGTCGGAACTTCAAGTTATTGCCAAAGAGTTAGGCATAAAAAAAGCAGACTCATACAAAAAAGAAGACCTTGTTTATAAAATACTCGATGAACAGGCCATTGTAGGAGCTACAAAGAAAGTTGCCGCAGATAAGCTAAAAGAAGAACGCAAAAATGAAGAACAAAAGAAAAAGCGTTCACGGGTAGCTCCTACCAAAAAAGAAGACAAAGTGGTTTCCGCAACAAAGAGTGAAGAGGCTAACAAGACAAAAGAGACCGCTCCTGTAAAAGCTGCACCACAACCTTCCAAGAAAGAAGAAAGTACAAACAAAGAAAAAGAAACTGTTGTTGTAGAAGCTAAAGCGGAAAACACTGCTACTCCCAAGCGTAAAGTAGGCCGTCCTCGTAAGAGCTCTGATGCAGAAGAGAAAAAAGAAGTAGAAAATGCAAAACCGGCAGCACCCAAAGTAGTGGAACCTAAACCTGTTGTTGCAGAGAAAGCTACTGGTGCTACGGAAAAGCCAGCTCCGGTACAACAGCAAACAGCTGAGAAGAAAGCAAAAAACAACCCAGCTGCAGAAGCAAATAAGCCTGTTGCAGAAACAAATAAACCGGCTACTGAACCTAACCAACCTGTTGTAGAGAAAAAGGTAATAGATAAACCACAAAAGAAGGCTGCACCCGTTATCGACGAGGAAAGCAATATCTTATCCAGCGTTGACGACGATGATTTTATTCCAATCGAAGATCTGCCTTCTGAAAAAATAGAGCTTCCTACCGAATTATTCGGAAAATTCGAAGCTACTAAAACAGAATCAGCACAGACAGCACCGGAACAGCCATCTCATCCTCAACAGCAACAACAATCTCAACAGCAGCAGTCCCAGCAGCAACGTCCGCGTATTGTTCGCTCACGCGACAATAACAACGGTAATAACAATGCTAACAACAATGGAAATAATGGCAATAACGCCAATAATAATTTCCAGCGTAACAACAATAACCAGAATCAGGTTCAGAACCCAAATCAAAATCAGAATCAGAACCAAAACCAACAACGCTCACCGATGCCACGTGCCGCTCAGCAGAACAATGCGGGTGAAAATCTTCCGGTACAACAGCAGCAGGAACGTAAGGTTATTGAACGCGAAAAGCCTTATGAATTCGACGATATTCTCAACGGAGTAGGTGTTCTGGAAATTATGCAGGATGGATACGGATTCCTCCGTTCTTCCGACTATAACTACCTTTCTTCTCCGGATGATATTTACGTATCACAATCTCAAATCAAACTATTTGGTCTGAAAACCGGTGATGTAGTAGAAGGAGTTATCCGTCCACCCAAAGAAGGAGAAAAATATTTCCCATTGGTAAAGGTTTCGAAGATCAACGGACGTGATGCAGCTTTCGTTCGCGACCGTGTTCCTTTCGAACATCTGACACCTCTTTTCCCGGATGAAAAGTTCAAACTTTGCAAAGGCGGTTATTCAGACTCTATGTCTGCCCGTGTCGTCGATCTTTTCGCTCCTATCGGTAAAGGCCAGCGTGCATTGATCGTTGCCCAGCCAAAGACAGGTAAGACCATCTTAATGAAAGATATCGCAAACGCTATCGCAGCCAACCACCCGGAAGTTTACATGATTATGCTGCTGATTGACGAACGCCCGGAAGAAGTAACAGACATGGCGCGCAGCGTTAATGCAGAAGTAATTGCTTCTACTTTCGACGAACCGGCAGAACGCCACGTAAAAATTGCAGGTATCGTATTGGAAAAGGCAAAACGTCTGGTAGAATGTGGTCACGACGTAGTTATCTTCCTTGATTCTATTACTCGTCTGGCTCGTGCATACAATACAGTATCTCCTGCATCCGGTAAAGTTCTTTCCGGTGGTGTGGATGCAAATGCACTTCATAAACCTAAACGCTTCTTCGGTGCTGCCCGTAATATTGAAAACGGTGGTTCACTGACTATTATTGCTACCGCATTGATCGATACCGGTTCTAAAATGGACGAAGTTATCTTCGAAGAATTCAAGGGTACAGGTAACATGGAGTTGCAGCTCGACCGCAACCTGTCCAACAAACGCATCTTCCCGGCAGTCAACATTACCGCATCCAGCACTCGTCGCGACGACCTGTTGCTTGATAAAACAACCCTTGACCGCATGTGGATATTACGCAAATATCTTGCCGACATGAATCCGATCGAAGCAATGGACTTTGTTAAAGACCGTCTGGAAAAAACCAGAGACAACGACGAATTCCTGATGAGCATGAACAGCTAATCAACAGCAAACTTATAAATGAACGGTGAACAAACTGCGCCATAACAAGTGCAGTTTATTCACCGTTTTCTTTTTCGGTAACCTATTTTATGACTTATCACCTGCCGTTTATCACTTATCATTCAACTCCCATCACCGATAGTTACCCCTAACCGCTTGCCACACCTTTCATTTTTGTACAAAATACTTTCATTTGCGTCCAAAACTACTACCTCGCCCTTTTTTACGTTTCCTTTTTTCCTACTTTTGCTTCCAAATCAAATATTACTTAATTCTAACCAGTAATGAAAACTATTTATCCATTCATGGGATTAGCCCTGTGCAGCGTGACAGCGCAGGCCCAAGAAAAGCCCAATTTCCTGATTATCCAGTGCGACCATCTGACACAACGCATTGTGGGAGCTTACGGACAAACACAAGGCTGCACCCTCCCTATTGACGAAGTCGCTTCACGAGGAGTTATCTTCTCCAATGCTTATGTAGGCTGCCCTCTCAGCCAACCCTCACGCGCTGCTTTATGGAGTGGCATGATGCCTCATCAAACCAATGTACGTTCCAACTCCAGCGAACCTATCAACCCACGTATTCCCGAAAATGTACCGACATTAGGAAGTCTTTTTTCTGAAAACGGTTACGAAGCCGTACACTTCGGAAAAACGCATGACATGGGTTCACTTAGAGGATTCAAGCATAAAGAACCAGTAGCCAAGCCATTCACTGATCCGGAATTCCCGGTCAATAACGACAGCTTCCTGGATGTAGGAACATGCGAAGACGCTGTTGCTTATCTAAGTAATCCGCCGGAAGAACCATTCATCTGTATCGCAGATTTTCAGAACCCTCACAATATCTGTGGATTTGTAGGAGCGAACGAAGGAGTACATACCGACCGCCCCATTAGCGGAACCCTTCCGGAACTACCAGCCAATTTCAATGTAGAAGACTGGAGCAATATCCCTAAACCTGTACAATACATCTGCTGCAGTCATCGCCGCATGACCCAGGCCTCTCATTGGAATGAAGAGAATTACCGTCATTACATTGCTGCTTTCCAACACTATACCAAGATGGTTTCCAAGCAAGTAGACAGCGTATTGAAAGCACTTTACTCCACTCCTGCCGGAAAAAACACAATTGTTATTATCATGGCTGACCATGGTGATGGGATGGCTTCACACCGCATGGTGACCAAACACATCAGCTTCTACGATGAAATGACCAACGTACCGTTTATCTTTGCAGGTCCCGGCATCAAACAACAGAAAAAGCCCATAGACCAAGTATTGACACAGCCTACACTGGATCTTCTGCCTACCCTTTGTGATTTGGCAGGAATTCCTGTTCCGGCCGAAAAACCGGGAATCAGCCTTGCACCTATATTAAAAGGAGAGAAACAGAAAAAAACTCACCCTTATGTCGTTTCCGAATGGCATAGCGAATATGAATATGTCGTTACTCCCGGACGTATGGTACGCGGACCGAGATACAAGTACACTCACTATCTGGAAGGTAACGGAGAAGAGCTATATGATATGAAAAAGGATCCGGGAGAACGCAAGAATCTCGCCAAAGACCCTAAATACAGTAAAGTCCTCGCCGAACACCGTGCCATGCTTGATGATTACATCGCCCGCACCAAAGACGATTACCGGAGTTTGAAAGTAGATGCCGATCCACGATGCAGAAACCATACTCCCGGCTACCCCAACCACGAGGGCCCTGGGGTACGAGAGATACTCAAAAGAAAATAAATTATAAAAAAGAGTGAAGATTTCTTTGTAATCTTCACTCTTTTTAGTTCTTTTGCAGATAAACTTACAAGCAAGCAATTCTTATATCAGGTGAAAAAACACAGACGTCATATAATTGCAATAGTCGTAACCGCATTAATATCGGTCACCTTATATGCTGCACGTACAAATTCAGATCGTCTTTCTTTATTACAACCTTTACTTGAATACAATCATCCATTTAGTCCGGACGCCCCTGTCGACAGCATCATTGCCTGGGAAAAACTTTTAGAACCGGAATTACAAAAGGAACAACAATACCCACTCCTATTCCAGATAAATCTGCTGACCGTTCAAGCCTTAATCACAGAAGGCAACATCAGTCTCGCCATCAACCAGGCCAATCAGATGTACCAGAAAGCCAGAGAAATGGACTATCCTTTGGGAACAGCACTCGCATTACACGCCATTGGAAATACCTATTTAAGTTCGTCAACACCACAAGTTGCCATCAAATCGTATAAGGAAGCATTAGAAATCATTCAGAAACTCCCTCATGCCAACCAATATATCAAAACGATCTTGTCCCAATTTATCCTGACGAAGCTCAACTATCACCAAATGACAGATATAGAAGACAATATCCGGGAACTCGAATCTGTTATCAACAAGGATACGAATCCCCAAGACGATTTCCACCTTGTTTATTGTCAGGCATTCTATCGCATCCAGATGCATCATCTTCCGGAAGCATTAAACTATATACGACAAACCGAACAAATCAGCCGGCAACACCAGTACCCATATTTTCATTTAATGATTAAATACCTGTACTCACGCTACTACACTGAATCCAAAGAATACACGCAGGCACTAACCACACTTGACGAATTACTTTCGCATACCAAAGCAGTCAACTCATACAGATCCCTGCAAGTACTGAAAGATCGTGCACACATACTTACACTAATGGGAAACAGCAAGGAAGCATGTGAAGCTTATGAAATATTCAATACGTACAAAGACTCTTTGGACGCAATGAATTATATTCGCCAAATCAATGAATTGCACACCCTCTACCAAATAGATAAAAATGAACTGGACAACTTAAACAGACAGAAGACAATCCTCTACTGGAGCTGGTTCACCATCCTATTCATAGTCATACTGATTGTATTTTTCATCCTTTTGGTCAGACGAGGAAATAAAAAACTGCGCCAATCACAGCAGGAACTGGAAAAAGTGAAAAAGCAAGAAGAAAATTCCATCCGAACAAAGAGCCTTTTCCTTTCCAACATGAGCCATGAAATTCGCACGCCGCTCAATGCGTTGTCCGGCTTCTCCTCCATCCTGACGGAAGAATCCATCGACAACGAGACCCGGAAACAGTGTAGCGATATTATTCAGCAAAATTCAGAACTGTTACTCAAGCTGATTAACGACGTAATCGACTTGTCCAGTCTCGAAGTAGGCAAGATGAAATTCAAATATGAGCGATGTGATGCAGTGGCAATATGCAGAAACGTTATCGACATGGTTGAGAAAATAAAACAAACGAATGCTAACGTCCGTTTTTCGACCTCTCTCCATTCATTAGAATTGACGACAGACAATGCAAGGTTACAACAATTATTAATCAACCTTCTCATCAATGCAACCAAATTTACTCCGCAAGGTTCCATCACCATGGAACTGGAAAAACAGACAGAAGACATAGCACTGTTTTCCGTGACCGACACCGGTTGCGGTATCTCTCCGGAGAATCAGAATAAAATATTCAACCGTTTTGAGAAACTGAATGAAAATGCTCAAGGGACAGGACTCGGTCTGTCTATCTGCCAACTCATTATCGAGCAGCTGGGCGGCAAAATATGGATTGACTCCAATTATGAGGAAGGAGCCCGTTTCCTGTTCACACACCCCATTTACCATGAGCAACAAGGAAAGGAGGAAGCCGAATGAAACAAGTCCTGCTCCTGATCCTTCTATTATGCTGCACCCTCACCGGAAAAGCCAGCACCGAGATTGTTTTGGAATCCGACAGCCTGATAAAGGTGTTGGAAACATTACCGTACGATACGACACGGCTGAATGTTCTCAATCAAATCATCAGAATAGAACAAAACAACCAGCAATGTATCCAATATTCGGATGCATTAATGAAAGAAGCATTGCAACTGGGAAATGACAAATATGCCGGTCTGGCTGCTTACTACCATATTTTATACTATTACAATCGTAATAATCAAGACAGTGTAGCCAAATGGCTCACCATAATGGAGCCTCATGCCCGGAAATCAGATTTATGGAATTACTTCTTTGATGCCAAACGTTTCCAGATAGACCTGTACACATTCAACGAACAATACGAACTTGCTATCAACGAATCTCAAAAGATGCAACAGCAAGCCTCCCAAATGAATAGTAACCGGGGTAGTATGGCTGCCTATCAATGCTTGAGTAATGCATATATCGGCCAGCGCTGGGATAAAGGAATAGAAGCACTGGAGGCTGCCTACCAGCTACTCACTCCGACAGAAAATCCGGTGGTCCGTATCTCGGTATTGTCACAGTTAGTATCCGTTGTCAAAGAAAAGAAGGATAATAAAAAACTACTCAAATATTTGCAGGAACTGGAAAACACTCTTCATAACCACATCAGTGCAAACCCATCCTTAAAAGCGGGATTTGCCGATGTATACCTGTTCAATGAACTGTTCTACAGCTATTATTACCTGAATACCCATCAGCCGCAACAAGCCTATGAACATCTCGTAAAATCTAAAGAATATCTGGACGAGAATACTTATTTCATGTATAAAGTACTCTATTTCGACACATTTGCCAAATATTACCAGGCAATTGGAGCCTACCAACAGGCATCGGATTATATCGACACGACACTGACGATGTTGAAGAAAGACTTCACAAGCGACTATGCCGAACAGCTACTCGAAAAGGCCAGAATATGGAAACAGGCAGGGCAAAGCGGAAAAGCCATCCCCCTGTATGAGCAGGCACTTGCCATCAAAGACTCGACAGCCACTGTACTCTCAAACAATCAGATGGCACAGATACAAAGCAAATACAATATCGAAAAAACAGAACTGGATCAAAAAAGGGAAAACAACCGGATCCAGCTCACCTATCTGATCTTTATATTTGTTATCCTGATTCTGCTTTTTATCTTTATGGCACGACTCTTTATGGTACGGAAGGCACTCAAATACGCGGAAAACGAAATCCGGAAAACAACAGAAAACGTGCGGAAAACCAATGAAATAAAAAATCGCTTCCTGTCCAACATGAGCTATAACATCCGTACCCCACTCAACAATGTGGTCGGTTTCTCACAACTCATAGCCAGCGAACCCAATATAGACAAGGAAATAAGGCAAGAATACTCAAACATCATCCACAAAAGTTCGGAGAAGTTAATGAGACTTGTCAATGACGTTCTCGACTTATCCCGTTTGGAAGCTCAGATGATGAAGTTCCAGTTGCAAGACTATGATGCCACTACCCTATGCAAGGAAGCATGCAGCATGGCGCAGATGAGGAACGAAGAAACAGGTATCCAGATTGAATTTTCCAGCGAAACGGACGCCCAAATTCATACCGATATAATGCGACTGACACAGGCCTTGATTAGCGTACTGGTGTACCCACAAGAACACCGGCAAGCACGAATCATCCGGTTCACATTAAGCCAGAATGAAGACATGCTTTGTTTCCGGATCACTAATTCACCTTTGGCAGACCATGCATTCGTATCACAGGAAACCATCATCCGGCATGATATCAACCTGTTGTTACTAAAACATTTCGGAGGAAACTATCTCGTCAACGATAAAACTCCCGAAGGTCCGGAAATTGTTTTCATCTACCCCATCGTTTCCGAATCGAAATAAAGCACTATCTTTGCAAAGTGTAAACTTAAACACTTAATTATGTACACCAACAAACAGATTTGGAGTGTCAGTTATCCGATACTACTAAGCTTGCTGGCACAAAATGTCATCAATGTCACCGACACAGCATTCCTCGGACACGTGAGTGAAGTAGCCCTTGGAGCATCAGCTATGGGCGGGTTATTCTATATATGCGTATTCACCATCGCATTCGGATTCAGTACCGGTTCGCAGATAGTCATCGCACGACGCAATGGCGAAGGACGCTATTCGGATGTCGGTCCCGTCATGATTCAAGGAATCATGTTCCTGTTCGTCATGGCCCTGCTGCTATTCGGATTCACCAAAGCATTCGGTGGAAACATCATGCGTTTGCTAGTTTCTTCAGAATCCATCTACGAAGGAACAATGGAGTTTCTGAACTGGCGTATTTACGGATTCTTTTTCTCTTTTATCAATGTCATGTTCCGGGCATTGTACATCGGCATTACACGCACTAAAGTGCTAACCATCAATGCTATTGTCATGGCATTAACTAATGTCGTACTGGACTATGCATTAATTTTCGGAAAGTTCGGTTTGCCGGAAATGGGTATCAAGGGGCCTGCTATTGCTTCCGTATTGGCAGAAGCCTCCTCCATTCTCTTTTTCGTCATCTATACGTATGCCACGGTCGATTTAAAGAAATACGGTATGAACCGCCTGCGCACATTCGACCCAGCATTGCTGATGCGGATTCTTAGTATCTCCTGCTTCACCATGCTGCAATATTTCCTGTCGATGGCTACCTGGTTCGTTTTCTTCGTAGCCGTAGAACGGTTGGGACAACGGGAACTGGCGATTGCCAATATCGTCCGGAGTATTTATGTCGTATTGCTGATTCCGGTCAACGCACTGGCTACGACTACCAACAGTCTTGTCAGCAATGCTATTGGTGCAGGAGGCATCCAGCACGTGATGCCGCTCATTAATAAAATTGCGCGTTTCTCCTTTTTCATCATGCTGGGGTTAGTAGCGGTATCGGCACTGTTTCCGCAATTCCTGCTCTCCATTTACACTAGTGAAGCTGCGCTCATTACGGAATCCGTACCCTCGGTATATGTAATTTGTTGCGCCATGCTTATCGCATCCGTAGCCAACGTGGTGTTTAACGGTATCTCCGGAACAGGAAATACACAGGCAGCCCTGTTGCTCGAAACGATTACAATTATCATCTACGGATCATACATCATTTTCATCGGAATGTGGCTGAAAGCACCGATCGAAATTTGCTTTACGATTGAGATTGTGTATTATAGCTTGCTGTTGATAACAAGTTATATTTATCTCAAAAAAGCAAAATGGCAGAATAAAAAGATATAAATACAAGAGATTTTTGTACATTTGCAAGCTCAAATAAAGAGTAGACGGAAAAGTCCCTCTTTCGGCCAAGTAAATTGTAATTAGTAATTCGTAATTAAATAACTATGTTCGATAATTTAAGTGAAAGACTAGAACGGTCATTCAAGATTCTGAAAGGTGAAGGCAAAATCACCGAAATCAACGTGGCGGAGACGCTGAAAGACGTACGTAAAGCACTTCTCGACGCCGACGTAAACTACAAGGTGGCAAAGAATTTCACGGATACAGTGAAAGAAAAAGCGCTTGGCCAGAACGTTCTTACGGCTGTGAAGCCAAGCCAATTGATGGTGAAAATCGTGCATGATGAACTTACACAATTGATGGGTGGAGAGACAGCCGAGATCAACATCGACGCCCGTCCGGCAGTTATCCTGATGTCAGGTTTGCAGGGTTCGGGTAAGACCACCTTCTCCGGTAAACTGGCACGAATGCTGAAAACCAAGAAGAACCGTAAGCCATTATTGGTGGCTTGTGACGTTTACCGTCCGGCAGCTATCGAACAGTTACGTGTATTGGCAGAACAGATTGAAGTACCGATGTACTGCGAACTGGACAGCAAGAATCCGGTAGAAATCGCACAACACGCCATTCAGGAAGCCAAAGCCAAAGGATACGACCTCGTTATCGTCGATACAGCCGGACGTCTGGCAGTAGACGAGCAGATGATGAACGAGATCGCCGCTATCAAAAAAGCAATCAACCCGGACGAAATTCTGTTCGTGGTAGACTCCATGACCGGTCAGGACGCTGTAAACACAGCTAAAGAATTCAATGAACGTCTGGACTTCAACGGTGTGGTACTGACCAAACTCGATGGTGATACCCGCGGTGGTGCGGCTCTTTCTATCCGTTCGGTAGTGAACAAACCGATTAAATTCGTAGGTACAGGTGAAAAGCTGGAAGCAATCGATCAGTTCCACCCTGCCCGTATGGCCGACCGTATTCTCGGTATGGGTGACATCGTTTCATTGGTAGAACGCGCACAGGAACAATACGATGAAGAAGAAGCCAAACGCTTACAGAAGAAAATTGCCAAAAACCAATTCGACTTCAACGACTTCCTTAGCCAGATTGCACAAATCAAGAAAATGGGTAATCTGAAAGACCTCGCTTCCATGATTCCGGGAGTAGGAAAAGCAATCAAAGATATTGATATTGACGACAATGCTTTCAAGAGCATCGAAGCCATCATTTATTCCATGACTCCGGCAGAACGTTCCAATCCGGAAATACTGAACGGTTCACGCCGTACGCGTATCGCCAAAGGTAGCGGAACGACTATCCAAGAAGTGAATCGCCTATTGAAACAGTTCGACCAGACACGCAAAATGATGAAAATGGTGACTAGCAGCAAAATGGGTAAGATGATGCCTAAGATGAAAAAGTAATCATTCTGTAGATCCAAATCTAATGATAAGTAAAAAGAGGGAGTTTCGGCTCCCTCTTTTTTATACCCCCATCTCTTGACAAAAATTCCAATCCCTTTGGAGAGTTCAGTTATTTATTTTACTTTTGTCCATCACCAATAAATACTCTGAAAATATGACTCTGATAGACGGAAAAGCAATTTCCGAACAAGTAAAACAAGAGATTGCAGCCGAAGTAGCCGAAATGGTGGCTCATGGCGAAAAACGCCCGCACTTGGCCGCTATTCTTGTAGGACACGATGGTGGTAGCGAGACTTATGTAGCTGCCAAAGTAAAAGCCTGTGAAGTATGTGGATTCAAGTCTTCCCTCATCCGTTATGAAAGTGACGTGACCGAAGAAGAACTGCTTGCCAAAGTACGTGAACTGAACGAAGACAACGACGTGGACGGCTTTATCGTACAACTTCCCTTACCCAAGCATATCTCCGAACAGAAAGTAATCGAAACAATTGATTACCGTAAAGACGTAGACGGTTTCCACCCGATCAACGTAGGCCGTATGTCCATCGGACTTCCGTGTTACGTATCCGCTACTCCCAACGGCATCCTCGAATTGTTGAAACGTTATAACATAGAAACTTCCGGAAAAAAATGCGTCGTACTCGGACGCAGTAATATTGTCGGCAAACCGATGGCTGCCCTGATGATGCAGAAAGCCTATCCGGGCGATGCCACAGTAACCGTATGCCACAGCCGTAGCAGAGACCTGGTAAAAGAATGTCAGGAAGCTGATATTATTATCGCTGCTTTGGGACAACCAAACTTTGTAAAAGCCGAAATGGTGAAAGAAGGCGCGGTAGTTATTGACGTAGGTACTACCCGTGTGCCGGATGCAACCAAGAAATCAGGTTTTAAACTGACCGGCGACGTGAAGTTTGACGAAGTTGCACCGAAATGCTCATTCATCACTCCCGTACCGGGCGGTGTTGGACCAATGACGATTGTATCGTTAATGAAAAATACACTCTTAGCTGGTAAGAAAGCTATTTATCAATGAGACATACCCTGTTTCTGATGATTTTGCTTCTCTCTTTGTCCTGCACCTCCCGGTCGCAGGCAAAGAGAGATTCTATCATTGACACCCTGTCGGACAGCCTTTCCGACAGCATCTTCCCCACCGACACCCTACGCCTCCTTTTCGTAGGTGACCTCATGCAACATCAGGGACAAATCAACGCTGCACGAACATCAACCGGCTATGATTACTCCACATGTTTCACGTATGTCAAAGAAGAAATAAAGAAAGCCGACCTCTCCATCGCCAACCTGGAAGTGACATTAGGAGGCAAACCTTACAAAGGTTATCCTGCTTTCAGCGCGCCGGACGAATTTCTGACCGCAATTCACGATGCAGGTTTCAATGTTTTAGTGACTGCCAACAACCACAGTCTCGATCGTGGTAAATCCGGACTGGAGAGAACCATTCAATTAATAGACTCTTTAAAGGTTCCACACGCAGGCACGTATATCAACGCTGATGAACGCGAAAAGAAATATCCTCTTTTATTAGAAAAGAACGGATTCCGCATCGCCCTGCTCAACTACACGTATGGAACAAACGGCATCCCCGTTACCCCTCCTAATATCGTGAACTATATCGATACAGCCATCATCGCCAAAGATATTGAAGAGAGTAAAGCAATGAAGCCGGATGCCATCATAGCTTGTATGCATTGGGGAATCGAATACCAGTCACTCCCGGACAAAGAGCAAAAATTCCTCGCCAACTGGCTGATTGAAAAAGGAGTAAACCATATCATCGGCTCCCATCCTCACGTAGTTCAGCCCATCGAAGTTCGCACAGACAGCCTGACGAATGATAAACATCTCGTAGTCTATTCGCTGGGAAATTATATTTCCAATATGTCCGCCCGCCGCACCGATGGTGGACTGATGGTAAGAATGGAATTAGTAAAAGACAGCACAGTCCGTCTCAATAATTGCGAGTATAGTTTAGTCTGGACAGCCCGCCCCATTCAGTCCGGGAAAAAAAATCATCAATTACTCCCCGTCAACCTACCTGCTGATTCAATTCCTTTACAAGCACGTAACTCTCTGAAGATCTTCACAAATGATGCTCGAACCCTTTTCAACAAGCACAATCAGGGAATAAAAGAATATACTTTTTACAAAAAAAAGTAGTGAAATCTTTTGGAGATTAAAAGATAATATCTATCTTTGCACCGCGTTAGAGAAACGCAGACATGGTGGCTGTAGTTCAGTTGGTTAGAGCGTCAGATTGTGGTTCTGAATGTCGTGGGTTCGAGTCCCATCTGCCACCCCCAAAGAAACCCTTGTAAGTTAAGTACTTATGAGGGTTTTCTTTTTGTTGG
>OASU01000282.1_pt1 | contig 18177 bp, 20 predicted proteins | sample 1475801 | NCBI WGS metagenome assembly OASU01 (sample SAMEA2579919, study PRJEB22360) | human gut metagenome | biome: human gut; feature: human-associated habitat; material: faeces | place: Denmark | collected 2008/2010 | reverse complement strand
AATAAGTGAATCCTCCCGAAAGGATGGCGATCTTGTAACCGTACTTCTTCAATACATACATCAGTCGCTCTACACCCTCTGTGATAGGCAAGTTCTCGGCTATTTCCTGCATTACCGATTCGTCTAACCCCTTCAATAAGGCTACGCGACGGGTAAAGCTCTCTGTAAAGTCTATTTCTCCACGCATGGCGCTTTCCGTGATGGCTTTCACTTCGTCGCCTACACCGGCACGGATAGCCAGTTCGTCAATCACTTCTGTCTCGATTAAGGTAGAGTCCATATCAAAACAAATCAGGCGGCGCATACGGCGGTACATATTATCCTGTTGGAAAGAAAAGTCCATTTCCAGTTCGCTGGCCAGCTTCATCAGCTTCTCCTGCATGGCAATGCGGTCTTTCGGAGTACCTCTTACTGAAAATTCGATGCAAGCCCGGGTGCGTGTATCAGCCTGACATTCGTCCAGCGGGATACGACCTGTCAGACGCTTGATAGCGTCTATATTCATGCCCTGTTCGGCTAATATGCTTGTAGCGGCAGAAATCTGGCGGGCGGAAAGTTTACGTCCCAATACCGTCAGGATATAGCGGTTTTTCCCTTGCATGCCTACCCAGTTGTCATATTGTTCGGTGGTGATAGGTTCAAATCGGATGGTCACTCCCAATGAAGAAGCTTTGAACAGGAGTTCCTTCATAATGAATCCGGAGTGTCTTTCTTCGCTCTTGAACAGAATTCCCAACGATAATGTATTATGAATATCTGCCTGGCCGATATCAAGGATCGTAGCATCATATTTGGCAAGGATTTCAGTCACGGAAGCAGTCAGTCCCGGACGATCTTCGCCGGTAACTCGAATCAGAATCAATTCAGTATTTGATGGTTGCATAAAAAATAGACTTTAACTCTGCAAAAGTAGAGAAAAAAGTTCGTTTTTATGCTAAATAACATAAAAAGTTATACCCAAAAAGTGAGATTTTTGCTTATTTGCTTGGAAGTTAATTTAATATTTACTTACCTTTGCACCCGGTTTCAAAAATAAAGGCTCTGATAATCAGCGGATTCCTCTTCGCCTGATGCCTGAAAAGACAACGTTTCGGGAAGAAACCACTGTTTAAGGACAGTCCCGGATAGTATTAACTAAAACCGAATTACATGAAGCATGTAAAATGGATTTTTGTTGTATTACTAATTTGTTCCTTGACCGCTTTCGTTGAGAAAGACAAACCTACCGGAGGTTTGAGTGAGGGCGACGTAGCCCCTGATTTTAAGATCGAATCTACGTCAAATGAGCAACCCGCCTTTAAGTTGGGAAATTTGAAAGGCAAATATGTGTTGCTAAGTTTCTGGGCAAGTTATGACGCGCAGTCCCGGATGCAAAACGTAAGTTTAAGCAATGCGCTTCGTTCTTCTCATAATGTGGAAATGGTTTCTGTTTCATTTGACGAATATCAGTCAATATTTAAGGAAACCGTTCGTAAGGATCAAATAGTTACGCCCACTTGTTTCGTGGAAACAGAAGGCGAGGATTCCGGATTATTTAAGAAATACCGTTTAAATCGGGGATTCACTAACTATTTATTGGATGGAAATGGTGTAATTATAGCCAAAAACATCTCTGCTGCAGATCTTTCTGCTTATGTAAAAGAAATCGGTTAACGATTTTAGGAATGTAAGGAGAAAGAGGGATTTTCCGGATCACCGTCAGGTGAAAACAATGGAGAATAGACAAAAGAGGAAATGGATACAACAAAAAAGTTCCGCCTACACTTGCATTAGCAGGAATAGGCGGAACTTCTTATTTTTATATCTTTCTTTCTGCGGTATATCCGAAACCTTGGGACAGTCTGCGGATCGAGTTCCTGAAGACTGCGGAAGGTTTGCAATCCTTTTATTTGTTGCTTTCTGGTTATTTGGGTGCTTTCTGATACAGGAAGAATGCGATACCTGCATAAAGGATATTGGGAATCCAGACTGCAATGGCAGGAGGCACATTTCCGTTCACAGCAAAGGTGGAGGTAATCGTTTGGAACAGGATATAAGAAAAACTTAACCCTAATCCGATACCCAAGTGGAGCCCCATACCACCTTTTGTTTTCCGGGATGAAAGCGATACACCGATGATGGTAAGGATGAAAGAAGCGAACGACATGGCAATGCGTTTGTGATATTCAATCTCAAACTCCTTGATGTTGGCAAATCCTCTTCGCTTTTGTTTTTCTATATAGTCACTTAGTTCGGGGCTGGTCAACATCTCCTGCTGATTTTTCATGATGAGAAAGTCAGAAGGTTCCATATTGATAATAGAGTCGATTCGATCTCCCTTAGTGATTTTTTCTTTTAAACCATCTAATTCGCGTACCATATAGTCGTGAATTGTCCATTTATGAACAGTTGCAGTGTCATAAGTGATACGGCGTGCAGTTAAATGCGAAACCAGCTTCTTGTCAACGAATTTATCCAATGAAAAACGGTTACCGGTTTTCATGGCGTTGTTATAGTTGTCAATGTAGGCTATAACCCCGCTGTCTACCTCTAACTGTACATTGCTTACCGAATTTTGTTTCTTGGGTTTGATATACCGGTCTTCAAAGTTCAGACGCGTCACGCTTCCTTTAGGAATCACGTACGAACTTAGCGTGAAGGTGGTCAGCGCAATGATAGCGGCCGAAATCATATAAGGACGCATCATCCTCTTAAAGCTCATGCCGGTGGAGAACATAGCGATGATTTCAGAGTTCTCTGCCAGCTTGGAGGTAAAGAAAATAACAGCAATGAATACGAACAGCGGACTGAACAGATTGGAGAAATAGGGGATAAAGTTCATGTAGTATTCAAAGATGATCTTATCCCAGGGAGCTTCATGCTCCATCAATTTGTCCATCTTTTCGTTGAAATCGAATACCACTGCAATAGAAATGATCAATGCAATAGCAAATACGTATGTCCCCAAGAACTTCTTGATGATATACCAGTCCAGCCGTTTTATAAATCGATTGCTTTTCATTTCTTATAATCTAGTTGATACTCTTTTGACCATCATCGGCTTCCAGGTCGAGAAATCTCCGGCAATAATATGCTTTCTTGCTTCTCCTGCCAGCCACAGATAGAATGCCAGGTTGTGTATCGAGGCAATTTGCATGGCCAGTAGCTCTTGCGCATGGAAAAGATGGCGCAAATAAGCCTTGCTGTACAATGTATCTACGCTGGAAGCCCCGTCGGCTTCGATGGGAGAGAAGTCGGTTTCCCATTTCTTGTTTCGCATATTGATGATGCCATCCTTGGTGAACAACATGCCATTTCGTCCGTTTCGTGTAGGCATAACGCAGTCGAACATATCCACGCCACGCTCTATTCCTTCAAGAATGTTGACAGGAGTTCCGACGCCCATCAGGTAACGGGGTTTGTCTTTGGGAAGTATTTCATTAACAATCTCGATCATTTCATACATCTTGTCTACTGGTTCGCCTACTGCCAAACCGCCAATAGCGTTCCCGTCGGCCCCTTTGGACGCGATAAACTCTGCTGATTGTTTGCGCAGGTCGGGATAGACACAACCTTGCACGATAGGAAAGAGAGCCTGATTGTAACCATATTTAGGTTCTGTCTCGTTAAAACGTTGTATACAACGGTCGAGCCATCTGTGCGTCAAACCTAATGACTTTTTGGCATACTCATAATCCGAGTCACCGGGAGGACATTCGTCAAAAGCCATCATAATGTCTGCGCCGATGGTGCGTTCTATGTCCATCACCTTTTCCGGAGTGAAGACGTGCTTGCTTCCGTCGATATGCGAACGAAATTCAGCTCCTTCTTCACGCAGCTTTCTGATTCCGGCCAAAGAGAATACCTGGAAACCACCGCTGTCAGTCAGCATCGGGCGGTCGAAACCGTTAAAACGGTGCAGTCCGCCTGCTTTTTCGATCACGTCCAGTCCCGGACGCAAATAGAGGTGATAGGTATTACCCAGAATAATCTGCGCCTGAATATCCTCTTTCAATTCGGTCAGATGTACTCCCTTAACCGTGCCCAGTGTGCCCACCGGCATAAAGATCGGTGTTTGTATCTGCCCGTGGTCTGTGGTAATCAGACCCGCACGGGCATTACTTTTAGTGTCTGTATATTGTAACTCAAATGTCATTCCTGGCTGGGTTTCTTAACGGATAAATCAATAGCATCCGACACTTTCTCATTGGTCAGCGCAATGGCAAATACCTCTTTTATATCGTTTACATAGTGGAAAGTCAGTCCTTTCAGATAAATCTCCTGAATCTCATCTATGTTCTTTTTGTTCTCGGCACTCATGATGATTTCCTTGATTCCGGCACGCTTGGCTGCCAATATCTTCTCTTTGATGCCACCCACGGGAAGCACTTTGCCGCGAAGGGTAATTTCGCCCGTCATGGCAATGTTGGCTTTCACTTTTCTTTGAGTCAGGGCAGAAGCCAGAGAAGTAGCCATCGTGATACCTGCCGACGGACCGTCTTTCGGAATTGCGCCTTCGGGAACGTGGATATGGATATTCCAGTTGTCGAAGATTTCTTCGTCCAGATTCAGGATAGAAGCGTGTGCCTTGATATATTCAAGTGCCAGCATGGCAGATTCTTTCATCACATCTCCCAGGTTACCGGTCAGTGTGAGACGTCCGCCCTTGCCACGGCTCAAGCTCGTTTCTACAAATAAGATTTCGCCTCCGACGGCTGTCCATGCCAATCCGGTGACTACGCCTGCGTAATCATTTCCTTGATACTTGTCACGTGTATATTCCGGTGCTCCCAGGAAGTCATACAAATCCGACGGTTTGATTTCTGTCTTGGCGAAATAACCGTCCGTAGCATATTGACGGGCTGATTTACGAAGGATTTTACCAATCTTCTTTTCCAGCTCACGAACGCCGCTCTCACGGGTATATGACTCGATGATAGCTTCCAACGTATCTTTGGGAAGCTTGATATCTGTCTTTTTAAGTCCGTTGGCTTCCAGCTCTTTGGGAACCAGATGCTTGCGGGCTATCTCTACTTTCTCTTCCGTGATATATCCGCTAACCTCAATCAATTCCATACGGTCGAGCAATGGGCCGGGGATTGTGTTCAGGTTGTTGGCTGTTGCGATAAACAATACCTTTGAGAGGTCGTAGTCTACATCCAGGAAGTTATCGTGGAAAGCAGTATTTTGTTCCGGATCAAGCACTTCCAGTAATGCGGAAGAGGGGTCTCCTTGACGGTCGGCGCTGACCTTGTCTATTTCATCCAGGATGAAGACAGGATTGGATGCGCCGGCTTTAATCAAACTCTTGATGATTCGTCCGGGCATGGCGCCGATATAAGTTTTCCGATGTCCGCGGATTTCAGCTTCGTCATGCACGCCGCCTAAAGACATACGTACATACTTCCGTTTGAGCGCAGATGCAATGGATTTTCCAAGAGATGTTTTACCTACTCCCGGAGGGCCATATAAGCAGATAATCGGTGATTTCATATCACCTTTCAGCTTTAATACAGCCAAATGCTCCAAAATGCGTTCTTTCACTTTTTCCAGTCCGTAATGGTCTTTGTTCAACGTCTTTTCTGCGTTTTTAAGGTTCAGATTGTCAGTTGTATACGTACCCCATGGAAGATTGAGCATGGTTTGCAGATAGTTAAGCTGTACGCTGTAATCCGGAGATTGTGGATGGGTGCGTTCCAGTTTAGCCAGTTCTTTCATAAATGTTTCCCTGACTTCTGCGTTCCAACGCATTCTTTCTGCCTTTTGGCGCATTTCTTCTATTTCCTGCTCCTGGCCGCCGCCACCTAGTTCATCCTGGATAGTCTTGATTTGCTGTTGCAGGAAGTATTCGCGTTGCTGCTGGTCGATATCTTCGCGGGCACGCATTTGGATGGATGCCTTGATTTCTGCCAGTTGCACTTCGCGGTTCAGGATTTCCAGTAAGTGATATGTGCGTTCACGTAATGAGTGGATGCTTAACAAGTCCATCTTCTCGTCTTTCTTGAACGGCAGGTTCGAGCAGATGAAATTGACTAGGAACATCGGACTGTTGATATTCTTAATAGCAAATGACGAATCCTGATGCATCACATCTGACGATTTGATATATCTCATTGTCAAGTCCTTGCAGGTTTCCACCAAGGCTTGAAACTCTTTATCGTCTTTGCTTGGAATGTCTTCTTCCAAAAGTTCTATTTCACCTTTCAGGTACGGATGAGTTTCGATAATGCTTGTCAGGTTCAGACGTTTCATTCCCTGAAGAATGACAGTCGTTGTCTGATCGGGCATTTCCAATATCCGCACAATTCGTCCTACGGTGCCGATGTTGTGCAAGTCTTCCAGCTTCGGATCTTCTGTATGTGCCGATCTCTGGCATACTACAGCAATATCCTTATGTTTCTTGTCGGCGTCGCGTATGAGTTTCAGAGAAGACTTACGACCCACTGTGATCGGCAGGAATACTCCAGGAAACAACACCATGTTACGTAGGGGGAGTACCGGAAGAATTTCACCAGATTTCACATTTACATCAAATGCCTGTTCGTCGTTCCCATCATAGTCAGTGATTAGCGAGAAGCTGTTATCGCTTCCATCTTCCAATAAATATCTTTCTTTCATCTTTTCGTTTTAATTTAGTTTATGTCATACTGATATGCATAAATCGTTTGCAAAGTTAATTGATTCTCTCTAATAATAAAGCACTGCGCAGAATAAAAACACAAAAACAATGCCAAAATATCGGCTTGTAGAGGGAGTATTCCATAATTATTATTTATTTTTGGCGATTTGCAATAAAATAGTAGAATAAAACAGCTTTAAGACAAACGGATAAAATGTCGAATCCTTATTTTCAATTTAAGCAATTTACAGTGTGGCACGATCAATGTGCCATGAAAGTTGGTACGGATGGGGTGCTTTTAGGAGCTTGGGCTTCGGTTGAGCGCGCGCGCCGGATATTGGATATTGGTACGGGGACGGGCTTGGTGGCTTTAATGTTGGCTCAACGGATGCAAAGATTGTGGCATTGGAGATAGACGAGGCGGCGGCCGGACAGGCCAGGGAAAATGTGGCTCGCTCTCCTTGGCAGGAGCGGATAGAAGTGGTGCAGGCTGACTTTAAGAAACACCGGTCTTCGGATAAATTTGACGTGATTGTTTCAAATCCTCCTTATTTTGTCGATTCGCTGGAGTGTCCGGATCGACAGCGAACTGCAGCGCGTCACAATAATTCTCTAACCTACGAAGAATTGCTGGAAGGGGTAAATAGGTTATTGGCAGCAGACGGACTTTTTACGGCCGTGATTCCGACAGATGTGGTTGATCGGGTAAAGGCGATAGCTTCTATGAATAAGTTGTATGCGATTCGTCAGCTCAATGTAATTACTAAGCCCGGCGGTATTCCAAAACGTACGCTGATTGCTTTTTCTTTTTCCAATCGGGAGTGTGTGGTAGAAGAGTTGTTGACGGAATTGGCGCGTCATCAGTATAGTGAGGAATATATAGCGTTGACGCGGGAGTATTATTTGAATATGTGATATGTAAGCCCCCGATAAAGTACCCGTATAAAAAAGAATCGCTATAGCAAATCGAACAAAGCTATAGTGATTCTGTATTTATATTCTTGTTTTTCGTTAGAGTATTATTAGAGTTCTTTGGAGTTTCCCGATTCCCAGCAATGGGGTAGCAGCTCTTTTAGGTCTTTCTCCTTGTTGGCTGCATAATACGGCAATAGTGCAATCACCTCCGTGAGCCATTCCCGGGGGTTAATGTTGGAGGCTTTGCATGATGCCAAGAGCGAACAGATTATGGCAGTGTTCTGCGCGGCTTCATGGTTTCCACAAAATAAGAAGTTTTTTCTTGATAAGGCTATCGGACGAATCGCATTTTCGGCCAGATTATTATCTATTTTAAGCCTGCCGTCTTTCAGATAATTCCTCATACGTGGCCAAAGTTGATACGCGTAAGCGATAGCTTGCCCCATCCGGCTTTTAGGAAGCACTTTCGGATAGGCTGTTTCCATCCATTTTTCCAGTTGCTCAAGTATGGGAAGTGCCTGTTCCTGTCTTCTAAGCATGCGTTGCTCATAAGTGAGTTCCTCCTGGTCGGCAATCTGTTCGATCCGATAGAGTTGCTGTATTTGAGCCAGAACATATCCGGCCAGGGATTCATTCTCTTCTTTGGCAACCTCGTAATGTCGCCTTATGTGGGCAAGGCATCCGACAAGGCACACCTCTTTCTTACCCTCAAAGATGTTGTAGGCCGCATAGCCGTCACTTTGAAGATATCCTTTGAAGGTTTGTAATAATTTCCAGGCTGTTTCCTGTGAGCGGGAACCGTCATCATAATGAAAGAAGACCAATCCATCCATAACCGCCCTGACTATCCACAAGTATTCCTTAACCGCTTTATGATTCTGTTTGTTGATAACCGGTAATGTCGTTTCGTCCACCTGGATATAGTCGGCCTTCAATACCTGTTTCTTCAACTCTTCATAGAGAGGTTTAAGTAATTCACAGGCAGGTTTGAACCACCCCTGAAGCGTGTTTTCCGAGATCTTCAGGCCTAAATGGTGAAACTCACGCACCTGACGATAGAATGGTACATGATATTCATATTTTTGCAAGAGGATTTCAGTGAGCAGGCTGGCACCGGGAAGTCCCTTGTAGATAGGCAATAGCGGAAGAGGGGCTATAATAACACTGCCCTGATGCCCCTGAGGCAAACTTATATTGTCTTTCAGGCCATACTTGGGACGTATGATCTCTTTTACGTATAATTTGCCCGGTTCAAATTCAAGTGTACGTGTGCGTTCCTCGCCTATGCGCTTGTATTTATCCGGATCGACTCCTTCGGGTTCTATGACAATCTCCACTACAGGAAGGCCATCCAACATGTTGCGGTTCTGACGCACTTTCTTTTTGGGAGTCGTCGAGCAGACAGGTTCTTGGGCTGCGGCTTCTTCCGGTATTTCGTGTTCCAACGGCTGAACAGGTGGATCGAACAGTGATAGCTGGTTCGGATCCAGATGGGCTAATTTCTCGCTCTTACGGCCGAATAACTGACGATTTAACCAGGCTACCTGAGCCAGCAGTTCCTGAAGCTTATTTTGCAGCTGTTCGTTCTGCCGGGTCAGACGCTCGATTGACTCAGACTGGGAGCTATTAGCCTGCTGGAGTGTGGCCACCAAAAGTTCTAATGTTTCTGTCTGAGTCATTCGTCATACCTGTTTTGAACAATACAAAAATACAGAAAAGCAACCGTATAATCAAGGTTTCACCTGCTGTTTTTCAGTACTGCATGTCACTTTTTCGTAACGCTTTCAGACGTTTGAGCCTTTTGGAAGGTTCGTCGTTGATTCCCTCTACCATCAGAACCAGGTCACGCCACTGCATAGGGTACGACTTGCTTTCTTTGTCATAAGAGGGAAGGCGGAAAGTGCCTTCTTCAAGTCGTTTTATGTACAAAACCAGTCCGCCATCTTCCGCGTGTAGCAGTTTCATTGTAGTGCGCTGGCGGTTGATAAAGATAAACACATCACCTAAACGGACATCATATCCCATTTTATCATGAACAACCCCGCATAATGAGTTCATACCTTTACGCATATCTGTCTTACCCGGACAGAGAAAGTAGCGCATCGTGTCATTCAGGCAAAACATGGCGATTGCAGAGTTGAGTGAGCAATTGCATGGCCGCCTGGGATTCAGCCATACCACTGAAGTGGGCGATAATACCACCGGGGAACTCTATCCGGATCTCACCCGTTTGTATAGCGCCACTATCACAGGCAGAGTGGGAAGCAGGTGAAGAGGTGAGGCTAACCGGTGCAAACTCCTCTAAAGAGGAAGAATGCCTATCCATATGATAACGCCTCGATAGGCCAAACTTTCCTTTCCAATAGTAAAAGCTTGATTCGGTATAGGCTTCATTTATACAGAAGTCTTTTATCGTCAAACCGCTACGCTGTTGACGAGACAGGATTTCAATGAATTCTTCTTTACTCATTTTTTGCATAGTCTTTTTTCTGGCAAAGATCGAGACTTAAAGATACAAAGACAACGGGTACTTTATCGGGGGCTTACTTTTAAATATGCTGCACCTGGAGGGATGTCTTATCGATGTATTGATGGATGGGTAAATTATACTTTGAAGATTCAAGTAAGAGATGGACGATATAAAGTAACAATGGGGGATTTTAATCATGAGACGAGTGATTTGGAGTGGAAAAAGACATGGAGTTTTGGACTTATAACTGATAGAGAAAAGTATAAAGAAAAGGGTATGCAGGATAAACGATGGACTAAGACGTGGCCGGACTTAAAACTGAAATGTGAAAGGGAGTATATGGCAATGATAGTCTCATTATCGGATGCAACTTCTGGTAAAAGTCAGATACTTGACACAAATAATGACTGGTGAATACATCGACATTTAAAAGAAAAGTGACACTAAAAATGCTACTTTTCTTTTGCACTCTCAAATTTTATCCGCATATTTGCAGAGTCAAACAGTTTATCACTTAATGATACCGGATTGAGCAACGGATAATGCTCACGAAATTCGAGGGCTTTTTTTATGCCCTTACTTATCATTTTTCTGATACTCGGAAAATGATACATATGAAATGGCGGTTGCCTTTCCCATTCTTCTTTTGCTCTCTGGAGTTAATTGATGAACTGTTTGACGACACGGGAAATGGCAGCCGTTTTTTTCTGCCTAATAGTCAAACAGTTCATCAACATGAAAAAAGAAAAGAAAGTCCTCACCAAATGTGTAGAGGCAAAGAAAGTCAAAGAATTTTTCAACGAAATTAGTGATTTAATTACTTCCGGACACGATAAAGTCTGGACGAGTAAAGATGAAAACGGTGAAATGAATTTCATCGTAGGTAATAGCCGTGTGAATATACGTATCAATGCTTCAATGATGAAAGGAGGTACATTATGAAACGGGATAAATCTATAACTAATAAAAACATCTTTGTGACAAGTGAACGTAAACATACTGATACTGAATCAGGAGAATATAACTATAATATCAGTTATCTAGGTAACTATGAATTGTGTGAATTGACAGCTGAAGAAGTTGTTGAATTAATAGCTTGTTTGCAAAATGCACTCCAATCTAATGGAGAGAAAGGAGTTAAACTATGAGTAATCCGATATTTAAAATTATAAAAAGCTGTAGTTATTCAGGTGGTATAAAGTGCATGGAAGAATATACTATTGCTTTATATTCTAAATATATATGCACTTGTGCTAGGGAAGAACTAATAGAACTTCGTAATCAATTGGATTTAGCTTTGAATGACCAAAGAATAGTTGTAAACGAGAAAAGAGATTCAGATGAAAGACAGTGAGATACATTATTTCCTTTCAGGTTTAAAAGACCTACGCGAATTATTTTTAGTCATTGATGAAATTGAATCAGAGACAGGCATGACACCTGATGTGATTAGATACGGAGATAAAAAACTGAAATATAGTAGCAAAGATGGTAAATCTCTGAAAAATGGAGATTTAAACGAGGAAATATATATAGAAAGAAATTTGATTCCTGCTAAATGACTATTTCAAATTTTGAGTTTGAAATAGTCACAAAAAGTCCCGATTGTATTTACAGTCGGGACTTTTTTGTGTCCTTTTTTAAGGTCGAACTCAGACGTAATTTTGCATATAAAGTTTAAGATATATGGGATTGAATAAAAGATTGTATGAAGAAAAGCAAAATAGAAAGGTTAAATATAATCGAATGCCCGATAATAGGTGGCCTCTTGATGTGACTATCGAAGGAGATACAGGAATGACTCAACAGTGGGAACGGCAGCAAGATACAAAAGCTGTAGCGTTATTCAATAAGAAAATTCGAGCGTGGGGAGCAAAAGTAGATAGTGCGCTTCGAACATCAATTGGAATTCACATAGAGGAGGATAAAGAACTGTCAAAAAGTCTAAAACAGAATTATAGACATTTTGGAAAGTCTCCTAAGAGAGGTGAAGAAATCACAAGTATTGGATTTAGATTTAGAGAAGAAGGGATATTTGTGCATTTAGGTGTCGGAAAGGGATATAACATGGAAGGAGGGACGCGGGTCATAACTAAAAAAACAGATAGAGAATGGCGGAGACGTCCTAAACCATGGTTTAATTCTATCATAGAAAAACATATTCCAGAATTAGTTGAGATAGTGAAAGAATATTGTGGCTCATTAATAATAAATACAACTAGAATTTATATAAATAGAAATGGCTGAAATAAAGGAGAAAATTGGAGGCTTCCGGTTTGTTGATGCTGGAGTAGGTACCTATGCCATCAATATGAGTTTAGGTAACAATGAACTAAGTAGTTTTTTTAATGGTTCTTCCTCCAACTGGGATGGTGATCCGGTGACAATAGCCGGAGTTCGCGTTGTTCCCTGGGGAATTGATAATAATCTTCCGAAGACAGTACGTGACATTCTTGAAGAATAATCTGGGACCGGGCATTTTGGATCGCAAAACAGGTTTGATGTATGGTCAAGGTCCGATGCTTTATCGGGTGAATGTAGTCAACAACGAACGTGTGCAAGAGTGGTTGATAGATAATGAGATACAGGAATGGCTTGATACATGGGATTATCGGAGTTATATTCGTAATGCTTTTGTAGAGTACAATCACATGAAAGGAGTATTTGTGAAATACTATGCAGCCAAATCAATCCGGATCGGTAAACCGTGGATAACCCGTTTGGAAGCCCTTCACAGTACAGATTGCCGGATGGTATGGCCGGAGAATGACAGCCGGAGATTGGAAGATGTGAAACAATTTCTTATTGGGGATTTTGACAGTTATACCAGTAAGAGGATGATGTTGTATAGCATCTTCGATAAATGGAATCCTTCAGCTACGGAAACCGCTGTGAAATATCATAGTATGCGTAGTTTTGGGCGCAATATGTATGCGATTTCCAGTTTTCATGGTTCGATTCCCTGGCTATTGGATGCTAATACCCTTCCGGAAATAATCCAATATCTAAATGAGAATATGATTGCATCTGCATACATTGTTCATGAGCCGGAAGAGTATTGGAGGCAGAAAGAAGAAATGATACGTGCCATGCACGAAGAATGGAGAGAAGCACAGATATACGAAGAAATAGACCGTTTGCGGGATGAACTTACCAAGAGGATTGCAGATGTCATGGCCGGTAAAAAGAATGCAGGTAAATTCTTCACTTGTGTGGACTTTGTGGATCAGGACGGAAACCTGCAATCATGGAAAATCGAGCCAATCGAAATGAACGTAGATAAATACATCGCAGCACAGGCGGAAATATCAAGGATAGCTGATAGCTCTACTACAAGCGGCTTTGGATTGAATCCTGCGTTATCCAACATCATCATCGACGGCAAAGGTGACAGTGGCAGCCAAATGCTATATGCATTAAAGATTTTCTATGGGGCTGATACACAAATCCCGGAGGAAATAGCGTTGGAGGCCCTGAATGATGCGGTCCGAATAAACTTTCCACATAAGAAAGGTCTTTTTATTGGTATGTATCGCAAGGTTATCAATAAAGAGGATAATGTAACGTCAGATAAACGGGCAGCAAATCAGGTGTAATTATGAAAAACAGACAGATAGATTTTCCGGATTGTTGGGAGGAAGTTCTTCCTGCAGAGTGGTTATACTTGCTTCGCTTGCGTCAGAAATTGATTGAACGCCCTAAAATAACTTTAATGGACGTGAAACGAGAGTGGTGCCGTTTTGTTCTTTCCAATCGTGGCATCCGGAGAAAGAGCAGCATTGATTATTATGTTTTGATTGATGAATTAGCGTTGACGCTGGGATGGATGTGGAGTGAAGGTAAAGGGGGGAAAGAGGTTGAACTTATCTTTTCAAGTACAAAGAATCTGTTACCTGAATGGAAACAATATAAAGGTCCGCTTTCTCATGGCAGTGATTTGACATTTGGGGAATTCCGTAATGCGGTTATGATGATGAATGGCTACAATGATACACAGGACCCTTCTTTATTGCAAGCCTTATGCGGTATTCTTTATCGTTGTCCAGGAGGAAAAATAGGAAAGTCTGATTTTGATGGTAAATACAGGGAAGAATTTAAGCAGGAACGAATAAATTTCTATTCAAACAGGATTAGGATGATGCCGAAGCAGGTTCAGTGGGGAGTATATGCATGGTTTGCTTTCTTCTGTCACTATTTGCTTACAGGCACATTTATTATTGATGGAATAGAGATTTCGTTCGAATCCATCTTTACCAAAGAAACACAGGACGCGAACACGCCCAAGGAGCAAAGTCTGGGAATGAGTGGAATTCTGTTTTCCGTAGCAGAATCCGGAATTTTTGGAAATATAGAAAAAGCGGATGATACATTATTACTCCGCGTAATGATGAAGTTGCTGGATGATAAATACAAAGCAGATGCTTTATTAAAGCGTAACAAATAAATGATATAGTATGATATTCAATAAGGATGATAATGGTAGTAGGGAACTACGGGAACTGACTGGGAATTATTATGCAAATAATGATTTCAATAAAATCATAACTGATATTGAGTTGGCAACAGAGGAAATTTCCGCATTGATTGGTGTTGAACTATACAAAAAAGTGGAAGGCTGGTATAAAGAGACAAAAGAGGATGCAGATCAAGACCTTATAAAGAAAGTACAACGGCCTATCGCTTTGTTGGCTACATTACGTATGTACCAAAAAAATGATCTAAGTCATGAAGATGATGGGCGTAAATTCAAAATCGCTACAGATAACAGTGAAAAGCTCCCTTGGGAATGGCAATTAGATAGGGATGATGCCCGGCATATGGAAGATTATTATAAAGCAGTAGACGCTTTGATACGTTATCTCAATACTTCTGAAATTAAGGAATGGAAGGAGGGCCGGACTTATAAAATGTCTCAGCTATTACTGATACGCAGTGGAGCGGATTTTGACACCTATTTTCCTATTGACAAGAGCGAGCGTACTTTTATGTTATTGCTGCCATTCATCAAGGAGGCACAATTGCTTTATGTGAAAAAGGCATATGGAAACGGGTGGAATGCACTCTTGACTATGAATGAAAATAATGAAGCGCATTTTGCAGCTTGCAAAGCTGTTACATTATTGGGAATGAGTATTGCCCTAAAACGTATGCAACTGAAAATTATTCCAGCAGGAGTAATCAGGGGATATGTGTCTGCAAGTGGTGCAATGGAGAGCGATCCTGCATCTATTGAGGATATCAAGTTATTATCCGAATGGATGAATGATGATGCTATGGTTTGGATTGATGAGATGAAGAAGGCAAGAGACGGTGGAGCGGTCACCTATAATCTGTTACCAGAGAATGATAAACATAACAAATACATGAGATTATGAATGTGATTCAAAGACCTAGAGCAGAAGAGTTCTGTGCTACGATGCAGGATTATATTATAGATACGGATTCTACCATAACTTTCTCTGTGCAGTATGGAGGTAAAACGGTTTTGGAAGAGGAATATGTTCCGGATGCCAACTATCAGGTAAGAGTGCGAAAACTGGGCAAATTCTGTGAGTTGGCTTTATGGGGAGTATGGTGTGCTGGAGAAGCAAGTTGGCAGACAAATGCTGCTGGTACCTTTACTTTCTTTATCAATGGACTACAAGATTCACAAAGTTATGTGATGTTTAGCCGGCTGCAGACAAAAAAAGAGGCATCGGCTCCAGGATGGTTGAGTGAGGTTCGGGAGAAAGTGACACGTAATGGTGCAATGGAGTATGCAAGTAGCGTATTTACAGATGGTGATAAAGTGTTATTGAATGTCCGTACTTTATCCGGAGCGGTTTATCCGGAACAACTATATGTACATAAAGGGGAAAAAATGCCTGTAACTTTGGATGTAAGTATGGAAAGGGTTGGGAATATTCTTCCAGATATAAATGAAATGATCCGTAGTTATGAATTGGTGAAAGGAAGTGATGTTTTTAAGTTTTTGGTAGATCAGACGAGATATGAAGAGGTTCAACGTTTCCGGTATAAAAACGTATATGATATGCCGGAAACAATGACTACCGTAGGCGGTATGACTATGAAAGGCAATGATGAGAGTGATACGGCGAAGATGTTTGGTGTAGATCGTAAATTCGGAGTAAAACCAAAGGATGAATATACAGTTAGTAGTGGGGTTATTTTCCTGCAGAGTGATTATAAGTTATGGCATAATCTGTTGAATGCCCAAGAAGTAGATATCTGGTATGAAGATAGTTGGTTCCCTATTATTGTGACAAAACAGAATTATGAACGTAGCTTTAACCGTAGCATACTGAAAGCTATAGAATTTACATTTAAAATGGCAGATGTTGAACAGAATAACTTAATTTAATTATGATAGATATCATCCGGTTCAGAGAACTAATGGTGGAGCTTCAGGTTAAAGTTAATCAGAAGAGCGAAGATAAGATTGATTGTTGTTTCCTGGCAGTTAAAGAGGAACACATGGTCAAGAAACTCAAGGATAAAACAGGGGTACTTCTGTGTGCCAATTATCCCGATGCGGAAGGAGATTCTAAAAACAAAGATAACTGGCAGGAGGATAATCAGGTAATCTTCTTTATTTGTGAAAAAATTGCTTCCGGTAGTAAGACTGACGAGGAAGAATTGCTCCATTATGCCAAGTTACAGCGAATTATGTGTGTATTGAAAGAAATAATTCGGCAGGATGAATACTGCAATTATCTTTCTGTAGGAAGTAAAATGCGGACAGAATGGGAATATTCTATGTTTGGAGGATTCAATGGATTGAGTTTGGGATTAACGATAGCAGACTATGACTGAATTATATATTGATGGGACTTCGGTGGTACTTCCTGCCGACTTTAGCACTTCTGTAAAACGTGAGAATCCTTTCTTTACAAAGAATGGGGAGTATACGTATGATATTACTCTTCAGCTTAGTAACTCAATTAATGCAGACTTATATGAACATCTGAACAGATTGAACTCTATTGCCGAACTAAAGACCAAGAGACAGGCTGTATTGGTCGCTGATAACCGGGTGTATTGCAATGGTACGGAAATCATAACGGGATGGACAGATTCAACAGTATCCATACAAATAGCTTCGGGAAACTCCGAATTGAATTCTTTCATTGGAAACGATTTGCTTGTATCATCATTGGATATGGGAGAAGATGAAATTCCAACAGGCATTATCAATAACTTGGTAAAACGCATATATCCGGACGTGGATTATTGCATACCTCCTGTAATGACAGACAAGGGTGTGATTAATGGATGGAGGGTAGCTGTAACTGTTGTTACTACTTCAAAGCCAACTATATCTCCCAACTATTTGAGAGAAACAGGAGTGGATATTTATCTGCAACCGTATCTTTGCGCTTATATTAGAAAGTTAATGAAAGCACTTGGATATACAGTTTTGACTAATCAGCTGGAAGATTCGGAGTGGAATTTGCTCTATTTGCCACAAAATGGGCACCCCAACCAATATGCAAAAATGTTTCCCGGATGGACTATAAATGAACTCATCACGGAATTTGAGAGTTTTTTTAATCTGTGTTTTCTTGTCAATAATAGAAAGAAGGAAGTTTCTATACTGTTCAGGGCAGAATATTTTAAAAATGCACAGGTTTGCCATGTTCAGCAAGTTGTAGATGAATACGAAACAGAAGAGGGGGAGAACGACAAAGACCCTTCTCAAAGTAATGTGTTGATAGAACCGACTGACAGTGAATATTACAAGCCACAGCATATAGATAAAAATATTCTTTCTTCTGCGACCCGAAAGGATTTTGATACAGTACTGGAATTCACTCAATTTGTAGAAAGTATTAGCTCATCCGGATATCAGGCTGTTAAAAACTATCTGTTTTATACACATGATAGTTGCCGGTACTACATTACGGTGCCTGATGATTCGAATAGGGGATGGCACACAGATGAAGTAAATATGTTTGGTGATGTTCTTCGGGAGCAGAGTGAAAATGAAATTAAATTAAACATTATGCCTTCCGATATGACGAACTATGGTATAGAACGGATCACTTATGAGAGTGGTATGGAGCCGGTATTTATGCCCGACTCTGAACGATCACTTGTAACAGTTCCAAAAATAACCGGAAGCAAGATTGGTACCAGTGATGAAAGTAATGGTATTTATGAGTTAATACAAAGCGGAGAAAACATCCCTACGGAA
>OASU01000279.1_pt1 | contig 18309 bp, 27 predicted proteins | sample 1475801 | NCBI WGS metagenome assembly OASU01 (sample SAMEA2579919, study PRJEB22360) | human gut metagenome | biome: human gut; feature: human-associated habitat; material: faeces | place: Denmark | collected 2008/2010 | reverse complement strand
GAGAAGCTAATTTATTCTTTTCGGCAGTTGTATAATCATTTGTAGACAGCTGTTTTCCATCTACCTTATCAACTTTGCCATTAAGCAGTAAATCCTCTTTAGCAGCTAACTGCTGACCGAAATCAAGTAGATTATCGGTTGTAATAATTTTACTCATCTGTTTATCTTCCTCCGTTTATATTTTCTATAATACTGTCTATATCTTCATTACTTGCAAAATTGTAACTCGGTCTCAAATTTGGAGTTATTATTTCCTTAAATCTATCAGTTACTTTCAATTTGTAAGTTTCAACATTATCCTCCACTACGTCAACAATTGGACTAAAACCATCGAACTCACCGTCATTTACTCTTTTCTCTAAATCTTCTATCGCATTAAGCATCTTATCATAAAGAAATTCTAAATTAGGGTCTATTGGAAGTTCTTGTACTTCGTTCGTAAAGGTCGCTTGAACTATTTCCAAATTAAAAGGATTCATGACTCTTACACGACCCTCATTATCCCTAATCACCAGTTGACAAGTATACGTACCACTCCACTTTGTTAAGTCTTCTGTTACTATAAATTGATTTCCCCTAAGCGGTACATCTTTTATTGTCTTTCTTTGGTATGTTATTTTAAGATTATATTTGTATCCCTCTTTAAATAAATCATCATTTAGAAATCTTACAATGGTAACTTCGTTATCATACTGGTTGGCGACTTTTCGCGTAGTTATAGTGGAATGATCAATTTTTAAACTAATATCAATATAATTAATCATACATACCTCCTAACCAAAAACTTCTATAATCATTTCATCAATATCCGCATCAGTTGCATAACTTAGATTACCGGCACTTGGCATCGTAAAATCCAGTACGGGAGCTTCGGGAGTCCCACGTATTGTTACGTTAGGGTTGCCTAATGTAACATTTCCTATTGTGATATTAGGTGTTGCACCCGTAGCACCAACAAAATCACCATTTAATAACTTGGTATTTATTTCAGTTACTTTATCATTACAACTTTTTATTGCTTTTGCGGTATCATTTTGTCGCTTTATCTCATTTGTTTGGCGGTTAGTTTCATTTTCATTTACAGTATTCTCTAATGTATTAAGTTCATTGAATTTGTTATCTAAGGCGGTTTGTTGTTCCGCTACCTTAGTCTGTTGTCTCACCGCTTCTTCAATAGCATTTTGGATATCTTTTTTCATTTTATCAAGATCGGGCTTAATGTTCTCATTAGTCCAATCTTCACACAACTGTATAACAACTTGTTGCCAGCTTGGTTTATTGTCTAAAAATTCACCATCGCCAACACTTGCAGTTATTTTATATACTATTGGGTTGGTTTGTATTACCTCACTATCACGCGCAAAAGAAAAAGCAATAGCGATATATCCATCTAATCTAAATGCTTCTTTAGGAAGTTTAAAAACCCCATTGGAATCAATTGCAATAGCATTAGATTTTGTATTTCTATTACTTTCTAAAAATCTATTTTTAATATGTTTAAAAAATGGTGTACAAACATAATTATTATATGTTGTATCTCTAATTAACTTCATCTCTATATCACCACTATACTGTGATGGTATTTTTTTTAAATCATACGTTAGTTCTAAACCTTTTTGTGTAATTGTACTAAATATCATTTTGCGCCTCTTTCTAACGCTTCAATACGCTTATTTTGTTCTTGTACACACTGTATAAGTGCATTTAATATATTTTGATAATCTACACCGTAATAACCATTTCGATCTTCATGCAAAAAATATTTTGAATATGTTTTATCCGTGTAATAATTAGCAATTATACCTATTTTATTTTTATCACCATTAATATAATCAAATTTCTTTATTTCCAAATCGTATATGAATGATGTATCTATATCATCAATATTTCTCTTCAATCGCCTATCTGACTGATTGAGTATGCTTCTTCCGTTCATATTTAGCGTTTCATAAAAATCTATACTGTTTTCCTCTATTCTTATATTGGAAAATGAAGAACTTCCTCCTCCAGGGGGATTTTTATAGAATCCAATATCAATACGTCCGCCTTTTGCTCCAATAATTCCTAAAAAATCTTTTTTATCCGTATCATCAGAACTTCCAATTAAATCACCTACATATATTCCATGATTGAAAGGATTATATATTCCGATGCCACCGTCAAACATTTTCGCACCTAAATAACCCGTTTCTTTGTTGTATGTAGATACACTTGGATCGCTTGAATCCAATATAATTCCTGTCGTGCTCCCACTTGACAATGATGTACTATCCATAGCCCAACCGCCAATCATTCCTAAATTAGCAATAATTTGAATACCTTGTAAAGTCCCAACTGTTATAAACTCCGCATTAAACGAACCGTCAAGAGTCCAAGCTGTCTTATATTCACCATTAACACCGTTATAACTAAAGCCTATACCGTTTTTATTAAGTCTTAAAACATTCGTTGCAGTTTTAACATCATCGGTATCCATATACAACATATCAGTAGGCTCACCCTTATCATTAAAAATATAAGCGATATTCCCCCCACTTGCACCCGTTATTAAATCAGTCTGATGTTTTATTTGATCTAAAATAAACTGCTTATTAACAACTAATTGACTTGTAACGTTGTTTATATCTCTATTGTTAGATATAGCAATATCGCTAGATGTTTTTATTGTTTTATCTAATGTTAGCTTTGATTTTGATGGGTCTATGTAATTTTTTTCTAAAACCGTACACATGAAATAATCATCTAATTTATGTGGTTGTGAAATACACTTAATCATATCACCCTTTTTAATTTTACTTATGTTTACATCAATCAAGTTTAGATCAATGGCGGTAATTGTAAGTGACAAAGACATTTTAGTTAATTCGGGTAAATCTTTTAAAGCACTTTCTTTTAGATTAGATGGTAATTTGGTATCTTCATATGTTTTAGTTCCAAATATCCAACCATACATATTTACCGCTTCTTGATCGTAAACATAATTTTTACCATCATTGACACTTTCAATAGTGATTGGGAGTTCAGTTGCTTCATCTTTAGCACCTAATGGGATCAAAGCAGTTATCAAATCAACCGATGTGATATAACGCTCCAAATCAAGAATATTTTTCTTAAACTCTATCTTTTGCGAGTTGTAACTGTCATAATCCTTAACGTAATCGATATAATTGTTCCCATTAAGTTCTTTATAGTCTAGATAACCACCTAATCTTTTTATTAGTTTTTCTTGTATGTTTGTCATAGTATTAGGATAATCATTGTCAATTCTATAAGCGTTATCGGTGTTATTCGTCACATTAACCGTGCCAATATAAAATTTTTTCTTATCCTCAACAACACTGTTATGATAATTAATCTTATCTACCAAATAATCACGTATTGTTGTGTTGTGATACTCTTTTGGCGGCTGAATACTGTCGTTCAGATAGCCTAATACACTTTCACAATTAAAACACCGTATGCCGTCTATCGTATCGCTAGTATCAATCACACGTCCCTTAAACATAAGTAAATTGCTTTTATCGTCGATTTCATATAAACGTAATATCGAGTTGAGTTTTTCTATACTGTCATACAACGGGTGATTAGGCAAAATAGAAAATGTTAAGGTATCCGCGGTATTTACCTTTTGTTTAAGTTTTAGCGTTAAACATCTAATATCTTGCGTTGTTGTATCATGTATTAATTCATCATCACAATATAATTTAATAATCATAATCTTTCCTCCCCCGTTATATAATGCTTTTTAAAAGGATTGCAAACAAATTTAACGGTTAACTTATTTACCAAATTATCATCACGTAGATTTGGTTCTATGCTGCACCGACCCGTATACCAATATTCACTGTCACTTGTAATAGAAAACATTGCTTTTTGCCCATGAAACAAATTAATTATTTCATCGATATACTTTTGCCATATATAAGTCGTTTCTATGCTATCTATCTCGATTTCTGCATTACGCTGATTATATGTAGGCTTTCCATAAACTTCCGTTAAATCTACAAAGGTATTAGAATATGGAATAGATACAATGTTGGTAACCACTTTCGGAGGTGTAATACTAAAGCTAAGCACTCTCATATCGAATAGCTTAGCTAAAGAGTATTCTTCATCGCCTAATTTAATTATTAGATCAACAATTCCATTACGCATTGTACCGCCCCTTTCTTGTTGTTTCCTTTCCTATTTCTTCGTCTACAGTTTCTGTTACAAGTCTACCAACTGGTTGTTTATCCATTTCAACCGACATATTTACTTTAGACATACTATTAGCTAAACGATCATAATCGATAAGATCATCACGTCCTAAAGTTGAAGTATTGGGAAGTGGCATAACACTGTCATACGCGACCTCTCCTCCTATTGTTTTTGCACTTGCTTTCAGCTTTTGAAAACCATCATCAGTAGTATCAATCATATCTTTTGTGGCTTCGGGCATAGCAACTTCATAACCCGTTGCAATACCGCTAGGCAAGAACTTACCAATTTCATCACGCATTTTATGTGATGGTGAGAAAATTGAAAAGAAATCTTTAACTGCATTGAACATAGACTTACAAGCGTTTACCGCTGCTTTTACTAAACCTTTTACACCGCCTACAATACCGTCAATTATCCCATTCAAAACATCTTTACCAAGTTGAACCCAGTTCATATTGGTAAAAGCATCTTTTATTTTATTTATTAGGTCTTTAGCAATACTCCCCATATTGGAAAACATGGATTTTATACCACTGCCTAAGTTTTTAATTAAATTTTTACCCATAGACAACATATCAAGGTGCATTATCGTATTAAAAATAGCCGAAACAATCTCACCAGCATTTGCTATCAATGTCGGGATAGAACTTATGATCCCATTAATTAAAGTCATTACTATTTCTACACCAGCACCTAGAATTGTAAATAAGTTACTATCTATTGCAGCCCAAAAATCATTAATTATTTTTGGAACTTGTTCAATAAGCATAGGAATAGAGTTAACTATACCTTGTACTAAGCCAAGTAACAGTTTTACACCAGCATCTACAATTTTATCTAAATTAGCAATTATTGTACTTGCAAAAGTTAAAATTCCTTGAATCGCAACGGGTATTAAATTAGGTAATGACTCGCCTAAACTTGATGCAAAATTAGAAATCAAATTAATTGCAGTTTCAGCCAATATTGGTAAATTGTCTATAATTCCCATTATTAGTGACCATAATATATTAGTCCCACATTCACTTAAAGATGGTGCTAATTCATTTATGCTGCTTAAAACAGTATTTAATATTTGGCTTGCCATTCCTATTACTTCGGGCATAGCGCTTGCAATACCGTTTAATAGGTTTGTAACAAGTTGTGAACCAACTTTTAACATTCCCTCGATACCGTCTTTTTCAAATGCCTTTTGTAACTGTTCTACTGCTTTAATACCCTCGTCTGCGATGCCTTTTAATGGCTCTTGAATACCCTCATAAATTACAATACCGAAGTTTTTTGCATTTTCTTTTAAGATACCTATTTTAGCATCAAAGGTATCCATCATCTTGTCATAACCCTCTTCGGTTAAACCCGCTGAGTTGCGCATTGCATCTAAATTGTCAGTAAACATTTGTGCACTTTCGCCAGACATTGTTAAAGCTGCTTTACCCGCTTCGATAGATGAGAACATATCTAATAAAGACTTACCGTTTTTACCAGCATAGCCACCCATTAAATCTAATATTTCATTTAATGGAACACCTTGTTTCATTAAATCTTGGAATGATTTTCCAGCGTATTTAGTTCCTTTTGTTGCTTCACTAAATGCTTTATTTGCTTGTGTTCCGCTCTTACCCAATTCAGCAAATAAACTGTTTAGTTGTGTAGTTGCTTGAGCAGTAGGCACCCCTTGCGCGGTCATTGTTGCTAAAGCTGCACTCACTTGATCAAAACCAACACTCATAGCCGCAGCCGTAGGTGTAACTTGAGCCAAACTATGCGCTAGTTCATCCACTGTGGTCTTACCTTTATTTTGTGTTTGTAGCATCATGTCAGATACGGCAGTGGCTTGATCAGCGGACATTTTATATCCGTTCATTACCGTTGTTAATGCATCTACGGCACTTTCGGTTGTAGTAAATCCAGCAGTTGCCAGCTTGCTTGACTGTTCAACAAACGATAACGAATTCCCGACATCTACCCCAGCACTTAGGGCACTGTACATAGCTTCGCTTAGTTCTACTGCACTTTTTCCCGTACTGTTGGATAACTTAACCACACCATCGTTTAACTCTTGCATATTGACCTTATTCGTATCTACCATAGTAGACACCTTAGCCATGCTTGACTCAAACTCACTACCAAATTTAATAGCCGCAGCCGTTCCAGCAGCCAAAGTAGCACCAATCGTAGCCATTCCCGTAGCTACTATCTTAGCCATGTTAGATAATCCGTTTTTTATGCCGCTTGCATCTAAACTTGTATCAAAAATAAGACTTCCATCAGCCATAAAATCCACCTCACTTAAATTTCTTTAAGTAAAGGCTCATTGGCTCAATTTAAATTACTTTTCCATTTTTTATTTTTACGTTATTTTCATAACCACAATTTTTGCATTTTTCATATACCCCGTTGCAGTTAGCAATATTGGAATATAGAAACAATTTCTTATTACATTTTTTACACCTAAACCATACGCGCTTAGTTTCAATTTCTACCATAAAGCGCCCCCAATGTCTTCATCGCTAAGCATATAATCATCAAGTTTAAGTTCATTTTGAATTTTTCTTATACGTTTGCGTTCATCTTTGTCTTTAATAGTAGAAAGATCAACACTTCTATAATGTATTCTTTCGGTTAATTCACATTTATCAAGAGCGTTGAATAAAGCCAAAAATTTCCACCAATGAAGATCATCTTCAAAAAGATTAATATTGTATTGAATCAAAAATGCTGATATAAAATATTCAGCATCAATTTTGAAATCATATACTTTCTTTGTCTTTTTTTCATTCTTTCCATTGCCCTTAGAATCTCTAACATTGCCATTAAAAAAGTCCATTATTGATAAAAATACATTATTACTAAATTTGGGTATTTCATCAGCAAATAAACCCATTAATACATTCGCTAAATATTCATTATCAACATTTGGATTATTCAGCGCATCACTTAGCTCGATCCAATACTTATAATCAGTGTTAATTAAATAGTCCTTACCGTCAACTGTGATAGTATCGGGTAAGGACTCATACAACAAATTAATCATTTATTTTTGATTTCTTCGTTGTGCGCGATTTTTAGGTTGTACTTTCATACGTCTTGATGCCATTCGTTCATTTGTGCGTTCATTTTCTTGAATAAGTGTCATTAGAGTCTCTTCTAATAATCTGATATTGTTTTTGTTACCAAAAAGTTTATTAGATGCACCGTTCCCGAATATTTCATCAAAAAATTTACGATAGTATTCACAAGTCTTTTTTAATTTTTCAATTACGTTTCCATCTTTTTTTATGCTTTTTATTCTATTATTAAATTTAGTGTACGCATTGTAATATCTTTCTAAGAAATCAATATCCTCAAAATCGATATCATATAATTTTTTTAATTCTTCTAGGCTCATAGGCTCACTCCTTTTTTCTATGCTTCTACAAATGTTAATGATTGTCTATCCTCGGCTACTGTTGCAATACCTTTTACTACACTTGACTTAGATTTAAATGTACCCGAATAGGTATACGCATCAGTTCCATCGCCGTCAGTTGATGGAATAACTGCATATTCACGTTTGCGCGCTTCAAATCCAGTTTTTTCGGTATCTTGTTTTGTAAAATCAACAATAACGATTTCACGTACTGCATCACTTCCCATTAATTCATCTTCGGTAATAGCTACGATATCATCGTGAACTGCGTTGTTTTCATATTGATCAAAAGCATAATCAATTGACGGACTATATCCCGTCACGTCTGTTACCTCACCATCTTCATCGACATACTGTCTAGAGTATTCTTTGGGATTTGAAGATTTAGACATGCTTGTAAATCCCGTCATTCTTTCATACTTATCGCCAACTTTATAAAATGCAACCTTTTTACTTCGTTGTACCAGCTTTTTAATATCAGCCATTGTTTAATCCCTCCTATATAAAATTCTTAATTGTATTTGATACCTTGCGGTTTCACTTTCATTTGAGAACAGATAACCGCATGACATTACTTCTATTTCTTGTGGATCACCCAATTCAATATTTGGTAAAATACCTTTTTCGTTTTGTTCTTCAATCCATGTGGCTAATTTTTCGTAGAAGTCGTTATTTTGTATGTTGTCTTTGTAATCACCACTATACTCATTTATTGAAGTAAAAGCAAACTGATACTGCCTAATTGTAGAACCATCGGTATACCGTTTTACAATTGGGTCACAAGGCAACAAATCGATTGAGTATTCAGTTGCATCAGTGCCTAAATAATCAATGTTCACGTGTCCTTTTTCTAGAAAAGGACATTTTATCATATAATCTCTAATTGCTCTTGTGGTACTCATTTAATTTGCTCCTTTGCCCCTTTTAATATATCTTTCTTGTTTGACACTTTCATTCTTTCAAACCACAAGCGCCCTCTTTGATTAGAAGCACGCCCCATATAATATTGAGTCCTTGCATAAGGTGTCTTATAAATAACTTTTCCACTTCCCAACCTTGTATTAGATGATGAACTCCCCTCTAATGCTCCCGTTTTAAAAGGAACTAAGGGAGCACATCTTCTAATAACCTCACTGTCTACATACTTTTGTGCTTTTTGAAACTGTTCATTTTTCTTTTTGGCGAAATTAGTAGCAAAAATTAATTTACCACCTTTGACCGTTTGGTTAGGTGGTTGTTTAAAAAAAATCATGTTCCAAAAACCCTAATATGTTTCAGTGATCCCCGAGCGTTAATTGAAAAAGAAGTCACAATAAACGCTTCTCTATCTTTCATAATAGTTTTAGGGGTGTCGCTTTCCGTTATTTCAATATCGCCACGAACCACAATATCACCTTTTGATACTTTAATGTTGATGTCTTCATCAAGAGGTATTCTAACTATATATATATCGCCCGATTTCAAACCACTTTCACCAATGCTTGCTTTAAAATCAGCATACCAGCTTACACCTTTGATAACCTTTGCTATATATTTATCCTCTCTTGTCTCTTCATCAAATATTCTAGAAACAATAGTTATATTAGCGTTAGTTATCATTTAAACCCCACGTACATATAACCCGTATTAGATAGGTAAAACTTGATAATAGAATAAACATTATTATTTAATTCTTCATTAGATTTAAAAGTTTGTGAAAAGCCGTCATTATTCTCACTTTGTAAATTCTTATCAATTTTATCTTGTTTAAACAATTCATCTGCAACGGCACAAATACACATCTTTAAATCTTCATCAAGTTTTTTTGGTGCGCTTGGCGTGTAATACTTAACAACATACTTTGCATTCATAATGTATTTATTAAAACGTTCTGGAGGAATTTTATTTCCCCCAAAAACGTCCAAATAATAGTCTAAATTAGGCATTACTCGGCTTTTACTGCAATTGTAGCAGTTCCGCATTTTAATGCTTTATTATCTTTATCAACTTCTACTACAACAATTTTATTACCATTGATTCCATCAATATCACTTGTACCGTCCCAATTAGTATAGCCACTTGTGCATACTTGACCAAATTGTGGTTTTGTTGGGTTAGCTGCCATTTTGATTTTATAACTGTTTCCCTCTCCTAATGCTGGTGTAACGGTTAATTTTGTCGCTCCCGTTTCCGTTCCAGCCACGGATTTTATTGTTAATTCACCTAATTGTGATTGTACTGTTTTTCTTAATAATGTTTGTTTCTTAGTTACTTTGTAGCCATAAACTTGACGTCCTTGTACTGCACTCGCGCCGATGAAGTTACCCGATCCTTTTAAATCATTAACCGCAACTGGCACTTTCCAATCTTTAACCCTGTGGCACCAATTAGGATGACCGAAGATAATTTCAGTTGTTTCATCGGCATATGTACACTCAATAATGTTGTAACCAGCAATTTGACCGATAATTCCTTGTTTGATTAGTGTTTCGTTTAATTTATCCGCTGCTAAGAATTTCGGTTCATTTAATAACAACTCATAAATTTCGGGTGTTACAATTGCAAAACGACCAATTTTAGGTACTCCCAATTTAGAATGTTTAGTACGTGCTTTAGTAAAAAATGAATAAACATTATCATTTGTTAATGCAACAGTACCGCCAAATTCAGTGGAATTATCTTCTAATGTTTTCATACCTACACTATCTAAACTCAAAGCCAATGAATAGCCAGCACTGTCTAATCTATCAGCTACTAAATTGTCGGGTACTGTTTGAGCGGTATAACCATCAATTAACTCATTTACTGCTTCATCTTGATTGATTAACATATCTTCGTAAGTTGTACTGCTCTCAGTTAAGCCAGCACCTTTTGAACGATCGTATCTATTCACTTCTACTTCTGTATCACGAACGGGGATTTTAACTGCACCAGCTTTCGGGTCACCCTCATAACGATTATTAAAAACAACTCCATCTTTTAATACTAATTCATTTCTTAATTTAATATCAATTAATTTCGAATATCTCACTTGACTTTCATGTCCCATATTATTTCCTCCTAAATTTCTAAGTCTGGGTTTAATTCTTTAAAACGCGCTACAACGCCGCCATCTTTGCTACCAGCACCGCCTTGAAACCCACCCGTATTGATTTGACCATTTTGAACTTCATCAAATAAATAGCCATCACTTTCCTTTAATGCAGTTAACTGATCCTCAAGACCCGTTAATTTTCCATCTTCCAATTTGATGTTTTTAATTTCTAATAAGGCTTTTAATGCTTTTGCGTTCTTTGGATTAGATTTAGCAATAGCAACATCTAACTCTTTTTCAAACATTAGGTTATTATATTTTTCCTCCCAATCACTGCCAGCTTTTTTTAACGCTTCAATATCAATATCTTTAAACTTAGCTAGATCATTTTCTAAAGTTGTTTTTTCGCCTTTCAAAGTATTAATTTCAGTGTCTTTAGCATTTAATTTAGCTCCCCAATCATTTGCATCTTTATTGTGCAGTTTCATGACTGCGTTTACTTGTTCTTCACTTAAACCCTCAATTTTTAATAAATCTTCTCTTTTCATTTTTCCTCCATTAACGCTTTATTTAACGTGTGAAGCGTACACGATGGTTGCTTGCCTTTTTAACGTCTTGCGCCATGACGAAGTATAAAAAAACGCCCCTAGGGACGTTTAATTATTAAATTATAAATTCTCTTGTATAATCTCTTGTTAAGCCATGTTCTTTAACAAAATCACTATTGCGTTTTTGCCACTCTCTAACCTTGTTTTTATAGAAAGTGTTATCTTGACCTAAAGTGTCTACTGCATTAGCTTTTTGTTTCCATTTTCTTATAGCACGCTCATTAGCACGTTGCTGCTGCTCTAATTTATAAAGCTTTTCATTTTCTTTAAGATCATATGTATCAAACGCTCGTTTATCCCCTAAGACATAAGGATAAAATCGATGTTTACAGTTCACACCTCCTAAACCGTCTACACTGCCGTATTTGGTAGCTTCATAAAAGTTTTGATACTTGCTAGTACTGCCCTCTAGCATATAAAGCTTACCTTGCCACAATGCATGATCGGGTCGAGCATTCGGGTGACTTGACACTTCTACATAGTTAGTACCTAACTGCTTACATGCATTCAACGAATGATCATTGGCATTTTGATGCATAGTTGTTAATATATCCCGTCTTGCTACTGCTTCTAAAGACATATTAACGATAGAACCGTCTTTTCTCACATACGTAGCACCCGTAAAGCCTTTGTCTACTAACTGTGTTATCGCTTTCTTGATCTCTATATCATACGTGGAAGTACCACTAATAACACTCGAATATGCTTGATTTAAAACATCTAAATAACCTTGTCTAAATGCTTCTAATGCGTTTGTTTTAACATTCCTCAAAATAGTTTTATCAACTTTTGGTATATTAACAGTATCCTGGTATTTCTTTCTTAGATTGGCAAAAAATGAGTTCTTAATAGCATTGTTATAACTGCTACTTGGCATTGATTTAATAACACTATTTGCAATACTGATTAAAGCACCCATCTTTAAGACTTTTCCCATGTACCAATCATCGTTAATATCATCATCGTTGTAGCCTTTAAGATCATTTGCTATTAGATCAAACAACTGCCCCTCAGCTTCGATATAGTCATTAACAAATTGATTTGCTAAATAAAGCATTTGCTTATCACTTAACATACTATTCCTCTATTGGCGGTTCTTCTTGCGGTTTAGGTAATCTTTTTTGAATTTCATCAACATATTTTTTCGCTTGAACAACTGTCATTTTCTTCGTTAATACAAAGTATTCTACTTTATCTATTAATCCAGCGTTATACTCAATTAGTGCTTGCTTTTTAATACTGTCGGTATCTTCAATTATGCTATCATCAAAATTAACACTAACGTTACAATCAGTGCATTTGTTTAAGAATAAGATAGCTTTTACTAAATCAATTAGTGGTGTTTCTAAAGACAGTTCATGTTTTTTAAGATTAGCGTATAAGTCGCTATCCTCGCTAATGACTTCCGTTGCAGTCTTAACACCACCTAAAGTAAATTCATATCTATTAGTACCCATACCGCACTTTTCACTTAATAAATTTAATTGAAACTGAATTGCCTTGATATGATCATCGGCTCGTAATGCTGGTGAGTAGTCTTTTACTAACTCACCGTTATCTTCTTTGTCACCGATCCAGCGAATAATATTTTCTTTTCTAGATATAACGTCTTTTTTGTTACCTTTATCATCAAAACCGAATAATTGGTTTTTTAAGAATACCATTCGACGACCCGTTATGAAATCATTGTTAAGACTGTCAAAAGCCATATCAATTTCTTTTAATACATCTATTGCATTTCCATATACACTAATCCCCATTGGACTATTAATATCATAGTTGTTAACAATATTTGGTGTAATAATTTGAAACATTGGATTTGTGGAATGAGTTTCCCATTTACCAACCATGTCTTTAATGTCTACTAATATTATTTCATCACCTTTAATTTTAAATCGATAATTTTCTACAACATAAGCACCGTTAGGTTTAGTATGTATTTGTAAATAATATATCCTTTCTTTATCAACTACTCCAACACTCCCGAAAGCACATTCAGTAATAATACCGTTTTGCCAAGATAATGGATAAATCTTATCCGCAGTTATGTAATCTATTGCTGGTTTACCGTCTTTTATGAACTCTACAAAAGCTCCCGTACCAAAGGCAAAACTTGTTTCAATTAGCTGGTTAGCTTTCTTTCTAAAGTTATTGCTTTTCAATATTTCTTTAACTGTTATATCGCAATTCTCATCATCTATCTTAAAATCAACTTTTTCGTTTAGAAGTAAGTTCGCCCAATCTTCACAAACAGTCTTTGCCATTCCTAACTGTAAAATATTGTTTTCTACTTCACAAACCCCATTGTAAAAAGAGGATTTGTGAAATTCATCTATCTTGCATTCATACCAGTCTTTCCAATCGTCGATTTTACTATAAAAATCGGTCTCTACTGTTTGATAACCTTTCTTTTGTAAGAATGTAATAATCGCATTCAAATTTTATTCCTCTCTTTCCGTTTTTGGTAAAAACATTTTAATGTATTTCCACAATCCCATAACAAGATATCTAAATCCGTCTTGGCAATGATCGTTTTCTTTTACGGGGACTTCTTTTCCTTTGTCTAGCAAATCTTTGTTCCATTCGTATAACGACATTTCCCTTTTCAGATACTTTTGTCGCTTAGAAAACTTTACAATTTCAAATGTCATAATCTTTTGTACTCGGTTAATTCCTTTGATTACCGTATTATCAGCACCTATATAACTGATATCGGGGCATATCCGTTGTATTTCTTCTCTTAGCCCAGCAGCACTCGGATCTATGTAAACATAAATTAGTTTTTTACCCGTTAGATCCTCGCACTGTTTACGAAACTTTTTAAACTCTTTTGCATAATCGCTAGGGCTCTTTTGATGTCCACTTTCTCGACCGCTATGGTAAAATTCATCAACACCCAATAACTGCTTATTAGCTATATCTAATCCGAAACATTCAAATGTTGTTGCATTCATTTGTCCGTAGTCAATACCACAACCTAAAAAAGAGCAACTACTATAATCGCTCTTTTCAAAATCGTACATCATACTGTCTTTAAACATATAATAAATAAGTTCATCAAGTCCCGTACATAGACCTAACCATAGCCAATTGTACATCTTTTCATCAAGCAATTTTAATATTTCAGCACTTGCTATTAATTTCTTACCTAGCCATTTTACTGGAACGTCTCGATAATCATTATGAATATGTATGCAGTCGGGGCGCTTTTTCATAGAATTAAGCCATTCCATAATAGGTGCTTTAGGATTACGTGGAGGATTGAAGTAGTATTCCATTGTAAATAGATCATCATTTCCACGGATAAATGTTGCTTCAATGTTTGCTAACTCATCCGCTCCGTCTCCTTTATCGAAGAATTCTGTTAATTCATCAATTTGCACAAGTTTGATTGGTTTTTCTTCATCAATCATACCTTTAGTATCATCTATACTATCGTTTCCCGTGAAATAAATCGTATTGCCGTTAGGCAAGTATTTAATTTCCATTGGTGACACTGTAATCTTAAAATCACTCTTATCTAACCCTAATCGAGTAATCGCTCTTAAAACTTCTTTAAATACTGTTTTCTTTAGTTTGTTATGAAACTTTCTAATTACTACAACACTGCAATTATCGTCACTTACAATACTATTAACCGCTTTAATACCGCCCCTTGATGATTTAGTACCAGCTCGGCCACTTGTATATATCTTATGTGCTTCGCTTGTATTGAACGTACCGTGATACTTTGGAATTATAAGCTCACTTAATCTAATCTCTTGGCAAGTCATTTATAATAGTTACCTTTTCATTTTGTTTATTAATATTGGCATTGCTATACTTATCTATCACTATACCTATTGCGGTAGCTAAATTAATAATAGATGTTTTCTCGATTTTCTCTTCTTTGCACATTTCTTCAAATGCCTTATCGATGAATTTGAACGCCGTATCTCTTTTTTGATCAAGGTATTCTAACATATCCCTAGTATTTTGTTCTTTTTTCTCTTGCGCTTTTTTAACGATATCCGTACGATTGGATAGTCTCCTAACAGTATCTTTAGATACCTTATGTTTTCTTGCTACTTCCGAATAGTTTCCGCACTCAACGTAGTCAGCTATTATTTGCTTTTTCTTCGCATCTGTTAAGTGTTTTGCCATTCTTAAAGCACCTCCAATATATATCTATTATGTTGTCTAATTCTTCATCATCGTCCATTTTCATGCCCCCTTATATTATTTAAGACGATACTATAGGGAGATTGATAATATCGTCTTAAATAACAAAAAAGCAGTCATTTGACCGCTTTATAAAAATGAAAGAAGTTTAGAAATATAACTAAAAAAATATGTCGCCGTGTGGATTAACCAATTTCCCACAATACAATAATAACACATAAATAGCCTATTTTAGTCCCAGTTTAGTCCCAGTTTGTTATTAATAGATTTCTTTATCATAATCATCGATTGTCATTATCGGGCTTAAACATAACAACATATTAAGCTTAATATATACATCATCAAGTTTTCGATAAAATACCGATCTTGAATACCCTCGTTTAGATGCTATAGCTTCCCTTACATCTGAATTATCTGGGTTATTAGAAAATATAATGCACACTTCTTTTTCTTCTTCGTTTAAAACAGTTATCGCACGTTCCAGCGAATTAATAAGAAAATTATAATTGCTTATAAGAACATCGTATTGATCGCATTGGTCTATTATCTTTTGCATTTTGGCAATAACGCTACTGTGGTTCCCACCTGGCATATTATCACTTCCAATAGGAATAGCACGTTTCATGTCCATTAGTTCGTCTCTAGTTTCTTCCAAAAGCTGAACAGTGCGTTTCCATTTCTTCCAATTTTGTAGATAATACTTGCTTTCTTTCATTATGCTATGTCCTTTCTTATTAAATATCTATTTTCAAGGAGTTTATTTGAGTATGTTACCTTTTTTATATGTTCTAAAGTATATTTATCTTCAAAAAACTCTTCTTTAATATCTCGTAGGAAACCAATATAAATTAATTTTCCTCTTCTTATATCGTGGACCCCGTATTTTTTAAGTTTTCTATATCCATAATCTTCGAAGCCAAGTTCTTTTATAAAGTTTTCATAACTTTTAAATAAACCGCATATGTAATCTAAGTCACCTCCTTCACTGTAAAATGTACCGTCTCTAGGCACACAACCGTATTTATCTACATAAGTATTTACAATCTCTATATTATTTTTTAATTTATCCGTTATTATCATTTTTCGACCTCTTTCCTTGTGGATCTTCTCCTATTACATATCCTCTAAGTTTAGGTTTAATTATTCCTGCTCGTACCTTGGTACAATGTTGTATAAATGTTTTCGATGATTTCTTTCCCATGTATACAGCACATTCCTTAGAACTTCCAACACATACGGGAAAGTCGTTTTCATCGTATATTGCATATAACTTACTCATTTTTTAGCTCTCTAGATTAGCGCATTGCACTGGAAAGAAGCGTTTTTCTTCGAATGGACTATCGGATATTGTGCCATCAACGTATTCTCTATGAATTGCATTTTTGCTAATCAATCCAATTTGGCAAATAAGTTTTTCAATACCATCATAAACCCACATATTAGGCTTTAAATCTTCAAATTTGTATGGTTCAATAAAATATAATTGTCTTCTTAGTTCATCATTTGAATCACTTAATTCTTTTGCTTTATCAATAACTCTTTTTAATTGCTCATCGCAAGCTCCCCAATTATGATATAACATCTTAATGTAGTCTATTAATTCTTTCTTAGTTTGATTTTTTAAAGTACTATCGCTATGCAGCTTAAAGTGCTTAAATTCCGATGTATTTTCTTTTGGTTCAAAATGTTCATCGATTAACTCTTTAAACATATTTAATGCTAAATCTAATTCACATCCATGTTGTTGCTTTAACCTCTTATCATAAGCAATACAACAATTACAATCATCAACCTCATTGCAACCACAACTTGTAAATATATCAATTAAATCAAAAGCTTCTTCATACTCTCTTTTAGTCTTCATCGCTTCATCGTCTCAACTTTCTCAACTATATCTACAATCGCTTCATTATAACCCTTATCCATTGAAAAATCTAAAACATCACTGAATAATAGTGGTAATTCTTCTTCGAAAAATTCTTTATAATCATAAATTTCATATGCAAGAGTTTTATGATATCCGCAATAATTACTTTTGGGGCTTGGAGAACTAATAGCAATATAATTTTCTTTAAATACCATATCATGAGAGTTATATCCTCTCGTCATACTTTCAACATATGCTTGTGCTAATTGTTCCAAGTTAACAAACTCTACCCCATCAGTTTCTTCTAATAATTTTATATCCTTATCTTTCATCATTTTTAAACGCCCACTCCTTCCAACTATCATCCCACGCATCGGTTTCGCATTTGTTTACCCCAAATGGATAGGCGTGCGTTAATTGTTTACACGCTTTATCTAATGCTTGTTCCAACTGTTCGATATATTGTTTTACAAGCTCATATTCATCTTTAAAATAATCACCAGCATTATCAAACAGTGCTTTCAAATCATGCATTACTTCACCTTTGTAAATCGTTACTTTATTTTCCATCTATATCACTCCAATCTAATATAATTTCGTTCCACAATAAAAACAGTATTCAAACAACCCTGGATCAACATCGGTCAATTCATCACCACATGCAGGACAAAACTTTTTTCCCTCAATTATGCATGGCTCTTGAGGCTCTTCTCTTTTTAATAGTCTTTTATTTTCCCGCTCCATCCGTTCGATATGTCTTTCCATTTTAGACAATTTATCGATTAATTCTTGTAATACTTCTATATCATCATTCATTTTAACTGCTGATTTTTTGAGATTGAACTCATCACAAATATATATATATATATTTCTTTAACTCTATCCAAAGCTTCTTGATATTTTGAATTACTCATACTTCCACCTCATTATTTTATATTTCCAACTCTTAACGGATTATAAAATTGGTTTGCAATTTCCTTTTTAACATCTTCGAGATCAATAGTTACTTTTACATTTTCACTAATATAAATATCTCTTAAATCTCTTT
>OASU01000278.1_pt1 | contig 18363 bp, 39 predicted proteins | sample 1475801 | NCBI WGS metagenome assembly OASU01 (sample SAMEA2579919, study PRJEB22360) | human gut metagenome | biome: human gut; feature: human-associated habitat; material: faeces | place: Denmark | collected 2008/2010 | reverse complement strand
TAAATATTTTTATATTTTTCTTTAATTAATAACTTCTTTTTTCTTAAGTCTAAGCTATCCAGCTGTTTCAAATTATTCTCCAACAATTCAAAACTCCTTGCGAAAACAGAAGTTGTATCATAAAACGGGGTATCCACCACGCTTACGTCATATAATTTTTTTATTCCTGTAACCTCTCTTAATGTTTCATCATCTCCATAAGTCCAATTATCCCCTCTATCTGAAACAGTAAAAGCAAAAGACATCTTATCAATCAATCCTTCTTGAATTGATTTATAGATGTCTCTGTTACTTTGAGTATCAATTAACTCTGCTACAATTTTTAAGCCTCTTTCGTCTTTGATTAATTGGAGACTATTATTTCTAGTCCTAGCCATAATACACCATGTATCATTATGATTGTATCGCAATGGCACATCTGACATATCAGTATAATCTAAAGCTCCTCTTTTAATTATTTCAGTGAACTTTCTACCACCATATTCATGTGTTGCTGGCTGGTCGTATGTAATTGCATAGCCTTCAATTATCATTTTGCCTTCTTCGTTGTCTACTGCCCTCATTTCAATAAGTCTTTGCTCATTTTGAAACTTACTCACCTTTTTCACTCTCCTTTCTCGGTGTTGTTTTCTGTAATTGATATTGGTCTGCTATATCTCTATTTATATAATTTAAAGACATTCTTCTTGCATCTCCACCTTCAAATGGAGGATAACCAAATACTGAAAGAACTTGATTGTCTGTTAATGTTCCTAAATTAGTTAATATATTTACTGCATCAATTTTATTTTTTGTACTCATATACATTAGCCCTTGTTGATAGAAAATCACTTCATGCCCTATTTCTAGTTGCCTTTTAGTGAATAATACCTTTGAAAAAGCTCTTCCAAGACTAATAATCATTGGCTCCAAAGTTTTCTCATAATAAGCTTGGTAATCTTCTTCGTTAAATTTACTATTGTATATAGGCAAAGATACTCCGTAATTAGCTAGTATTCTATTTTCAATAAACTCCATTGTATCTTTATCAATGAACTTAGGATCAATTTTTATTGGAATAAAATCGCTTTTTAAATCTATAGCAAGAATTCCACTTTTAGAATTAGTCATCTTAGCTTCAAATTCTTCTCTTTTCTTTTCTTGCTCTTCATCATCCAACATAGTATTTACCTTTACTATACCTCTTACAGCCAATGGAGCTTTAACACCATGCTCTATACCTTGCATTATTGTATGGTTTGCATTTAATAACTTAAGTAAGGCAGAATTATTAGCTCTTCCTTGAGAATCTCCCCCCATGAAGTCATTCTCTGTAAAATCTTTTCTCCAATGTATTATATCTTCATATGGAAAAGTATAATCTTCACCATTTCCAAAATGAAATTTAATGAATAACTTACCTGTAGAATCTTCTAAAAAATCTACTTCTTGCGGATTTAATGGCCATAGACCTGTATAGTATCTTTTATAGTGATTATCATCTATTTTTATTTTTTCAAAGGATGGATAGATAAAAACATTCTTCTCTATCTCATATTTATATACTATCTTTGCAATAAAATCTGATGTTGTCATTAATGGATTTGGGCCAAACTTTAAAAGTCTATTTAATTCATCATTTACAATGTGTTGCAATTCATTCTCGGGATCTATACGAATATGCTTAGGACATAGCTTACTCATATCATTTGCTATACATCCTATTGCATTTTGCACAATATCGCTTGCATAAACATTTTTCCCAAACTGACTAAAAACCGGAGTATATCCATTCATCATTTTGGCATATTGTCTAATAGCTCTATCGTTCTTGAATTTCTCTATAAATTTGAATAATCCCATCTTATCACCTCCTTCTCACTATATCTGAATACTCATTTTTAACCCTATTAAGAGTTTCATAAGCAATTAATATAGTTACAGCTCCATCAATCCAATTATCAACTTTACCTTGTACTTTAACAGGCATTCTTTTAGTAGCCTGACTATTCCACTTTGCTGCTACATTTTCTAAGCACATTTTATCCATAGGATTTTGATTGTAATTTAATAAATTACTCTTCAAATCAGCTTCTACAAGATTCATAGCAGCAGATAAATCATAACCTTGAGATATCTTTTCCATGTCATAGCCATAGTCTTCCATTTCACTTTTGAAGGCTTTTGCCTGCCACTTATCATATCCTACTCTAAATAATCTTATTTTGTATTGTTTATAAAGTTTTACAAACCACGCTACTACATCAGATTGTTCAACTTCATTTCCTGAACATATAAACAAGAATTCTTCTTTCACCCACTTAGTAAACTTGGCCTTTGTTTCTTTATCAACCTCTTTTAATTTTGCTTCAGGAATAAAGTACATAGTATGCGTATATTTCTTCTTGGTTTTTGGATTATAGAATAATATCCTTGCATTTGTTAAATCTGTTGTTTCAGATAAATCAGCAGCACCAATAGCAATACCATTTTTAAAATCTTCTAAATCAAAAGTCAAATCATTCTCAACGTCATTTTTACTTAGCCATGCTTGAGCATTATTCTGTTTTAAATTAAAATCCTTTGCTAAAACATACGCCCTCTGGCTTGAACTTAATTTAGATTCATTTATCATTCTTCTTAAAAATGACCACTTTTTAATTATCCCTATTCCTGGATTACTCTTTTGCCATGATTTTTCATCTTCCCATATTTCTTCTTCACTATCTTGGGTATATAACCAAATAAGCCACCTTTCATTTTCAACTTCTCCATGAAGAACTTTTCTTGCTTCGATTAGCCTTTTATCAAGATATCCATCTTGTGTAAATCCTTCTGTAGTAAGTTCAAAATATAAAGGTTCATCTTGAGTAGATAAGGCTTGTCTAATAGGCATTACTAACGAATCATCTTCCATCTCAAATACCTCATCAACAGCCCCTATTCCAATATTTCTACCCTCTTTTGCTCCTGTTTTAGCAGATAGCTTACGTATACTACCTTTATTTTGATAACTAAACTTACCTTTTTTCTTTTTCTGCTTAGGATTACCAAAGAAAATACCTTTTATATTTTTTCTAGTAACCTTCTCTAAACTTGGGCTTTCCTCTCTCATTGAGTTTATAGCTTGGAACATTAAATCTGCTTGGTCGTAATTGTTCGAAGCACATAGAATCTTTTTCCCAGCTTCTCCGCAAAACCATTCAGCTAAACAGATAGCCCCTATCAATGGAGTTTTTCCGTTTTTTCTTCCAACTAAAAAAAGTACGTCCTGATACTTACGGACATACCTTCCAATTTCATCATCCCAAATTTTTATAGCAAAGATAGCTTCAATAAGTGATTTCTGAAATATATCTAATATAAATGGTTTCCCTGCAAATGGAGCCTCGAAATGCTTACATTTAGTTTCAATAAAACTAATTCTCTTTTCTGAAGCTTCAAAATCAATTTGGATGTTCATTATATTTTGATATATAGGATCTGTTAGTTCTTTTTTTAACTTATCTAATTGTAGCTGTAACTCTTCTCCAACTAATATCTCCCCAGATTTAATTAATCTAATATATTCTAGGATATTACTAGTATATATTTTATTCGTAGTCTCCAAGATCATCTTCCTCCTCTTCTATATTTTTACCTAGAACATTAGAAAGCTTGGCAATATAATTTAAATAATTTGCCCTAACCTTTACAACTAATTTAGATACTGGGAGTTCCTTTTGCATAGAAGGATCACCTGGCTTTGTTTTCAGTAATCCAGTTTCTTTTATAATTTTATTCAAATCATTAAGTTCAACTCTTAAACGTGCTGCCTCCCACAAAGCTCCATCTATAAGTTGCATTTGCTTTTCATCAACACCTGAGAAAAGTTCCTTAATTCTTTCGTATTCTTTTTGAACCTCCACTTTTTTCATCTCCTTTCAAACTTTTTTGAAAAAAGTCAAAATTTTAGTTTGTGTTTAAATTACCTTCATCCTCCAACGTTCCTTATAGGGTTACCATTTAATGGTATAGGGGAGGGTTATTCTCTGTAATCTTCAAACCAATTATCAATATAAGTTGTCCATTCTTCTTTATGTTCAGCTCTATAATCATTACAATCTTTTAATCTTCTTATACATGTATCTCTATCTGCATTCATAAGTATTAGATTAGCATTTAAATCTTTCGCAAGCTTTTCTCTTTCTACTTTTCTTGGATAACCACCTATTATCCACGCTGTTCTAAATCCACCATACCTAGTCTTAATGTTATCTATGATTGCATTCCTTATAGCAAATACATTGTATCTTAATATGTCTGGCTTATGATATTTAGGAAGTAAGGTAACCGCTTGATATAAGCTATCCATATCAACAACCAAATCTCCTTCTTCCATATGCTCTATAACATAGCTTGTCTTCCCTGACATTGGTGGCCCATACACAATATAAACTGCCTTTTCCTTTCTTTTATGTCCACCACCACAAAATCTTTTATGATGCTTATTATGGCATATGTGACACCATACCTTAACATTATCAGGATTTAAACTTATGGAAACATCTTTATAATTTTCTTCTGTCAGCTCTATTATATGATGAACCTGTATGTGCTTAGATACTACAATTGTTTTACCGCATTGTTCGCATATAACTCTACCATCCTTCATTCTATCTTTAATTATTAACTCTCTGAATGTAAGCCATTCAGGAGATGAATAAAACCTCTTTAATATTGCTGAAGCCATTACCAACTCTCCTTATTAGCCATGTCTTTCTTTAATTGTAAAGCCTCTTTATCAATCTTAATCTTAGCTGGATTATCACTCCACTTAGCACTCTTTTTATTAACCAACCAGAACTTTGCAGCTTGTATGTCTGCCGGAACTTCTTCCTCGTATTCTACAACTTCCACTCTCTCTTTTATGCACTTATTACCATTTTCATCATAATAAGTGTCTTTACATTTTATAGCTGCTGTCTTCTTAACTTTATATCCTGTTGCCTTTTTATACACTGCATTTTCAACTTCATAAGAAGCTAATCTTTTCCCAGAATTTAAAGAGTCCAAAAAGTCCAAATGGTCGTTTTTATAGTTCTCCATTGTGGATTTACTTATCCCAAGATTCTTTGCTATTTGTTTTTCGCTTAATCCCATAGAAGCCCATGTTTCCACGTCTTTAAGCCTTTTTGATACTTCTTCCCACTTGCTCTTAGCCACTCCTTAAACCTCCTTTTTTATTTGGACTTCCCCTAGTTTTTTAGGCTGTTTTTTCGCTATATTTCCCAACTTTTTTGAAACATAAAAAAACAGTGATTTTATAACTATCTATAAAATATACTTCATCCCTTGATATTACTTGCTTTGAAGTACTTTTTCTATCTTCTATTGAATCAGTAATATAGGTGACGATTACGCATACCATTTTTTTAATGCATATATTAGAAAGAATTTTTTATTTACCCCTCTAATAAGCACCATTTCTTTTTTTACTGATTTAGCCCTTAAACAGTAATTTAACCTTATATTCCTGAATCAGCTATTCTTGCAGCATCTTTTGCCATTTGTTCTTTTAATCCTAAATATCTTTTAGTTTCTTCAATACTCTTATGTCCTAATGCTATTCTTACCGCTTCTAAATTCCCCTTAGTTTCATTGTAAATTTTAGTAGCGTATGTTTTTCTTGGACTATGTCCTGTAATATGTTCTAATCCGATAGCAATGCCAACTTCTTTTAATTTATCGCTATAAGATTTTTGTGTTAATGCTTCATTTCCATTCCCTTTTTTGCTAGGAAATGCAAATTCCGACCTTTTCTTTCCCTTGAGATATTGTTTTAAATGTTTCTCTAATGTCGGTCCAATCTTAGCAACTCTTTTCTTTGGCTTTTTTCTATTAGGATTTTTAGCGACTTCACTTTGCCATTGCTTGTACTGCTTTTGCTCTTGAATTTCAAAATATCCTTTATCTAATGCATCTTTTATTTCTCCAACAGTCAATTCTATTATGTCTTGCATTCTATATCCAGTTGCTCTAGCTAGTAAAAATAACATTAAATTTCTCTCTGGATATTCTATACTTAATTCAACTAATTTTTCTTTATATCTTTCATACTTAGAATCTGGAATAGGATTTGCTGACCCTTTTTCCCAATCTCTTTTTTTCATTTATTCCACCTGCCTTAATGCTCCTCCACTTCTTTTATAACTTCTTTCTTTCATACAATCTCTAATATTGTTAGTTGCTTTTTCCCTAACAAATTTCTTGCTGCCACAATGAGCACATGCTAAGTATTTATTATCCCTTTTTGTATCTTCAACTTCATTTTCTAATAAAATGTTTGATTTTCTACACTTCTTACAAATTAAAATCACATAAATATTTTCCATCTACTCACCTTCTTTCTAATAAAAAAAGAACTATGAAAATAGTTCCTCTTTCTTTCTATATTCTGATTTTCTATATCCTGACTTCTTTATATTTCTATCTATTCTTCCACTACTAAATTCATTTACAAATCTTCTAGGAGTATCAAAACTTACTGTTCCAGATATAGATTTATTTAACACTATATCTCCATTCTTATTTGTCTTATAAATAGATTTATTCCTTCTGATAAAATCTTTATCACTCATATATTGCTTTGCTTCACGCCTGGTTACCTTCTTAACTTCCTTGTTAAACTCTTTTGCTATATCATGGCTTTTTTTCAATAATCGCATATTTCTTTGTATACACTTTTGTACTGCATGTCTTGATGCATTAAGTCTTTTGGCAATATCAGATGCACTATACCCTTTTAAATACATTTCCTTAACTTTTTCTTTATCCAGCATAATACCTCCTAAAAAAAGATATAGTTATTCCATACCATAAAAGTGGACATTTCTATAAGAAATATAATTAATATTTTTGCTAAATTACTCATTTGAATATATTTTAAAACATTATAAAACTTTTGAACACGAACTTTTACACGAACTTTTTAAAAAAAAGAGATAGTTTTTTTCTATCTCTTTTCAATAAATTTATATTTTATTTTTCAACTTAGCTTCTATCTTTTGTACTTGCCTAGATGAAATTTTAAGCATTTCTCCGACCTTCTCTTGAGTATATCCCTTATCTCTTAAGTATTTTACTTTATCCTTGTTACTATCAATCTTAGATACTTTCATAAGATCTTCTTCTATTGTTGTTATAACTATTTCATCATTGGCTACTAGGTAGCATAATTTTCTTAATACATCTTCGTTATGTTTCTCAACTTTATTATCTTCGCAAAACTTTCTAAACTTATCTTCATCTATCTTCATAAGAACTCATCTCCTATGCTGCTATATGCTGTAACATACCATTTTCCAAATATCTCTTTAGTTAATAAATAATCTGTTACTTGCCACATTGCTGTTATCGAATTATAGAACTTTAATTTAACTATCCCAGATTCAATATTTAATAATTTGTAACTATGTTTCGTATTTAAACTAGTTATAATATATCCTTCAAAAAGCTTGTCCCAAGCTGCAATAAAATCATATTCCTTTTTCTTATCAACCTGTTTAAATATTATATCTTGCAAGCTAACTACATCCTTACTATGTTGTATTTTAGATTAATGCTTGTTCTCAACTTCACCTTTCTTAGTATGCTAACCCAAAATTTTTAGCTGTTGTTGCAATATCTCCATCAAATTCAAAATAAGTAAACTTAATACTTTCTTTAGTTGGTATAGCTCCTAAGAATTTAAGTTGTTCTATAATAGACTTTTCTTTTTTATTACTAAGCTTTACACGAGTCTTGTTTTTACCTATTAATCTTGCTTCCATTTACTTATTCCTTTCTTAGTAATCAGAACCATTTAATATTTTTGATGTATCAATTCACACCCATTAGCTGCTTTAAAAACTTTTTCTGCATATCTCTTAGTTCTTGTTGCTTTTCTTCTATTTTCTTCACGTACTTTATAAATCAATGTTTCATTACACTTCGGACATTTTATTTTCATTATCATATACATCACCCTTTCTGCATAGCTTGTATTTTCTTAGAATTGCGAATAAAAAAATACTGTAAATTCATTTTTGAATAATACAGTATTTTTATCATATTTTTAGTTTTCTTCTCTTTATCTCTTAAATAAGCTAATCAATAAACTGGAATTTGTAAACTAATCAATGCAAATTACTTTTGAAGATTTATCATTCACGATAATTGCCTGATGATTGTTAATTGGGCAAATATTCAAATCCGAAAATTCAGCCAATATCTTTTCGGTAACTTTCTTAAATGGTGCAGTAAGATAATGTGGAAGGACATAAAAATCAACTAAATTAAGACCCTTATCATCTTCTTGTGAATAATCCTCTGGTTTCTCATCCATTTGTTCAATATATGTGATTGTTGAAGCACATATAATTGCGCCTGCCGACTCACCAATCATTAGTTTTCCATTCGTCATTTCTCTCTTCAGCAATTCATCGGCTCCCGATTTTCGTAATTGGTCAATAAGAAAAAATGAATTTCCACCAGTAAAATAAATAATATCTGCTTCTTCGAAAACAGATTTAATTGTTGAATATTCCTCCTTTGAAATATCAATTTCTGTTAATATTGACCCTATTTTTTTGAATAATTTTCTAGCGGAACCCACATAACCTGTATAGCCTTCGTGAATTGAAGCTGTCGGAATAAATGCAACTTTCTTATTTTCAAGTTCTTCTTTTATCAGATTTCCTACACTTGAAAAGTGTGAACATAAAAACAATTTCATCTGTAATCTCCTTTGTAAATTCTAATTTATCTATCTGTAACTTAATATTATTATAACATCTTTATCCAATACTGTATTATTCAATTTTCAAATAACATTTCTGTCGCACTTTCTACACATCATCTTATACATACGTAGTTGCTATTTCATAAGGTTCTTCGCTATATCCATCATCTTTTAACATTTCTCTAAAACTTGTCATTCTATCAACTGCTCCACTTATCTCTATGCTTTTTCTTAAATCTCCTATATTTCCTTTCCCTGTTTCTTCCCACTCTCCTAGTTCTTTTATATATCTTTCATCTTCTGTAGTTACCCATGCTCCATCATTATCTAAATCACATTCTTCTAATTCTAATTCTCCTTCACAAAAACCATATTCTTTTATTACCCATTCCTCAGTTTTTTCAATATTCCAAGGACTTGCATACCACTCACCATCACCATCAAAATAAACTCTCATTCCATTTTCTATATTTTCCATAATATTGACCTCCATTTCTTATTATTAAATCTTCCTTTCTACATAGCTTGTACTTTCTTAGCATTATTACTCTTTACAATCTGCGTCTGGACCTTCTCCAAACTCCTCTGCACATCTTTTACTATTAGGTATTAAAAACATACATTGACTTCCTGATACTTCACAATAATATCTTCCTTCATCTTCGTCAAAACTAGCTGATTTACAACTCACTTACCTCACCCTTTCTACATAGCTTGTACTTTCTTAGAATTGTGAACTAAAAAATACCGCATATTCTTTTTGAATAATACGGTATTTTTAGCAATTTAATATTTAACTTTTAAACTTATTTTTTAATTTCTTCGCATTCTAATTTTATAAAAATATTCACTTCATTTTTCTCAATCAGCCTATCTAATTCTTCTTTTGATAGCAATCCTAGACTTTCCGTGGTCAATATGTCACCATTAATAGCATGAAACAAATATACTTCATCCCCTATATTTATTTTTATAGGATCTTCACTAAAATAATAATTTGATAATCTAAATATATCTTCTTCTGTCTCTAATTCACTATATGCCCCACCAGACGTTACTCTTATTTTATTTTCTTGTATATTTATTGATATATTAGTATTTTCTATCTTATCCTCTACCGGCTCGTATGCCATCCCCAATATATTTTCTTCTCTTACTTTCTCTTTATTCTTATAAACTTCATATACTACCTTTAGTTCATAACTTTTATCTTTAGGTAAGTTTTTCAAATCATATTTAAACGCCCTACTTCCAGTTAGTAAAAATATTTCATTTTGTTCGTCTGTAAAATCTTTAGATTCAATTATAAAATTTTTACTTTGAGTACATCCACTAATAATTAAAGCACTCAAAATCACAATTAAAACCAATGCTTTTTTCATTTGCATCCTCCGTCAATTTATATTTTTTATACTATACTATTTACAAAAATTCTTTCTTAATTAAACGAATAAATATTTTTTATACTGGTTATTCCTTAGATTTAAAATTCTGTTTGATATTTAAATTCGCATTGTCTTAGTTATGAGTTAATTATAGCATATTTTTCAAATACCGTATTATTAAATTTTCAAATAACATTTATGTCGTACTTTCTACAAAATGTAACTTAATATAATGCTCCGTCAATAAGTAAAGCCACATATGGTTCTTTGCCTTCAGTTACATATTCTTTAAAGCTTCTAACTAATATATTAAAATCATTTATTTTTTCTTCTACAGTGTCACATCCATCTATGTCACCCTTCTTATATCTCTCTAATGCTTGTTCTTCGGTTATAATATCAGGACTAATATCTTTTTCCTCATCTTCTAAATGAGCTATGATATTCTCATAAGCTCTTTTAGCCAATTCTTCATCTATAGTTAATATCAATGCATAATATTCATGTTTATTAAATTCATAAAACTTCATTTTTACATCTTCCTTTCTTGCAATTACGACTTACCAATTACCAAACCATATAGTTATGCAAGTCATAAGAGCATTACAAATATATAAAATTAAACATATAACTATTAAAATTATAGATATTACTTCTATACCGACTATTAAATCATTAAGCTTACTCTCATTATTTATGAGTATTAGTGGAATTAAAGCAAATAAAAATGTAAATACCGATAATCCTAATAAAACTTCTATAAAATGCATTCTTAATACTCCTTTCTTCTAGGGTTAATATTTTTCTCTTAACTTTTACTTGGTTAAGCTTGTACCATTAACCTTTATACTTCCATTAACATTACATCAAGAATCTCACCAAGCTCTGCCATAAATCTAGCCATTTCTTTATTTTTATAACTCTCAATGTCCTGTTCATTTTTAAATTCTAACTCTCCAACTTTTACTTTAGTTCCTTCTTTTTCATAAGTTCCATACTTACCTTTTACAGTCATTTTAAGTACCTTTAAATCTTTGTTGATGTATTTATCCTCTGCTTGTCCTTTCGCTTCTCCTAGGCTTTGTTTAATAACTCCTGCAGTTATCTCCTCACTTGCTATTAGCTTTTCTTTTTTATCCTTTATCTCATTTTCTTTCTTAGCTGTACTATTAGTTACTTTCTTCTCTTGTTTAACTTCTAGCCAAAATTCATCTAACACTTTTTCGCTAACTCCAAATTCTTTTTTTAACTTTCTTAGTGCTGTAGCCTTTAATACTTTTTGTTCTATATAAATTCTTATCTTTGCTTTAATAGCAGCATCATTTACGTTCATTTCCTCATATCCTTTCACAACTATTTTTTAATGGTCCATAATACACTCCATCCAGTTGTATAATGTAGTTATTTTCCTGTTCAAATATGAAGCTCCATACAGAGCCACATAAAAAGCTACTATGTAACTCTGTACAATCTTCCTTTAATCTAATAAAATTAAATCCTATCTGTTCCATTAGAATGGCATATCCGAATCCGATACTGGCTCTATATCTTCATAAGCACCAAATGAATCATTGTTATTATTTCCTTGACTAGCTTGACCACTTGATACAAAGTTAAATCCAGTTACTATTACATCTGTGGTATACCTTTTAGAACCATCTTGAGCTTCATAACTTCCAGTTTGTATTCTTCCTGTTACTGCAAATTGATTTCCCTTCTTAACATAAGTTGCTATTGTTTCAGCAGCTTTTCCAAAAGCCACACAAGGTATAAAATCCACTTCACCTTTCTTCATCCTATTTACTGCTAATCTAAACTTGCATACTGCTGTTCCGTTTCCTGCTGTATATGCTAACTCTGGATCAGCAACACATCTTCCTAATAAACTTACATTATTCATGTTTAATCACTCCTTCCAAAGCCATCTTTATACCACCTATTTTTATAGATAGAATCCCAAGCTTTTTACTAATCTCTTTTAGATCATCATTATCTAATAATATTTGCCTTGGTATATCTTCTAGTAACTTATCTATATTTGTGTAATATCCTACTGTTACCCATCTTTCTTCTCCAATGTTTTCTTCTTTAGTTAGCTTACTTTCTTGTACTACTTTCTTAGATTTTAAGATAAAACAATTACTATCACTTTCTATTTTGTAATCACCTAAATTAAGCTTCACTTTAACCTCTCCTATTCTTTCTCCTAATTTTCTGTAACTCGTAATAATCTATAAATCCATATTCATCACCATATTTAAGATTTCTAGCAACTATACTTAACTTTAAATCTCTATAAAAATGATTAAATAATTTTATTCTTAACTCACCTTGTTGTGTTGTCATTCCCTTTACATCAACATATTCCTCACTATCATCATTGTGGTATATAACAAAGTCTGGAGTATATGTAATTGCTCTATAAGTTTTTCCGTTCTTTTTAAACCCTTGTACTAATGTAAACTTTGGTTGTAACTCAAAGTTTTGTATTTCTCCTCTGTACTTTCTTATCTTTAATGCCTCATAATATTTAGCTTCATCTTTAGAATCAAATGTAATTCCATCTACTACAGTTTTATGACTTAAATATTTACTCATAATTCACCTTCTTATTATCAAGAGGGGAAGTTACCCCCTCTCTTAATTAAGCTATTATCTCAATGTTTTCTAACTCTTTTAACTCTTCTTGTAAGTATTCCTTTATACTTAAAATTGCTTTATTTCTCCATGCTCCTCCATCAGCTTCATAAAGTGCTGCTCTTGGACCTTCTTGCATTCTGAATATAAACTTGCTTATTGGTTGCTCTACTTCTGGGAATGTTCTATAAGGTGCTAATTCAACTGGATTAGGCACAATAGCTTGTCCTACACTTGCTACACCAGTTTTAACTGTTACTTGTTGACTAACACCATCATCACCAGTAGTTTTTACAGCTTCATCTTGTATAAGTCCTGTATACTTAAGTAATGCTGATTTAGTTCCTACATCTACAAATGCACTTTGCAGCATAATATTAAATTGTTCTGTTCCTATAAACCTGTCATATACAACGTTATCTGGTAAAATTGCTTCTGCAGATATATATTGTTCTCTTTCTCTATCTGCATTTAAAGGACTATATAGAGCTACCTCTCTTGGAGATATAACTTGTATTAATAGTTTTTCTGGTAGCTTATCTAAATCTGACTTAATATAGTCTACTAATCCAGTTAAAGTTGATACTGTTAATACTGATGCCTTTGCTTCTTTTACTCTGCTTAAGCTTGCCTTTGTAAATGTTCCTTGGTCCAACATTACTATTGGATCCTTTTCCTCTCCCAAATTTACTAAATACTTTAATGCTTCTTGATTAATCATTTTTTATTCCACCTTTTTATTTAATGTGCAAGGTTTATGCCCCTTGCCATGGCATTGTTTTTATAAATTATTTAACTAATCTAATTCCGTCTAAATCTATTTCTTTTTCTTCTGCTGTTGTTATAATTTCTCCAGTTGATTCATCAACTCTCATTGCACTTTGCCCTGGTATTTGCTTTTTAAATTCACTTGCTAATACTCCACCCTTGCCATCTGTTCCAATTATTATTCTTGTGTTTAATGGCTTAGCTGGTGCCAACTTAGTTTTAGCAACAATATCTACCTCTGTAAGTTCCCTATCTTCCCCTGCTGTAAAAGTCATATCAATTGTCAATTTTCTTTTAGTCTTGTACTCTGTGTTAGGGTCTGTTATATTTGCTAATACCTCCTTTAATGCTATATTTACCTTTTCTGCTAAAGCTCCATCTGCAAAGCTTTCTAAGTTAATCATGTTTTCCATTGTTCTCATCCTTTCTTAATTGAATATCAATTGATAATATATAGGTACAGCTATTGCTGAAATCTATCATTTTCCTAAATATCTTCTCTATTATTTTTTATATCTTCCTTCGCATATTTCCATACCATACGAGAAGTAACTGCAACCTCTTTGAGATACTTACACATTTCTTCTAGCCTATCCTTAAGAGCTGCTTTCTCTCCCCTTCCAAGGTCTTTCTTAATATCGCATTTTATCTTTGACCATCTGTTGTAAATTTGTAGTGCATCTTTAGTTAATTTAAAAGCTCCTACTATATCATTTTCTTGTAGATTTTCAAATCTAGTTACTATGCTATTAAATAGCTTCACTTCCTGGATATATACTTTTTCATAATCCATTACCTATACTCTCCTGTTCTAAACTTGATAGCTTTTATTACTCCTGCTCTATGTGATTCATAGTTATTTAAATCTCTTTCTTTATTTTTCTTACGCTTTTCTAGAGCTTTAATAGTTAATTTCGCTTTCTCTCTTGGTGTCATTGTCATTTATCCCCCGCCGGCACACAAAATTTTGGTGAAATTATCTCCCAATTACCTTCTAGATAAACTAAGAATCCATACATAAATTGCGAATCATCTATAACTTTATAAACCTTGCATCTTTTATTGTATATTCGCTGATGGTATCTATCTCCTGGTCTATTTATAATAACCTCAAACATTTTGCTCCTCCTCCACAATTAATTTACCGCCCATGCATTGCCTTATTAAACTCTCTCTAACATATTTGTCCTTATGTCTTTCTACTGTCTTTAAAAGACGATTTAAAGGCTTGTCCGATATGTCTAATACTTCTTTAATCTCTTCTCTTGTTAATAACTCTTTAAAGAATACAATCTCTAATGTGTTTTGGAAGTGTAGCTTTAATAACTTATCTAACTTATGTCCCTTTTTACCATGCACTCCATTAGTCCCCCTATGATGCTCCGGACATAATCTAATGTGATTTAACACACAATTTTCTAGTTGCTTATTCTGGGATCTAAAAACTATATGATGTAATTCTGTATTAAAACTTCCACATACAAAGCAACACTCTGTATTATCCATACTAATCCTCCCATCCTAATAGCTTTTTCTCTAATGAATCATAATCATATTCCCTTGGCTCAAAATTATTAAATCCACTAGTCTTACTATATTTATTTTGTTGTTTATTCTGTGGTTTCTCTGCCTTAAATCCTCGTGCTTTCCAGTTCTTAAGAATACCTTTTACATACTTAATATTTCTTATTCCCTGTTCACTTGCTTCTTTAAGTGCTTCTATTACCCACATTTCTGTATACTCTTTTTCTAATAACTCAATATCTTCTACAATAATTGGACTAATAGAACCAAATCCTAATTCTTCAAACAACAACAATGATTTATTATTATCTTTATCTCTATCTCTTTCTCTATCTCTTTCTCTATCTCTATTCTCTGGTGGAAGTTTGTCCGAATTGTTTGGGACAATGTCGGGACAAATGTCCCCACCCCCTAACAAATTCTGTTTTTCTTGCTTAATTTTATTTCTATATTCTCTTTTTCTATCTGCTTCTGAACTGCTTCTTCCTATTAAACTCTGTATATCCAGCATATATATAGCTCCATTATCAAGAACCTCAATTAATCCTAGCTCTCTAAACATACACAAAGCTTTATCAACTGTATCGACATTATGGTTAGTTATGGTTGCTATCATTTTAGGACTATATGGAATATTTTCTTTAAACATTAATTTCCCATCAGTTTTAAGAGATTTCAAATACAGTTTCATTAATATATCCGAATAAAGATAACCATTATCCATAGCTTGTAATATCTTCATATCTTCGGTTTCATAAAAATTTTCTTTTATCTTTAAATAGTAATATTTCTTATTATCGCTCATGACATCACCTCTTCTATAGTAGATAACAACTTTCTCTTAATTTATCCCTATATGCATCTAAGTCCTCCTCGTACTGCGATATAGTATCCTCCAACTCCTCTATCCTTGTATCTTTATAAAGTGATTCTTCCTCATACATTTCATTTGTCTTTTCCTCATTAGCTTCTTGAAGTTGCTCTCTTAATCTTTCAGCAACTTCTCTGCTAACTATTAATGTTACTGGATTGAAATAATCATCTAAAGAAATAACTACTTTTCCATCTTTAAGACTAGCTCCAACTGGTACATATTCTTCTATTTCAATAGTTATATTTGACTTCATTTCTTACCCTCCAATCCGTTACATACATGGTCATATTCTTCTTTGGTAAGTTGCTCTATTGGTTTATTAAATTTAGTTAATACCATACTAACTATTTTTTTATTGTCATATCCCGCCTTACTCGCTATTGCATACAACCTTTTTACTTGTGCTTCACTTAAGCCCTTCTTATTTCCTTTACCTCTTTTATCCGGATCATCTGCATCTGTTGGTGCTTGGAAAAACTTTAATATAAAATATCTTTCTGCATAAGTTAATCCACTTCCAAATGCTTTTGATATATCATCTTGGGCACCATATAATTGCCATGGAACTATTAATGTTTCTTCTGGATTATCTGCATTAATCCACTTATAAGACATTTCTCCACTTACTATATGGTCAGTACAATCCTTACCTTTGTTATTTATATAGTCATAAGTGCTTGATATTGTGTTCTTAACCTCTGGCACTAACAAAACCCCTAAACTATCCATCTTTTCTCTTATCTTTGCTATAGCTTGGCTACCACTAACATACTTATATCCATACCCTTCTGTATCCTTAGAAAAGTTAATAACATCTTTCCTGATCTCAACTAACTTTTGATATAAATTCATATAATCACCTACTCTGCTTTAACTGTTATAGTTTCGGTTTCTTCTATAGTTACAAATGGAAGTATTTCTCCTGTAACCTTGTCTACTCCATCTTTAAACACTTTCTTAAGTTCTGTTTTATTAACTTCTTCTTTAACTCTAACTAACTCTGGCTTATTATCTTTAAGATACTTAACTAAAGCTTCCTCATTTTCATAATTCCATTTGTTGCTCTTTCTCGCTGTAACTTTTCCATATGGTGTAGATAACTTAAACTTTTTATCTTTTGCCTTCTCGTTCTTGTAGTACTCCTCTAATAAGAAGCTAAAGTATTGCTTATCTGCTTCATATTGCTTTAATTCTGAATCTCTCCAAGATGTTATTCTAGCCATTTCTTCTTCTGCTATAGCTTTAATATCAGTTTCTTTTTTTTCTATTGCTCTAAGCTTTCTAAACGCCCATGTTGCTCCTTCTAAGTTTTCAATTTTAAAACCTTCTCTAACTTCTTGTAAGTCAGAGTTTAATAATGTATTTTCCATTTTCTAAATCCCCCTTAAATCTCTAATAGTTTGTCCACTCTCTATGTCATATAACTGGTCATTGTCTAAATCTGTCCCTGGTGGTATAATATCTTTAATCGTTTTGCTATGGTTACTTGGAATAGTTTGGTCGCTTTCCTTGTAACCTTTTACTATTTCTAAGGCTTCTTCAAATGTCTTACCTTCTTCCCTAAGCCTTCTTATTTCTTCTAATCTTTCGTTTAAGGTTAATAATCTTCCCATACTTACCTCCTTCCCACTTAATAGCATTACTGTTAAGTAACAAAAGTCTTACTGTTTCTTCACTCATTAAAGCCACACTCCCCTAACTCTGTCATATAGCCATAACGCTTCTGTAAGTTTGTTATAAAATACATACTCTTCATTAGCTGCTCTTTCTATTAGAAAGTTGTTAGGATCCAATCCTTCTTTCTCTAAAAACTTCTTTTGTTCTCTAGTTAGTTTCTTAAGCTTCTTCAATTTCCTATCCTTCCTAAACATTTAAAGCAAATAGTAGACTTAACATACTACCTACTGTTAAAAATCCAAATCTAAGCTTGTCTATTCTTCTTGTACTATCTTGATAAGAAAATACTCCTACTAGAAAGACAATAATTAAAAAGATTACTGTTAAACCTCTTGAAATTAGATATCCTGTTTCTGTCATGTTTATACCTCCTTATATCCAGCTTTTGTTTCTCTAATAAAATCTAAAATATACTCAATCAAACTATTAGCTTGTTCTAATTCTTCACTTCTCATTGTCATTACTGTACGTTTCCCAAAACTTTTACCTATCAAGGTAGTAATGGCACTCTTTACTCTAGAAGCTTCAAATGGATTCTTAAATATTTCTGATAGTTTTTCATCTAAATATACAGATGTACTATGCCAATCAGATACATTTTTACTTTTAATCTTTTCTTCTAACTCCTGCACCTTCTTCTCGAGAGCTTCTATTCTATCTTTATCTGTCATATTAAATTACCTCCTTATTTGTTATAAACAACCTTACCAACAACTTATTAACAGCTTATCCACATTTTTGTTAATAATTATTCTGTA
>OASU01000274.1_pt1 | contig 18509 bp, 18 predicted proteins | sample 1475801 | NCBI WGS metagenome assembly OASU01 (sample SAMEA2579919, study PRJEB22360) | human gut metagenome | biome: human gut; feature: human-associated habitat; material: faeces | place: Denmark | collected 2008/2010 | reverse complement strand
ATACCAACGCGGTCAACGCCGACAACGGTAACAACTAATTTCATAACATCACCTTTTCTGAGCACTACAAACTATTTAACCCATACGGGGCATTCAATAAACTATATTAATATATTATATCACATTTATTACTTTTCTATGGTGAAATCTTCATGAGTTTTCACATAAAAACAGTATTTTATGCCTCTTCGGATAACGCCGCTGTTACGATAGCCTCTCCTGCTGTCAATAACGCTACTAAACCTTTATCCCCTTTATAGCTTTCACCATAGATTTTATACAAATCCTCTGTGCCAGACGGACGTGCTACAAACCAACCTGTTTCAGTTTCTACACGAACACCATCGATTGGCATATCCTTGTATAAGGAAGTAGTACGTATATTAGTAATAGGATCTCCGTCTACCTCAGTAGCGGTAATGGAGCTTGCATTCAACTGCTTCAACTTGGCCTTTGCCGCCTTTGTGCACGCCGCATCAATACGACCAAAGCGAGGATCTCCACAACCTTCAACAATATTGTTATACAGTCTATCAACAGTGGCTCCCATTACGGCATATATTTCCATCGCCAATAAAGCCATTACCATGCCGTCTTTATCAGTAGTCCATACGGTGCCATCCTTTTTGAGGAACGATGCACCAGCAGATTCTTCCCCACCGATACCAATCTCACCATCAAATAATAAGGAGCTAAAATATTTAAAACCTACTGGAACCTCATAAACAGGTATCTCTTTAAGGGCTGCCCATTTATCAATCATCGTAGTACAAACAACTGTTTTCCCTACCCCTTTATCAGTCCAACCACGGGTCGTAAACAAATAATCTGCAGCAACCGTAAGGAACGCATTTGGAGAAGCAAAGCCCTCTGCAGTAACGATACCATAGCGATCATAATCAGGATCATTGCCAACAGCGAGATCATAATTGCCAATTTGTTTAATTACATCCGCCATCGCATATTCAGAGGAACAATCCATACGCACCTTACCATCATGGTCATAAGTCATAAAGCTAAAGGTTGGATCGTACTCATCATTGATGATATCCATATTAAGATTATATCGTTCTTTAATGGCCCGCCAATAACCGAGACCACTGCCACCTAATGCATTGACAAGAACCTTAGGCTTAGCACTTTGAAGAGCTTCCATATTGATGATAGAAGATAACTCTTCCACATATAAACCCTTGTAATCATACGGAACTTGTTGATCTGGTTCAATATTATCAACACTAATACGTTTGAACCCTTCTAATTCACAATAAGCACGAACGTACTCATTGGCGCGGGTTTCAATCCATTTCGTTATCAACGTATCCGCAGGGCCACCATTGGTAGCATTATACTTAATACCCCCATTATCTGGCGGGTTATGGGATGGTGTAATAACGATACCATCCGCCTTATCAAAATGACTTTCATTATACCGAATAATAGCACGAGACACTGACGGTGTAGGCACAAAGTCCATATCCGCATCAACCATTGCAACCACGCCATTACCGGCAAGGACCTCAAGCACTGTTACTAATGCAGGCTGAGATAAAGCATGTGTATCTTGGCCCACAAAAATAGGACCTGTCGCACCAAATTGTCCACGACCATCACAGATAGCCTGCGTAATAGCTGCTACATGTAAATCTGTAAAGGTGCCATTCAACGAGGTACCACGATGACCAGATGTACCAAAGGATACGAGTTGTGTCGGATCCGTTACATCCGGTGCATTATCAAAATATGCATCCACCAATGTTTGCACATCAATAATATCTTGTTCTTGTACAGGCATACCTGCTAATTTATGAGCCATAGGAACCTCCTAATCTCAACTGTATATATCATTCATAAAATATTATATTTACACATGATTAAGATGAGATGACAAATACTTACTTATTGATTGTGTACAATCTCTGTATTGTCCTCTTGTGTAGTACTCTTATTTTTCAACTGTTCACATACTTCAGTCGGTATAATAGGCTGCGTAAAGCCTTGACCAATAACCTCTTGCGCATCGGTTATCAAGATAAATACATTTGGATCGGCCTCTTGAATAACCTCTTTTAATTTATTTACTTGCAAGAGATTAACGGCTACCATAACGATTTGCTTTGGCGTCCGTGTGTAGGCACCCACACCATTAATAATAGTGGCTCCACGGCCAACCTTTTTGATGATGCATTCGCAGACATCATCGGTACGATAGGTAATGATGAAAGCTACCTTTCGTTGATTAAATCCGATAACCACCTTATTCGTAATGATGGTATACACATAGACACTAATAAGTGTGACCGCTACGGCTTCAAGGCCAACAACACCAATTGCGGCAACAAGGATAGCACAGTTTATGGCACTATTAATGGACCCCATTTGAAGTCCATAATATTTGCGTACAATGAGTGCAATAGGATCAAGCCCACCTGTGTTACCGCCTACGCGGTACACAATGCCAAGACCTACACCAGTAGTAATACCAGCCATCATGGAACTCAATAAAGGATCCTTAATAATCATGTCATATTGCAAGAAGTTAAATAAATCAACCATCCAAGACAGCATCAATGTGCCATACAAGGTTTTGATAACAACACGGGTGCCTAGCCACTTCCAAGCAGCCCAGAATATAGGAATATTTAAAATCATATTCCAAGAACCAACAGATAAGCCCGTTAAATAATACAAAATCAAGCCTACCCCACTAATACCAGTACTCACCAATTTGTGTGGCAATACAAAGGCATCAAGGCCGGCGCCAAATATGGCACATCCAAGAATGACCATAAGGCTTTCATAGATAACACTTTTATACTTAGCGAACATAGCTTCCTCCAAATTGCCATTTCACTATAAATATTCTATAATGAACTAACTAAAACATACGCTATTTACAATACATTTAGTAATAAAACAATATGCGTATACAAATTCATCATAAACCACTTAATGGTTATTTTCAATCACTTTATAAGAGTATAAAATAAACATATAAATTGCATATATTCTGTATGTTACAAACGAGGCTATCATGAGTAAAAGTTTTGAGCAACTCGGTTGCAGTAAAATCAATATTGGCCTTGCCATTACGGGCAAGCGTGAAGACGGATATCACGATATCGACTCTATCTTCCAATCCATTCGCCTTAGCGACTCCATTTATTTTGCGAAGCATCATTCCGTAGTTTTCTCTGGTGGCGCTCCAGAATTACCTGAGTATATGCAAAAATTAGTTACTTACGGTGAAGAAAATCTTGCCCTCAAAGCATTACGGGCAATACAAGCTTATACCGGTTGCAAAGCGGGAGCTGCCATTCACCTATTAAAACGAGTACCTATTCAAGCCGGTCTTGGCGGTGGTAGTGCTGATGCGGCTGCTATGTTAGTAGGTCTCAATCGATTCTGGGACTTACGACTTACCCAAGAGGAACTTTTACAAATCGGTGCTACTCTTGGATCCGATGTGCCATTCCTATTACAAGGTGGCACAGCACGTGGCACAGGGCGTGGTGAAATATTAACGTACGGAAAATCTCCAGATCCGCATTGGTTATTACTAGTAAAGCCAAAGGTTTCTGTATCAACTGCAGCTGCTTATGGTCGCTTCACGAATAAGTCCGTAGCAACAAAACAAACCATCGATACAGTCCAACAACACCTAGAAAACAATGACTTAAAATCAGCATTCCTTACTAGTGCTAATACATTTGAAGAACTACTCTTCCCTGACCATGAAGAACTTGTCATTTGTAAAGAATTCTTCACTAGTCGTGGATATCCAACGATTATGACTGGTAGTGGTCCTACAATGGTGGTATTGCTGGATAAACCAATGGAAGCATTACAACTGCAAGAAGAGATCAAAGCAGCAGGCCATGATTGGCTATCGCTCATTACAAAAACATGTACACAGGAGGACTTACCATGACAAAACGGTTACAACCAATACGCTTAGATGCGTATAAACCTCTACGCGAAGTCGTAAGTGAAACATTACGTCAAGCCATTCAAGACGGCGTGTTAAAACCAGGCGAACGCCTTATGGAAATTCCTCTAGCTGAAGAACTCGGTGTGAGCCGTACACCAATTCGCGAAGCCATTCGTAAGCTTGAGCTCGAAGGTTTTGTTGTCATGGTTCCTCGCCGTGGTACATATGTAGCCAATATATCGTTAAAGGATATTACTCAAGTATTCGAAATTCGATCTGCCCTGGAAGAACTCGCAGCAGGCCTTGCTGCCGAACGCATAACCGAAGAGGAAATCGAAACACTAGAACGAATGCTCGTAGCGATCGGCGACCATATGGAGAATAAAGATATGGAGTCCGTCGTAACAGCAGACGTAGAATTCCATGAAGTACTATATCGTGCATCTCGTAACGAACGTTTAGCAGATATCGTACACAACTTGCGGGAGCAAACCTATCGATTCCGTAGCTTCTCTATGAATCAACCGGGCCGACTAAGAAAGACATGGGAAGAGCACCGTCAATTGGTGGAGGCCATTGCTTCACATAATGCTACTCAAGCTCGTAAGTTGGCAAGAATTCACATGGAACATTCCGAACAAACCTTATTACAAGGCATGGAGGAATCACCGGAATTCACTAAAGCTTAAAGAAACATCTTAGTTAATATACAATAATAAACTATTAATAAAATCCTTCACTCTTGTGAGGGATTTTGTTTTACATAGTCTATAGAAATTGATACAATATCATTAATAATTATAAGAATTCTTTTTATGAGAAAGGAGCGTTTTTATGGAAGCAATGCTCAATGATGCTATTTCTACCATTAATGGCTATTTATGGAGTTATTTCATCATCTTTATCCTCATCGGCGCAGGTCTCTTCTTTACGATGACAACGAATTTTGTACAAATTCGTATGATCAAAGAAATGATTCGCCTCGTAATCAATGGTGCAGGTAGTTCTACAGAAAAAAATCATGTATCCTCATTCCAAGCGTTCTGTGTTAGTACTGCATCTCGTGTAGGTGTTGGTAACATCGCAGGTATAGCGATTGCTGTTGTACTCGGTGGTCCTGGTGCTATTTTCTGGATGTGGGTTATCGCTCTTATTGGTGCTGCTACAGGTTTCATCGAATCTACATTAGCACAAATCTACAAAGAACCTGTTGCTAAAGGCGGCTTTTACGGCGGCCCAGCATACTACATTCGCTATGGTTTAAACAACAAAGCATTATCTGTTTTATTTGCAATTTTGATCAGTATTACATACGGTTGGATTTACAACTCTGTACAAGCTAATACATTAGCTGCATCTCTTCAAGTATTCAACTTTGATGTATCCTATACAGGCGCTGTAGTAGCAATACTTCTTGGCCTCATTATTTTTGGTGGTATTCATCGCGTTGCAAAAGCATCTGAAATCATCGTTCCTATCATGGCTGTACTATATATTGCTACTGCATTATTCGTAGTCATTATGAACATCACCCAATTCCCACATGTTATTTATACTATTATTAGCTCAGCCTTTGAACCAGTAGCAGCAGGTGGTGGCTTATTAGGTGCTACTGTAATGAATGGTATTAAACGTGGTCTATTCTCCAACGAAGCCGGTGAAGGTTCTGTGCCTAATGCAGCGGCTACTGCGGCTGTTAACCATCCTGTTGAACAAGGTCTTGTACAAGCATTCGGTGTATTCCTTGATACATTTATCATTTGTACAGCTTCAGCATTCATTGTACTCATGGTTGGCGACTATAGCACAACAGGTTTAACTGGTGTTGCTCTAGTACAACATAACCTCGAACAACAACTTGGTTCTTGGGCTCCAACAGCGGTAGCAATCTTTATCGTAATGTTCTCCTTCAGTTCCTTAATTGGTAACTATTACTACGGTGAAATTAATATTAGCCACTTAACAGAGAAGAAATTCTATCTTCATTTATTCCGTATTGGTGTAATAATCATGACATTCGTAGGCTCTATTGCCTCCCTTGATTTAGTATGGAATTTAGCCGATTTATTCATGGCCTTCTTAGTATTAACTAATATTAGTTCCATCGTACGTATGGGACGTACTGCAGGTCTTGCTCTTGATGACTATATCAAACAACGCAAAGCAGGCATCGAAACACCTGTATTTAACCGTTCTGTTCTTAATCATACATACGGTATCGTATGGTGGGGTGACGGTCAAACTACAGACTCTTCTGTACCTCCTACTCCAGTGGAAGCTACAATGGAAAAATAAAATATATTCTCTTTAGAGACCGGTGAAAGTATCTTTCATCGGTCTCTTTTTTTTGTAAAAGTATCCATTTATACTGTAAAAACTACGATTTATATCTAACTCCAGGAGTGACTATAATCACAGTAAATATCTATATTCTATACACTTTTCAAGCATTAAAAACTATAGAATATAGTTATAAAATTATAAAGGGTATTATGTATACAACGTCGAATACTACAGTATGTGTAAAATTAGCAAAACTTAATTTACTCTTATATACAGGAGGTTATTATGAGTGGTTATAATCCTTATGAAAACATGCTAAATACGTTAGATGTAGCAGCAGAAAAACTCGGTTATTCTCGTAGTGAGTACGAAGTATTACGTCATCCTGAACGAGAACTAAAAGTAGCTGTACCTCTTCAACTAGACAATGGTGAAGTTCGCGTATACGAAGGTTACCGTTGCCAACACTCCACGTTGCGTGGTAGCGCTAAAGGTGGTCTTCGCTTCCATCCTGACTCCGACGAAAACGAAGTTCGTGCATTGGCAGCTTGGATGACTATTAAAAATGCTATCGCTAACATTCCTTATGGCGGTGGTAAAGGCGGTATCAAAGTTGATCCTAAAACTTTGAACCCTCGCGAATTAGAACGCTTAACTCGTAACTTTGTACGTCGTATTGCTCCTATCATTGGCGTAAATACTGACGTGCCTGCACCAGACGTAAATACAAACGCCCAAATCATGAGCTGGATTGCTGATGAATACAGCACATTAAAAGGCGAATGGAGCCCTGGTATCGTTACGGGTAAACCTATCGAAGTAGGCGGTTCCTTAGGTCGTAATGAAGCGACTGGCCGCGGCTGTCTCATCGCATTGCAAAGCTATCTCGCTAAGAAAAACTTAGACATTAAAAACCTTACTGTAGCAGTACAAGGCTTCGGTAACGTAGGTTCCGTAGGTGCTCGTCTCATCGCTCAAGCAGGCGCTAAAGTTGTTGCTATTGGCGATGTAAGCGTTAATATCTACAACCCTAATGGTCTTGATGTAGAAAAAGCTTATGAATACGCTAACTCCCATGGTCGTTCCCTTGAAGGTTACAGCGAACCAGGCATGACTACAATTGGTGCTCAAGAATTATTGGCTCAACCAGTTGATGTATTGTACATGGCAGCTCTTGAAAACCAATTGAACAAAGACAACATGGAAAACATCCAAGCTAAAATTATCTTGGAAGGTGCTAACGGCCCTACTACTAATGATGCAGATAAATACTTCTATGAAAAAGGTATCGACATCATCCCTGACGTTCTTGCAAACGGCGGTGGCGTAGTTGTATCTTACTATGAATGGGTACAAAACAAAGCAAGCTTCTACTGGACTGAAGAAGAAGTTAACGAACGGTTAACTAAGAATATGCAAAATAGCTTTGAAGCAGTTTGGGAAATGCAACATAAATACAATGTACCTCCTCGTCAAGCAGCGTACATGGTTGCCCTTGAACGCCTCGTAGTAGAAACTAAATGGCGCGGTTATAACTGCTAATTCTTTCAACCTCCATAACATTTAGCCATAAAAAAGGCGTAAGCTCATATCGAGCTTACGCCTTTTTGTTTCACTATAATTTTTTTATTTGAAAGCACCTAATAAAGCAGCCATGCTAGGACGGCTGATCAATGCTTTCACCAAAACAGAGCCAAGCACTGCTGGAATTGTTTGACCTACGATGAGGTTCAATACCAATGGCCAGTATGGAAGGCCAAGTAATGGGCTGAGCCATAACGGTACACATAATGCTGGAACAAAGATAATTGGTAGAATCGCCCACCAAGCGCTAAGGCCAAGCTTACGCATACCTACGATTATACCTGTTGTTAAGATACCAACGCCAAAACCTCCCATCATATCGAGGATACCAAGACCACCGAATAGGAAGTTAGAAATGAGGTTACCAATCCCCATTGGAATTACCAAAAACGGAAAGGCATAAGCAAGTGCATATAATGATGTTGCTATACGAATTTGATACGCTCCGAAGGAAACGCTTTGCGTTAAATATAGTACGACGATGTACAATGCCACAACCATGGCAGAAATAGTCAATTTACGTGTAGTAATCATAACACTCACCTCCTCAAATAAAAAAAAGCATGGCAAAACTACCATACTAAAAATGCTTATGAATTTCCGTAGTTTTGTTTAGAGACAGGATGGTTTCAAACTGTCTTATTTAGTTGTACGCTTATAATATCATGTATTCTCGATATTTACAAGTCGAGAGAAGTTTAAAGCGGCCTGTTACATTAACTACTATCTATGTAATATTGGCAAGGATGGGGTGGTGGCAGATACCTTTCCTCATCGCTCCACTGGCTAAACGGTCATCGGCTGAGAGCCTCGACCTGCCAAAGTCGCTCTTTGAAAAGGTATTTTCTTCCACTGCGAATTTAACAAATCAATATTACAGATACATAGTGACGTAAAAGGCCGCTTTAACTCAGCATCCCCCACATGATAAATAATATAAAATATATTACTCATCAAAGCGCCTCAACTAGTCTAAGCCAGTTGAGGAGAGTTAGCGACGTAGAAGTCCGCCTCAAGGCAAATATGGTGTCTTATCTATTAGTTTATATGTAAAGTAGCCGCCTAAAAGGCGACTACTAATATAATCCAGTTTTGGTGTATGTAGAGAAGTTTTAGTGGATGTAGAGAAGTTCTATTATTGTGCTGGGTCTTCGACGCCGTTGGCGCGGAATGCTTCGGCTCTATCGATACAGGTGCCGCAGTGTCCGCATGGTTTGTCGCCGCCTTCGTAGCAGGACCATGTTAGGTGGTATGGTACGCCGAGTCGTAGGCCTTCTTTTACGACGTCTGCTTTGTTATGGTTGATGAATGGTGCTTCTAAGGAGCATTCTTTGCCGGATCCTTCGAAGATAGCATCGCCCATGGATTTATAGAAGTGTTCTGTACAGTCTGGGTATGCGTTACCAGCCGCATCATCGCTATGGGCACCATAGTAGATATAGCCGCAGTCTAGAGATAAGGCTAAGGAAGCCGCCGCAGATAGGAATAGACCATTTCTAAATGGCACATAGGTACTAACCGTACCTTCTCCTTCTGTTTCTTGTTGTTCCTTGTATGAACCTTGAGGTATTGCCTCTGTGGATTGGGTCAATAAAGAGCAATTGCTGAAGGCAAACAATTTAGTGACATCCATCGTTTTACCTTCAATTCCATAATAAGCGAGAATAGATGCAGCAGCCTCTAGTTCTTTACTATGTTTTTGACCATATTGAATGGATAACGGCACTACATTGTCTTTGCCAAATCTTTCAATAGCTAGCGCTAAACATGTAGTACTATCTACACCACCGCTAAATAAGACAACAGCCTTTTGTTTTTGTGCCATAAGGTCTCCTTTCACCTATTACAACAGCCCCATCCTAAGATGAGGCTGTAGATTATACTTTCAATATATTATAAATCGATATCTAATTCTACTGGGCAGTGATCAGAGCCAAAGATTTGTTGGTGAATTTTAGCTTCTTGAATTTTGTCGTCAAGACGTTTAGAGGTGATGAAATAGTCAATTCTCCATCCCGTATTTCGTTCACGAGCCTTGCCCATGTAGGACCACCAGCTATATTCCTCAATGGCATCTGGATAGAGGTGACGGAATGTGTCTGTAAAACCAGCACCTAATAGTTCGGTCATTTTTGCACGCTCTTCATCAGAGAACCCTGCATTTTTACGATTTGTTTTAGGGTTTTTAAGGTCGATTTCTTGATGCGCTACGTTGAGGTCACCACAGAGAATAACTGGTTTCTTCTTATCTAATTCAAGTAAATAGTTGCGGAATGCATCTTCCCAAGTCATGCGGTACTCAAGACGAGCCAATTCACGTTGGCTATTTGGCGTATAGCAGCATACTAAATAGAAATTGTCATATTCAGCAGTAATAACACGGCCCTCTTGATCGTGTTCTTCAATGCCAATACCATTAGTTACGGACAACGGTTTAATACGCGTGAATACAGCCGTACCACTATAGCCTTTTTTCACAGCACTATTCCAATATTGCTCATAACCTGGCAATTCCAAAGAAATTTGATCCGGTTGCAATTTTGTTTCTTGTAAACAGAAAATATCTGCATCCAGTTCGTTAAAGGATTCCATAAATCCTTTTGTTACAGCCGCACGAAGGCCGTTTACATTCCAAGAAATTAATTTCAATGCTTACTCCTTATTCTAATAGTTCTTTTACATACCAATATAGTTTGTGAAAGCCTCTATTTCAACATTTTCCTTATATTTCAACATTTTCCTTATATTTCAAAAATATTCTTATTTATACTAGCAATTATAGTATGTTATACAGTTTGGCTAAAATAAGATGTATTACTATTGTTTGTGTTTCTTTGCATGTCTTGCTTCCGCACGAGCCTTTCGAGCGTTTTCGTTTGCTTTAAGATCACTTTCACGTTTTTCACGGAAATAATTAGCTATGGAAGATAAAACAAGAATTACCAACACCGTAACATTAAACATGCCGGGCCCGAAGGTATAGATGTGATAACACAAATAACCAAACGCAACAAGGGTTAGTAGATGTTTTAAAATTTTCATTTGCCCTCCTGTACTATCGTAATGTTTCTACACCAGTCTTAAGTGGGAAACCGTCATAGGTTACCCAATCACTAGAGCTACCAACATATAAAGCCGATTCAAGCCCTACTTCGCTCATAGTTAACATCGCATTACAAGCGGTTACCCCTGAGCCACAGTAAGTCACAACAGGTCTATTTTGGTAGATTTCATTATAGTACTCGGCTTCTAAATCTTTTACAGACTTAGGACCATCTACGGTATAACCACTTTCATAAAAATGATTAACAGCACCAGGAATGTGACCAGTCATGCCATCCATCGTATCTACTTGAGACCCATCGTAGCGGAACGGCGCACGAGCATCAATGATAACATGGTCACCCGTTTCACTAGCCTTGAGAACCTCATCACGACTCATAACCATATGCGTTTGTAATTCATAGTTGAAAACAGACGGTTCTGCAGGTAATGGAGTTGGTTCTTTAGTTAGAACATGACCTTCCTTAATCCAACGTTCAACACCGCCAGACAATACGCGTACATCCGTTAAACCCAGGTAGCGCAACGTCCACCACAAGCGGCCCGCCAAAAAGAGCCAAGAATCATATACAACGACCTTGGAATTGCGAGTGATCCCGTAAGACTCAAATGTATGAGCCAACTGCTCCATATCCGGCAATGGATGACGACCGCCATGCTCACCTACAGGGCCTGTTAAATCCTTATCTAAATCTACAGGAAAAGCCCCCTTAATATGACCTTGTTTATAATCTTGATAACCACGAGCATCTAAGATGATAACCTCGTCGAGACAAGCTAATAACTCTTTAGGAGTGATGAAATTTGACATATGTACTCCTTTCTTTTAATTATATCGAAAAATACAAATCTGATAATATTATTATATACGAGTACAACAGGATATACAATTTATTTTGGTATAGTGAAAGTTATTTCTAAGAGCAAAGAAATTAGGTCAACAAAAAACGGCCCTAAAGAGCCGTTTTTGTTATATATACTTATAAGTTTTCACTTATCAATTTTTTGTAGTTCATCACCAATACGTTTTACAATACCGGTCACAAGTGCATTCCCCATGAAGAACATACGCATGCGATCAGAAACTTCAACAACTTCACCTTTTGTATTACGTTTATAACGTGTCCAGTCATCAGGAAAATCTTGTAACCGTTCAGCTTCGATTGGGGTAATAAGTCGATATTTACCATCAATTTTCAAAAGATGTGTAGATCGATTAACACTGCCTTCAGATGTAAGCATTGTCCGACCTGGTAGTTCAAGAGAGTCATATTCACTCATACCACCTTCAGAGAAGGTATAAGTATGTCCGTTTGCTGCAGTCCGTGTAATTTTCTTAGGCCCACGAAGATATTTAAACTTCTCTAATTTTTCACCGTCAATATAATACTCTTTCGGCACTTGATTAGGTGAAACCACAATCTCTTTCATTGGTATTGGTGCTTCATCACCTTTGGGTTCAGTTTCAATCGTATAATAATATCCGTTTGTCATGAGGCCAGAGTTCCACATTTTACCATCTGAAAAGTTTGCAGAAACTTCAGCAATATCTTCATCAAGCTTATTAGCATTAATACGTTTTTTTACAGCTTCATTCTTAACTGGGAATTGACGACCAAAGAGCCCATCATTGAAGATATAAGGTGCATAACAATCTAGACGAGCTTTTATGTCAGCATCAACAGATAATGTAGCTTCATATCTAGTATGTAATCTTTTTCCCCACTTTGTGTCATTTCTAAATACAAAGAAGAACACACGACGTCTCCGTTGAGCACGACCATAATCAGCAGCATTGATAACACGCCACTCAACAGAATAGCCCAATTGGTTGAAAGCGGCTAACATAATCGCAAAATCACGACCACGCTGGTTAGACGGAGCTTTCAACAAGCGGTCAACATTTTCTAACACTAAATACTTAGGTTTAATGACCTCTGTAGCACGGATAATTTCCCAGAAAAGAACCCCTTTTTTACCTTCAATACCTAACTCATTCTTTTTGCTTCTTGCAACAGAATAATCTTGGCATGGAAATCCACCAACAATCATATCTACACCATCGGCTTTCATTTCCTCAAACTTTTCATTAGGAATTAATGCTACATCTGTTGGGATATGTTCCATATCAGGAAATCTATATAAACCTACTTCATAGGCATCTTGAGTCTTACGAGATGGCTCATATTGGTTTGAATATAGCGTTTGGAAAACTTCTTTGGACGAATTCTCTAACCCTACTATAAATCCACCTACACCATCAAACATGGAGAATATTTTCATTACTTTACCCCTTAATCAATCACCTTCATAGATCACTATTATAGCAGAATTTCCATAAAAGATCAAGATCAAATTGATTTTCTACTATATATCTTTCACAACCTCCGCTATGAATTCTTTATTTAACCAATAACATTGTTTTGTTATCTTTTGTCCATCAGGTAAAGAAATCTTATCGTTCCCATTCCTCCCCTTTGGTCTTATATGGCAAACACCATTAAATTTAGAGCCTGGCAAATTATTTGATATACCTCTGCCTCTAGGTATAAGTTGAACACCTTCTTCTAAAATAGTTTTCGTCGTTCTCCATAGACTTTTTAATTCATTTTCAATCACCATTTCAGGCATATTCCAAAGTGTAACACCTTTGAAGTAAGCCTCTCTATCTTTATTCTCCGTTTCATATTCATCATATTGGAATACTACAAATAAATATTTTGTATACTCAAAATTTTCATAAAGTTGAGAGTATTCCCAATCATCTTTAATCCAACGATTAAAATCTATTTGTTCAAATGACATATGCTCACAAGGAATGCCATCAGGCTCCAGTCTAATTGTTTTGAATTTAATATTCGCTTTATTAAATTCTCTAAGAGTCTCCAACTTTGTCCCTTTTACTCCTAATATGGCGCTAATAAGATTAGCATTAAAGGCCTTATTCGTACTAACTGGGATCTCCATTAGTTTAGCAATCTCAGATACCCTTTTCCCAATATATGGAGCGAATCGTTCTTGTAATAATTGTAATGTAGTCTTACTTTTAAGTTCATCAACATTAAATAGTGATGGTATTAATTGTCTATCAATAACACGGCGAGCAAAGGCAGACATGTAAGAACTTTTAAGAGAAAATGCACGTTGTTTAGCTGGTATATTAGAAAATGGTTGTTTTCTTATAGACTTAGCATTAGCCCCCTTAGTACAGGCAGCCAAATACATCGTATCTCCCTCCGAAATATTATGGGCCTCACCAGCTTTAATCTTATCTATAATAGTTTGCCAATCCTGTTTTATAATTTCTAAATCCACAGGATCAAAATTATGTAAAACCGACTTTATGATAGGAAAATCCTTTTTATCTATTTCATCTTTATATAAGTAGAAAATAATTAGTAAATTCTTATTTTTTTGCCAAAATGATGATTCTTCAAAAGAGTCTTTATAATCCTCTTCATAGTTAATAATATTTAAAACTAACCGTTCTTTTGCAGAGAAGTCATTCTTTTTATTTTCTTTTATAGCAGTAACTTTTAGCTCCAAACCTAAATCAACAAAGTCTGCTTCTGCTCTGCTATTAACAGCCATTTTAAATAAGCCTTCTTCTAAAACCTGACCAATACCGCCCTTGTTTCCCCTACTATCCAGGCGATTATTTATATCAAACTCACCAACCGTTTTACCCTCTGCAGATTCGGCTATATCTAATACTTCTTCAATGGAGTTATAAATCTTATCCGTGCTCATTAAAATCCCCTCCAATCATATATATGTAAATTATATCAAAGGTATTAAGAAATATACTAATTTAACTTTCACAGAGTATATTCATCTATAAATAGCGAATTATAAATATTAATATATGTTCACATCGAATAATTTCATCTATTCCTTATGATTCTCCGCTCTACACGTCTTTTTTGGGACGTAAGTTTATGATATAATATAACTAATTACTCTTAGGGGCGTAGTCCGCCCAAACGGATCCAAAAAGAGTTAGTGTATTTTCAAGGAGCGTGCGCAGTTGAAAAAGGGGTACATCAAGTTAATAGCAGCCGTTATACTTGGCGTCGCTATTATCGGTGGTGGGATCTACGGGGTGTATACACTCTTGTCATCCAATACAACGACAATTTTATATCGATCAACCGTTGACGACAAGATCAACGCTATCCGACCTTATATCGTCGCATTAGACTCATATAACGCGTACAGTGTAGCCTATGCAAATCAATTACAACCAACTCTTGAAGAGTTACGTAATGGGTCCCATAACACGACGATTACATTACCTAAATACAAAGATCTTAAAACAGCATTAGAGGCTGCAAAGCAAGATAGCCCTACTCCATACGAAGATGTAAACCAATCAACTAATGATGTATTAGCAGTACTAGATCAATTGATTCCTGTTGCGGATCAATTGCAAGCCTACTATGTAGAACGTCGTTTTGAAAAAGATAATTTCAAAGGTAGCGATGAGTTAGCGGCACAGTATGTACCTCTAGCTGAACAATTCTACGCTACATACAATGCTTTAGATTTAGCCTTAGATAATCGTAATAATGAGCTCTATACAGAACGCATGACTGAATATCAAGGTGAAAAACGTGAAAATGCAGTTAACTTCATCGAGTTAAATCTCATGACTGCCCAAACAATCGATCTTATCGATCCAGATGGAAATACAGATACCCAAAAGGTTGAAGCAAACTTGCAACAAATCACGCAACGCATCAACAAATTACAACCTGGTACAACATCAGAAACGCAAAACGCAGTTCGCGAGTATCAAGATTCCGTAAAAGAATTTGTCGCAGAGGCTCGCAACTATATCATCATCAATTCTTCCTACGGCGAAGCATATACACAACTATTTATTAAATATAACAAAATGGTTGGCAAAGCAAATGTCGTGAATATGGCCGAGCTTGATGCTACAGAACAAAAGAAAAAATAGAAAAAGGCACCAGCATTGGTGCCTTTTTCTATTTTATAGTCGAAGCTAAGTCATGCATAACAAATTATACAACTAAGATACACAAATTTTATAGTCCAGAATAAACCTTATATTGCTTTTCTAGAAGTTCTTCATCCAGTGGAGATTTTATCATAGCATTATAATCTTTATCAGAATTACTTATTTTCCATTCTGTTGCATATGCTTTAATTATAACTCTATACAAATCAATAACTTGGTTCACCATATCCTTGGTCTCCAATTGACTATGAACATTTTGTACACTTTTCTTACAACTATATTTAGCAAAACAATTAATCAAATATAAAGGTATCGGATTCTTTCCATCTGCACTTTTCTTCTTTTCTTGTTCAGCTCGAAGATATAACAAATATAACTCTAATAATGTATTAATTGTAACATCTGGATTTTTTATAAAACTCATAACATCTTCATATTGTCTTGCACTAGGATTTAATAACTTAGATTTATTTTGTACAGCATCTTGTGTCGTACTTATATACGCTAGCAAAACTTGTAAAAACTTTTCTAAATCAATACAATAATCTTTTGTTTTTCCTGTAGTTTCAATTCCAAATAATTCAATAAGCTTACTATTTCTTTCTATGAGTTGTGATGGTGTCTTATACTTTTTAGTAGTATATGTATTCTTATCACTTTGTTTGATACAAATTAAGAATCCTTTTCTTTCAAATTCACTCTGTAATCTTTTAAATTCATCTGAATTTGCTACAAAAGTCTTTTGATTAATACTATTTTGAGAGTTATTATAAGTAACTATATTTTTATATAACGACTCTAAATCAGTGTCATTAGCAGGTATTTTTAAAATCTTGAGCATTACATATGTATCTTTAAAATCAATATTTAATGTATTTTGATCTCGATTTGATAAAGTTTCATTTATGGTACTTACTGTCTGACAACCATTTACAATTTGAGGGTTTATAACTTGAAACTTTCTTTTACCTGCTACAGATTCTAATCTAGTAAAATCATCTACAATCATAGTAATACCATTATTGTAGAAGAAAAAATTAATTCTATCATTGGGATCTTCAAGTGTTTTTTTAATTTTTTTATTAACTGCACCTGTAGACCCGAGATACTCTCTAATATTTGCATCAAAAATCGGATAATTACTTTTAGCAGCTTCCTGATAAAGGTTATAAAGTTCTACGACAGGGACTAGTACATATCTTGCATCTATATTTTGTGCTATATCGTAATCATCGTTATTAATATTTAATGCAGTCCCTTTATTGATAGTAGATATAGAAAATGTTAAATTTTTTTTGTTTGTTAATGGTTCTTTAAAGTAAAGACTTTCTATATCATCTAAAGAAAAAATCTTTGCATCACAAACAGAATCTTCTTGTGTATTAAACTTTCGTATTATCTCTAAAATACTTTCTGTTTTACAAATATTATTTGTGACATAAATACATAAATGAATTTTAAAGTCCGCATTATTTTTATTTTGATTATATATCCTCTGAAGTTCATTGCACCTACTATAAGATCCGCTTTCTAAAAAAGATATTGGACGATGTAAAAACTCTTTTACATAGGTTGAAGATAATTGTGTTTCTTCAGCATAAAACTTATTTTGTATGATATATAAGTCTTGTAAATCTTCATGCCAAATATAGCAATCAATGCCCTTATCATTATAATCTACTATTTTCTCTTCAATTAAATCTTCTTCTTCCGAATATAATTTATCCAAAACCCAAAAATTAAAAGCCCATTCGTCTTTTTTTAAATTCTCAATATGTGGATATTTCTCTTGATAATCTACTATATCTTCCTTAATTTGTTGCAAAAAATTATTCATAATAACCTCCAAAACAAACATACTATTCGCACTCATTCACTTCATAATATATTCATAATTATACCATTCAAAAAAAATATAAAATATACTATTCACAACATATGACGAATAAAAAGGCTCCCTACTCAAATTGATATGTACCCATTTTCCTGGACACATATTATTTACTAGCCTAAACACATGGATGCTTCCCTGTATTTTACAGGGGGCATCCATTTTATTTTTTTCTGGATCCTTCTGTTGTTGTAATAGTTAATGTATTCTTCTATTGCTACTGCAAAAGCATTAAATGATGAATATTCTGTTTCAAAACCATAATATATTTCTGTTTTCAATCTACCAAAAAAGGTTTCCATCACAGAGTTATCATAACAATTTCCTTTTCTAGACATAGACTGAATAATGCCATGTTTTTTAAGTGCTTGTCTAAAATAGTTATGTTGGTATTGCCAGCCTTGGTCAGAGTGGAAGATTAATCCCGAAAGATTAGTAAACTTCTTAAAGGCTTTCTCTAACATACGAGAAATCTGTTCTAAGTTAGGCCTTAATGCTAAGTCATAAGCAACAATCTCATTCGTATTCATATCTAAAATAGGCGATAAATAGCATTTTCCCCACGAGAAATTAAATTGAGATACATCAGTAGTCCATTTTTGTAATGGTGCAGTTGTACTAAAATCTCTATTGACGATATTTTCTGCTACTTTACCAACCTTCCCTTTGTAAGAGTGATACTTTTCCTTCGGTCGCTTTCCTGCGAGTCCCATACTATGCATAAGTCTTTGTACTCGTTTATGATTGACTACAAAACCTCGATTAAGAAGCTC